>Ga0209514_10008682_pt1 | contig 11456 bp, 8 predicted proteins | sample Subgrocontami58m_FD_187452 | JGI IMG/M metagenome (GOLD analysis project Ga0209514, IMG submission 187452) | Subsurface groundwater microbial communities from S. Glens Falls, New York, USA - GMW37 contaminated, 5.8 m (SPAdes) (version 3) | ecosystem: Environmental > Aquatic > Deep subsurface >...
GCGAGGAAGATTGTTTTTGAATTCCTCTTATACACCAACGCAACGACTGCGAGAAGAATCGGAATCACCCCGACATATACCGTCGAAGTATTAAACGGCATCGTACCCCAATAGAGCGGCAATGCCGTTTCCTGTCCTTGCCAGTTCGTGACATAGTTGCTTGAGAATCCGAAGAAGGAAGGAATGAGCGACGTCAGCAGCTCTGCAGGATTGAACGACCAATTCGTCGCATAGTCCCACGTCAGTCCGCCTTTGGCTCCAGCAGTCCCGCCGCCGCGAATCGAGTATTGTGCATACTCGTAAACGGAAAGATAAATGTACGATGAAATGCAAAGCCCAACGACCAACGCGCCAACAAACAACGCCGTCTTTGTTGGAATGAGTCCGCCGACGGCGGATTTCTCCTTGAAATCTCTGATGATATGGTAGAGAAGATACAAGCCCAGCACAATGAATACGTAATACACAATCTGCATGTGATTGGTGAGCAGCAAAGTTCCGATTGCTGCAGACAGCAAACCAAAGCTCAGTACATCCCTTCGCTCAAACAGAAGATGCGTGAGAAGAAAGACGAGCGGAAGATAACTCAATGCCATCAGCTTCGAGCCGTGTCCTTCAGCCGCGAGACCGATGCCGTACGGGCTGAGCATAAATGTGATTGCCCCGAGCAGCGCAGCGATGCGCGAGAGCTTCCACACGCGCAGCAACAGAAACGTGAACACGCCGCAGAAAAAATAATAGACGGCGAACCAACTCCACTTCCTGTTGAGGTAGAAAAGGTCGAGAACCGTGACCACAACCTTCTGGGCGTAACTGACATCATGCGGAACGTAATGAACATTACCAAACGTCGGCATACCGCTGAAGAAGTTCGGCATCCAGAGCGGATCAATGCCTTCGGACTTCTTGATGTCGTCGCCGACCTTTATCCATGTGAGAGCATTTGCCGTATCGCCGCCGGTTGAGAATGCGCCATCATCAAATACAATTCCTCTGAACAATACGAGCGTGATGAGATAGAGAAAGCCAACGCACAGCAAATCTTGTTTTATCGGCGAGAGTGAAGAGAAGAAGGAGCTTTGCTTGTGTTCGCGTTGGGGTGTAGTCTTTTTCCCTTTTGCCATATTATTTTTTGTTGAGTTCGGAAAGAAAAGCTTTGCCACAAAGGCACGAAGTGCACTAAGACTTCACAAAAAATCAAGGTTGTAAAATGGAAAGAAGCTTGTTAGAAAAATGTTCGCGGTCAAACTCTTTGAAGCGCTCTCTCGCTTTGGTTTGCATCGTTGCAAGAAGCGATTGGTCAGCCATGAGTTTGATGGAATGATCGACAAGCTCGTCCACGCTGTTCCAAAGATAGCCTGATTCGCCGTGAGAAACAATTTCTTTTTGTCCACCGCGATTGATAACGACCGGCACGCACCGCGCCGACATTGCTTCAAGCGTGGACATGCCAAAATGTTCTGCACGTTGAGGATTGCGAGATTCGTTGACTCCGAATCCGGCAGCATGCCAGAAGATCGTTGCTTCATTGTAGTGTCGCTTCAATTCTTCATAGGCACTGTTGATGTGAAAGTAAATCGGCAAACCTTTCGCCGAGTCGCGCAATTCTTCAAGATAACGCTGCGATGCTTCATCGCTGCCGCAACTGCCGACGAGCCTGTACTGCCAGGTCGTGTTTGGCAACTTCTTGCATAACTGTTTGAATCCTTCGATGAGCACATCGCAGCGCTTGTCGTTGTAGAGTCCGCGAAAGAATCTTCCGACACTGAGAATAACTCGCTCTTTCGTTGCGCCTTCAATCGCAAAGTCATCGATTGCTGGCTCAAGAATAGTCGATGGGATGCTGTGAATTTCTTCCAGAGAATTGTGAACGAATTTGGAGTACACCAGAACTGCCTGCGTCTCTCGAAGCTGCCTGAGGAGTTGAAGCCGAAAAAAATCCTTCGCCGCTTCTTTCGGTTTGCCGACGACTGTTTTGAAGAGAAAGTTGAACGGGGTGATGCGCCCGTAGGGAATTTGCAGAACAACAAATGTCTGTCGAGCGTGAGAGTTGAAGAAGCGGTAGTTCGTCATGTAGATACAGATGTCGAATTCACGGCTCATCTGCTCTGCTCCGCGACGCAGAGCCTCCAAGTCCCCGTCAACAAAACGAACGGCCGCGCCGCCGATATTCACTTGAAAATAGCGCGAGACGGCATCCTTATCAAAGGATGCCGCCTGCGCAACGATGGTAACGTCGTAGTTAGAGCGGAGAAGCGTTTCGATACAACAGAGTAAATATTTCTCCCCGCCGCCTCGACTCGACCAATACTCTGAATAGATAAGAACGCGTCTTTTGCCGGACATCTCCTATTTCATCAAAATCATTTTCTTTGAATCCCTGAAGCTCCCAGCAGTAATTTGATACACGTACACACCGCTGGCATAGTTGCTTGCATTCCACAAAGCGCTGTAACTACCTGTTGGCTTGTCTTCGTTTACAATCGTTTCCAATTCTCTTCCCAAAGCATCAAACACCATAATGGTTACATGCTCGTTGCCTGCAATGCTGTATTCGATTTTCGTCGCTGGATTGAAGGGATTTGGATAGCTTTGGGAAAGGGAGTACTCATTGGGGATAACAGTCTTAGTTTCAGGCGATGAAGTTACAAAATCGGATGTCGCATATCCTATCTGCCAAACACTTCCGCCTAAAGCTGAGAGGTAACCGAATCCTGAATACCAATACTTCAACTGATTACCGTGAAGCAACAGTGAACCAAACTCAACGTGTGAATTGTCCCAGCTTCCGGAAGCTCCGGGAAAGAACACGGGGTTCCCCCCGTACTTTGTCCAGCTATTCCCATTATCTGTGGAAGAAGCGTATCCAATGGGGTTGCCCGGTCCACCGCCATAGAAGAGATAATACTTACCATTTTTTACGAACAGTGCATTCGCTACAACCGAATTCTGATCCCAACTTCCGACCGGTCCCCTTCGCAAGATCGGATTCTGAGGACTCTTCGTCCAATTGAATCCATCAGGCGACGTGGCAAGACCGATTTCGTAATTGGTTCCATTGAATCCACTGTACAACATCACATATTGGGAGCCTGTGAAATACACTTTCGGGTCATTACTCGTAACAGATTCCCATGTCCCCGGTCGGACTGTTAGAATTGGATTGCCTGAGTATTTTGTCCACTTAATACCATCCGGTGAGGTTGCAACACCAGTTTGCCAAACAGATCCGTTGTAACCTGTATAATAAAGCCTATATCCAGTACCGTCCTTTATTACAAATGGATCAAGAATTCCCACTGCATCAAATGATCCCGAACTTCCAATACGCATAACAGGGTTCTTGGCATACACCAACCAATTCGTTCCGTCTGTTGAAACAGCGTATCCTAAATTAAAGGTCACGCCAAATCCAAAAGCTTGATAGCAAAACCACATCTTGTAGAGGTTCGCGGTACTATCAAAAAAAACGCTCGGCGCATACGTAAACTTGTAACTGCTTGGATCATCAATATCTCCACTCCACGCCGGCAAGACGGGGTTGCCTTCATGGCGTTGCCAGACGCTTTGGCTTTGTCCCTCAACATGATACAAGAGAAGCAAACACATCATTAGGATGCTGCCTTTCAGAAACATACTTCCTCCTGTTTTCTAAGACTCATCTCATAAGAATCATTTTCTTGACGTTAACGTACGATCCCGCTTGCATACGATAGACATACACACCGCTGGCAAGATTCTGAGCACTCCAGTGTACTTCGTAATGCCCTGCTGATCTTGGCTGGTCAACTATTGTCGCTACTACTTTACCAAGCATATCGTACACTTTGATTGTGACGTACGAATTTGATGGAACATCATAGCTGATTATAGAACTGGGGTTGAACGGATTCGGATAATTCTGATACAACGCAAAATCCGTTGGCAGGTTGTTGCCGCCGCCAACTCCGGTCACTAAAACACGGACTTGATTTGAGAAGGCACCCCGATTACCTGCTGTATCAAATGCTGCGACGCAATAGTAATAGGCTGGACTTCCTCCAATACTCTGGTCGATAAAGCCCGTGGTATTGGTCGTGCCAATCTGATTCTCCGATGAAGGCAGGAAGTTTGGTATTGTCGATCGATATACAGCAAACATTTCAATGTCGGGATCTGGCGGCGCGTCCCAACCGAGGTTGACATGACTACCGACCAGTGACGCTATGAGGTTTGTCGGCGCAGCGGGCGGCATGTTATCGACTGAGTAGCCGCTATCTGCAGCCGAAAAGAATACCTGAGCACCGTTGGCAGTATGCGCTGAGACTCGAAATACTGACCAACGAATTCCCGCAGAGCGTGTTGAATCGAATAGTGTTGGAGCAACATACGCATATTGTTGAAATCGGACTGCTGGTATTGAAGCAACGAAGTCCCAAAGGCTGTTGTTCTGTCCAACTCGTCTCCAGACGCTATATTGGGTTATGCGAAGAGAATCAACAATCCCGTCATATATGCTTCTGTACCAAATTACTCTCACTTGCTTGCCTTGATCTTCGGGGATATCTGTGATCGAAGCGATCAGAGGAGCGGGAGATGGTGTGAATCCTTGTCCGTTGAGTCGTACTCGCACTGTCGGCTTGTTAGGATCGTTGCTATTTATCGAAAGCGCTCCTGTATCAACTCGAGCAGCGGTTGGCGTGTAAGTCGCCTGGATGATTCGCGACGTTCCCGGAGGAACAGAAAGGGAAGAGGGACTGGAAACAAAAACGGGGTTGTTCGAGACGATGCTCGTGACTCGGAGAGTGTCGAAGAAACTAAGGTTGGAGATCTCGATTAACCGTGTTGCATTACTGCCAACAAGCACATTTCCAAAACTGATTTGATTTGGAGAGACCTCAATGTTTGGCACCCCGATGTTAATCGGGTGACGCGCACCTTTGAAAATGCTAACTTCATCAATCAACCCTCGATAGAATGTTGGTCGTACAAAGTTCTCCCATGCACCCATTGTGAGAGGACGATCATTGGAGATAGCGTAAGGGAAGTTATCATTTAGCGGTGATGCAACTTGTCGTCCATCAACATAGAGGAACAATTTCGCAGGCTGACGATCTCGAACAAGTGTTGCTACGTGCCATTGCCCGTCATTGAAGTTTGCCTGCGTACTGGTGATTCTTAACAACGTGTCGGGTGGAAGGCTGAATTCACGATTGCCGATGACTCCTTGTACGTGACCATCAAGAATTCGAAGTGCAAAACCGGGCACGGGTGCTAAGCCTCTTCGAATGATTTCTCCAGTATCGGGTTGAGTTGTCTTGAACCATGCTTGAACTGTAAAGCTTTGGTTCGAAGCAAAATTCATCGAAATCGTTCCTGGATATGGAACATAAACGTAACTGAACGACCCACTGAAACTTCTGGCATTTCCGATTCTTCCAGGAACGATTGTGGTTGCGTAGGCAGTACCATCGTTTCGATAAGGAGAAGAATCGAAAACATTGTTTCCAGACGTTTCATCATAATGCCAGAGTGCGACGGTATCACTCACAATGGGCGGCGCATGACGCGCTATATTCGATATGCGAACTTCATCGAGTGTTCCCCTGAAGAAGGCCGGTACAACAAAGTTTTCCCACGCACCCATTGTCAACGGCCTATCAGACGATAGCGCATAGGGGAAGTTGTCCCCCATTGGTGTCGCGGCTTCAATACCATCAACATATAAGGAGAGCTTTCTTCTGGCACGGTCTCGTTCCAATGATGCAAGATGCCAGTTGCCGTCATTGTAACTTTGCGCGCTGGTAATTCGCAGCAACGTATCAGGCGGATGTCCATCCTCCCGATTGCCGATGACACCTTGGACGCGTCCTTCAAGGATACGCAGTGCAAATCCCGGCAGGGGTGCAAGACCTCTACGAACAAACTCCCCGGTATTGGTTTGAGTTGTCTTGAACCAGACGTCGATCGTAAAGCTTTGGTTTTGGTCAACGTTGAATCTGCTGCTGTTTGGAACATAAACATAGTCAGATGTTCCGTTGAAGTTTCTCGCGTTGCCGAAACGGCCAGTCACAATTGTAGTACCGGTTGCCGTCCCGTGGAGATAGTTGAATGATGAATCTCGAACAAGTGACCCTGACAATTCATTGTAATGCCAAAGTGCAACGGTATTCACATCAGGAACAAACTGCGAAGGTGTCTGGCCAGTGGCAGGATACAAGAAGAGCAGAGTCAGGAAAAGAACAGAGAGAATCGTTCTGATAACAAACTCCATGATTGTGAGACAAGTGATGAGAGGAAGCGTCGGGAGGAGTTCGCTTGACTCTTCGTTTGAAAGATACGCTGGTCTGCCTAAAGAAGCAATACTGAGTGCTGATATATAGGTTCTTGGAAGGGTGATGAGCAAACGCACCACAACACGGCAAGAGAGCATAGAATCTGAATAGTCAGATTCTATCGCAACTTGAAGAGACGAAGAAGTTGTTTGCTGAGGAACCTTGTGTAATACACAAGAAACGCTATGGGAATGAGAAAGGCGGGCCAATGGCGCCAATATAGGCAGACTCTCATGCTCAGCATTGAATCCGATTTCCGTGAGAACATCGGGAGAAGAATATTGCCGATGGTAATGTTTCTCCTAACGAGAAGTTGGGATGATTCCTCTGCTCTATTCCACAGGACACTCTCCGAAGCAATTATCAACTTAAATCCTCTTTGTCGAGCTCTCAACGTGTAATCAACGTCAGCTGCGTATTGAGGAAAGCGCTTCTCATCGTAGAATCCGATCTCTTCGAAGGCAGAAGCCGGTATCAGAGTCCCCATGCCCGTTAACCACAATAACGGACCGTCATCAAGCGCATGTCTATGAATCAGTTCGCCCTGGAACCATGCCATTCTTCCACCAGCATACCACAAGTTGTCTGGGTTAGTATGTTCATAGACCAATGCGCCGGCCAGCGTACGTGGATTCTGCTGTCCCACCTGTACGAGCTTCTCAAGAAAATCGCTCTTGAATGTAACATCGTCGTTCATCGTTACTATGTAGTCAGTACCACGCTCAAGAGCATCCCTTATGCCAAGGTTTGTTGCCTTTGCCCACCACAAGTTGCCCTTTTCTTGCAGCAGGCGAACTGATGGAAACTGGTTTCTGACCATCTCAGCGGTACCATCCGTTGAGCCATCGTCAACAATGATGATTTCAAAATTCGGATACGAGACCTCTGAGAACTTCCGCAGGAAGGTGGTTGTGAGTTGAATGCGGTTGTAGACAGGAACAACAACGGAAACTTTGGGAGCGGTCTTGCTCATAGCAAGAGGTCACTGTTTTTGAATTATCGCGATAAAATGATCGTGGGCTAACGTAATCCTTCGATCATGAATTACATGCCCGCTCGGTACGAGTCGAAACAGCAATCCCTTGACGATATTCTCCGCAAGATTCTTTAGTGCCCAGCCACCATATGCGTGTCTGAAAGAATGGAACTTGACGAGTTTCAGATCCGTCTTGCGACAGAGAATGTCAAGTGATGTTTTGCAATGAAAGGCTACGTGTTGGTCCATCGCAAAGTACATCCACTTTGCAGGAAATAGTCTGGCATTGATTGACGCGGGGTTGCCGCTTCGAACAACGAAGACGCTATCCTTGTCCATCGCTCCGGAGACAGCTGAGAATAGCTCACATTCATTGTCCAGATGTTCAAGTACGTCATACAACAGGTATACATGTGGCGTCACACCAAATGAGTTTGAGCGAAAGTATTCATTTTTGATATTCGTCAGCTGAAACTGTGTGCGCGCAATTGTGGCACCGATCGAAGAGGGTTCAAATCCGTATACGTTCATTCCCAGCTTACGGAATTCGGAGAGCAAGACGCCGGTACCACAACCTATTTCAAGTAGATTCATATTCTTGAAGTTGGGGTGATACTTCTTGATGGCTTTTGCGATCTCTTGAACCTCCAGTGCTCTATCAAAGTTGTATATCGTGTAAGATTCAGCGGGTAAGTCTTCATACACGGTTTTCGCGCCGGTTTTAAAAACAAAGCGGCACGATCGACATTCAAACAGATTCTGAGTGGCGGCATCAATGATCTTGATACGCGTACTATTGCAGATTCTGCATCTCATCGGAGGAAAACCAAATCGCAGTAATACAGCTTGGGCGGTTTCGTTTTCGAGTATTGTGGGTCGACTTGGACAAATGAACCGAACCCCATCTTCTTCATATAGCTAAGCACATCATCGTACGACGCTTGCCCTTGATAGAATGATTCGAACGAGACCTCGAGTTGAACAGCATCGAAGTCCTTCAACAACTTCTCAGCACCTCTGAGAACATCCAGTTCTGAACCTTGAACGTCAATCTTCAGAAGGGCTGGTTTTTCAATTACCAGCTCTGTGAAACGGTCGAGGCGTTTGCAGTTCACTGTAACCACATGTTCGTTGCGCGTGAATGGGAAAACCTCCTTGTGACGCTCAAGCATCGGCAACAATGAACTTGAGAAGGAAAACTCGTTTCTGTAAAACGTCATGGGTTTTTCCTCTGCCCCGAGCGCGAATGGATATAAATGGAGTTTTGAATCTCTACCGACCCATACCCGAAGCCTCTCTAGACTTTCCGGGATTGCCTCGAATGCATGAATAGTAGCTTCGGGAAAAACGAAGCGTGCCGCTTTGGTGTATGCTCCTTCCGCAGCTCCAACATCGATAATCGTGTTGAGCGAAATGCCGAGAGTTGTCCTTAGGAAAAACAACTCTCTCGCGAAGCCTCGGTCGACGTCTTTTCCGATCGTTCCGAGTAAGCCGGGATAGTTGAGAACATCAATGATTGTTTGCAGCTTCTTTATGATTGCCCGTTTCATTCTCGCGCGGCTCCTGAGAGTAAGTCGGAAACGTGGAAGGCTACGTTCTTGCCAAACGCTTCTTGATAAACATCTTCACATCGTCTGTTCGTCGCAATAATTCCATGAACGAGATGGGAACATATTTGTTCATTTTCGCTATGATGATCCAAGCCATGAAAAATGATGACAGAACATACCCAATCGTTGCGCCCAATGCCCCAAGCCAAGGGATGAAGGCAAGGTAAATGCACACAGAAGCGAATAATACTTGGATACCCAACACAAAGCTCAATCGTGCGTGGCCGAGGCCCATCAAAGTGTTTGCAGAGACGGCAGTTGCCGGAACAATGAACGACAGCAGCGAGAATATCTGTAGCAGCGGAATTGCATCGGCGTATCTTCCTTGATACAGAATACTGACAAGCGGCGATGCCAGCAGGACAAAGCCTAGAAATGCTGGAATCATTCCAAGTGTTGAAAATGCCAATGCTTTTTCCACAACAATTTTCAACATGGTACGATCTCGTTTCGACGACAACTTCGAAGTTGCAGGAAGCACGAACATCTGCACTACCTGAGATACCATCTCAAACACTCGCGTGAACGTTTTTGCTGCTGTGTATACTGCAACAGGAATTGCACCGCCGAACGATGCAAGGATGAATGTATCGGACTTTGCATAAACCATGTAGCTGACAAGTCCACCGAACGAATATTTTCCGTAGTCCCACATCTTCCTCATTTCCGCAGCCGAAACGCGGAAATCAAAGTGCAGCATGCTGCGACACACAACTAATCCTACAAGCGACGAGGCAGAAAGGGAAATGATACTGATCGTCACAAGGTCAAAGGCCGAGTCAAAGATGTGCAACTTGGAATAGAGATAAATCAAGGCGGGTGTTCCCATGAAATGCATGGCGTCCACTACAAAAATCTGTTTTACAAGGAACCGCGTTTGCAGTAACACAAGTGCAAAGTTGCGGATGAACGATGCCGCAAGCATTACCGGCAAGTACAAAAAAAGTGGCTCCAGCCCCGGCGAATTCAGGATCTTGCTGAGCGGACTCCGCAACACGACAACCAACAACGAAAAAACCAGTAGGAAACCAATGTTCATCAGCAGCGCCGAACTAAGAACTGCTTTCTGGTTTGTCTCTTCTTCGACAGCGTACTTCAACATTGGCTGAAGTGCAAATGCCGTTGCAAGGCCGGAAATGATGAGGAAAAGTTCCTGCAAAAGAGTAAAGTTGCCGAACTCTTCTTGAGGGAGAACACGGATAACCAGCACCAAGTAAGCGACCCCGTATAGAACGGACAGTCCTTTATCGGCGAAACTCCAGATTCCCTTCTCTAAATGTTTTCCAAACTCCACGAGTTATCGCCGCGTAGTGATGAGATATCGGATTGCCGCCCACCCGTTCACCACCACATTCATCCACGGAAACACCAGCTTCTGCGGCAGGGTCGCATAGCGGAAGAAGAAACGAAGATTGCTAATGAATTTATTTTTCATTTTGAAGAATGAAAGATGTCCGCCGGTGGCAACGGAAAGTTTGTGCCAGACTTTCGCTTTCGGCTCATACACGATCGTGTAGCCCGCACGTCGCATACGCATGGACCAATCCGCATCTTCGGTGTACATAAAAAATGATTCGTCCAACATTCCGATCTTCTCTACAATTTCTCTCTTTGTGAGGATACAGCAGCCCGTTGTGTAATCAATCTCTTTGCTCGTGTCGTACTGTCCTTTGTCTTCTTCACGGATGCCGGTGTGCTTCATCGTTCCCGTCCACATCGAAATCTCGCCGCCGGCAAACCAGATTCTGTTCGGCTCGCCATGATAGTAGATCTTCGGCGCGACCATTCCAATCTTCTTGTCAGACTGAATGCGAGAGACAAGATGCGTCAAGAAATCTTTATCAACGGTCGTATCGTTGTTGAGGAGACACAGCAACTCGGCGCCATGCTCAAGCGCGTACTTCATTCCAACATTGTTACCGCCTGCGAAGCGAAGGTTTTCTTTCTGCTCCAGGACGATTGCTTCAGGATGTGCTTCCCGCATTGCTAGTACGGAGCCGTCGGACGAAGCATTGTCAACAACAACGATTTTGAATTTTTTGTACGCACTCGTTGCAAGGGAATCGAGACATTCGAGCGTGACGGTCTTCCCGTTCCAGTTCACAAGGATGATATAGACTGACGGCTCAATCAAGATACGGCTTTAGAAGGCAAAATGAAAAAGCAGAGGTCGGAGGTCGGAGGTCGGAAGTCAGAGGTCAGAAGTCAGAGGTCAGAAGTCAGAAATCTGAACCTTGTCCGAAGGACTCCTTACGGAGAACCCTGAAGCGAATACGCTCTAACTCTATGAACTCTATGAACTCTACGAACTCTACAAACTCTACAAACTCTATAAACTCTATAAACTCTACAAACTCTTCGCCAATAGATACACCACCCCCGTGCACACAACTTCACCGATAATCGGAATCTCCGCGACCTTTCCTGCCGGAATCGGCTTCAGCCCAAACCGGATATGATTCGGACTAATGAGATACGCCTGCTTGCCGGCGACCTTCAATCCGTTGCGCTCGACAATCGCTTCGAATTTCTTCATTCCCATCTTCAATCTGCCGA
>Ga0209514_10008683_pt1 | contig 11455 bp, 12 predicted proteins | sample Subgrocontami58m_FD_187452 | JGI IMG/M metagenome (GOLD analysis project Ga0209514, IMG submission 187452) | Subsurface groundwater microbial communities from S. Glens Falls, New York, USA - GMW37 contaminated, 5.8 m (SPAdes) (version 3) | ecosystem: Environmental > Aquatic > Deep subsurface >...
CTCAAAAAATTTTCTACACCACTAACAGCCTCAGCATCCTGATACCGGATGTCGGCGTCACTTTAAGCGGCGGCGGATTCACCGACATGGGTGTGCGCGATATTCAAGGCACAAAATTCAGAACATATACATCCAACGGCGCGAAAGCCGGTGACGTGATCAAATTCGATCTCAAGGGCAAGCCGACTCTCAACGCGAATGCCGCCGCGCCTTCTTCAACCACCGATACCACCACTGCCCTCATCGGCGGGCTGGCGTTAGGTCTCGCGCTGTCTATCGTGGCGTTGTATTACTGGAATACGAAGAACGCGAACACCCCGCAATTAGCCACCGTGAGCGCGAAGCATATTTCCAAACGCCGCGATGAACTCGTCGCCGAGATCGCCGACCTCGACGAAGGTTTTGAAAACGACGAATTCTCTGAAGCCGAATACAAAAAAGAAAGAGAGAAGTTGAAGGTGGAGTTAAGGCGCGTGATGCGTGATGATTGAAATTCACAATCTCACCAAAAACTTCGGCATGAAGCCCGTGTTACGCGGAGTCGATCTCACGGTTGAGCGCGGCGAGTTTGTGGCGTTGATGGGACCCAACGGCGCGGGCAAGACGACTCTACTGCGGATCGTCGCTTCACTCACGCGACCCACCTTGGGGCGTGTTCGTGTGAATAGCTTTGATCTCCCGGCGCACGCCGACTCGGTGCGCCGCGTGTTGGGCGTGGTCTCGCATCACACGCTGCTCTATGGCGATCTGACCGCCGAAGAAAATTTGCGCTTCTACGGTCAACTGTATAGCGTGGAAAATTTGTCGAAGCGGATCGAGGACGTTTTAAATCAGGTGGGATTGATCAAGAGACGGCACGACCTTGTGCGCTCTTTTTCGCGCGGCATGGCACAGCGACTCTCCATCGGGCGCGCGGTGCTCCATTCACCCGACGTGATGCTCTTCGACGAGCCGCACACCGGGCTTGATCAAGAGGCAAGCGCGATGCTGGATAAACTTCTCAAATCTGTTGCCGCGCAAGGGCGCAGCGTGCTGATGATCTCGCACGATCTACCGCGCTCATTGCAATTGGCAGATCGAGTCACTATTCTTTCACACGGCAAGATCGCTTACGACTCGCCGACAAAAAATTTATCGCTTGCCGATTTTGCCAAGACCTATAATGAACTCGCGCAGTGACGAGGAATGGAAATACGTAAACAAGTAAACAGGTAGACACGTTTCCCTTGTTTCCCTGTATACCTGTTTACCTGTATCCCTTTTTATAATGAAGTCCTACCTACAAGCCATCCTCGCCATCGCCCGCAAAGACCTCGCGGCGGAAATACGAAGCCGCGAACTCGTCAGCGCGATGCTGGTCTTCTCGTTGTTAGTTGTGTTGATCTTTAACTTTGCACTCGACCTCGACAAGTCGGCGCGAGAGAATGTGGCGGCAGGCGTGTTGTGGGTCACATTCACCTTCGCTGGCACACTCGGACTCAACCGCACCTTCGCCGCCGAAAAAGATCGCGGCTCGCTCGATGGTCTGCTACTCGCACCCGTAGATCGCACGGCGATCTATTTTGGAAAATTGATCAGCACGCTCGTCTTCATGCTGCTGGTCGAGGCGGTTGTGCTGCCTGTGTTCACCGTGCTGTATGGAATCTCGCTCTTCAACATTTCATTGTTCGGCGTGATCTTGCTCGGCACATTTGGATATGGTGGGGTCGGCACACTGCTCGCCTGCATGGCGGCGCAAACACGAACACGCGATGTGATGTTACCGATTCTTTTATTCCCCGTCACCGTCCCGGTCATGCTCGGCGCGGTGCGCGCCAGCACCGGCATCCTCGCCAACGCCGAGTGGGGCGAAATCCTCACTTGGATCAACATCTTGGTTGTCTACGATGTGATCTTCGTAGCGGTGGCGGTGATGGTGTTTGATTACCTTATTGAAGAATGAAGATTAAGGATTAAAGATTCGATGCACCAATCATTAATCTTTGATCATTAATCATTTGAAAGGATTTTCCATGCACTCCTCAACCCCAAAACCTCTCAAAATCCTCAACATCATTTCGATTCTCATGTTCATCGTCTCGCTCGGCTTGGTGTTTTTCTATGCCCCGCGCGAAGCCGTGATGGGCGAAGCGCAGAGAATTTTTTATTACCATGTGCCTTCGGCTTGGCTCAGCTTCGTCGCCTTCGGAGTCACGCTCATTGCCGGCATCGCCTATTTGCGTACCAACGATCACAGGTGGGATCGCTTGGGCATTGCCTCAGTTGAAGTCGGCATCGTCTTTGCGGTCATGGCATTGCTCAGTGGCATGTTATGGGCGCGCCCGATCTGGAATACATGGTGGACATGGGATCCGCGACTCACGACGTATACGATTTTGCTGTTGATCTACTTTGCCTATCTCATGCTGCGTCAAGGAATCGAAGACCCCGACAAACGCGCGCGATTCGGATCGGTCTATGGCATCGTTGGCTTCATCAGCGTGCCGATCACCTATTTCTCCATTTATCTGTGGCGCACCATTCATCCGGCGGTATTTGGCAGGAACGAGTCGGAGACCAAGATGAGTATGGAACCTCAAATGCTTCAAACCTTTATCTTTTGCAACATTTTCTTTATGGTGCTATTTGTCACTCTGCTCTGGCATCGCTTCCGTCTTGAGAGTAACACCGCGCGGGTTGAAGAATTACGGATGCGAGCAAGCAACGCCTAACCACCCAACCTAACAACCCAACTACCTATTAACTATGTTCACTCAAACCCCGGACACCTCTTGGTACATGATCGTTGGCTACATCGTCTTCATCACTCTGCCGACTCTGTTCATTGTCAGTATGATCTGGCGGCACAGGAACTTGATGAAAGATGAAGAGATGATCAAAAACCTACTTGAAGATGAGAAGAAGTAAAAAGAGAGGCGACCCATGAGGTCGCTTCTTCTTTATCGTATAATTGAGATGAGGAACTTCACTATGAAACCCGCAAAAACTCGCTTCACTGCAAAAAGTCTTATCCGCGAAGTGCGAAGCGGTGAGACTTACGAATACTATCCGCTCGGGAAATATATTGTTGCCGCGCCCGGTGTTTGCGGCGGCAGACCCACATTTAAATACACACGCATTGAAGCTGGATTCGTTCTCGATCTCCTTGCAAACGGCTGGACAATTGATGAAGTGATCAAGGAATATAAAGCGAGTAAACTTTCGGCGAAAGCAGTGCGCGAGGCGATCAATTTAGCTAAAGAAGCTTTTGTGCAATCATCGCTTGTATTGCAGCTCGCTACATGATCGTCCTCGACGAAGGAATACACGGGCACTTTATTATTAAGCCAATTGCGTCTTGGTATAGCGGGCGAGTCATTTCTGTAACGGCTCTACGCCCAAAAACTGTCATCAAAGATGACGCCATTCCGTCTCTACTTCGCTCTGCCCCTCGTCCCACATTCATCACCATCAACACAACAGACTTTTGGCGAATCGCCTCTGCCGATTCGCGTTACTGTATTCTTTGCTTCGATCTCGATGCAAAGCAAATCAAAACGCTTCCCGACTCACTGCGCCGTCTTCTTCAGATGACCGAGTTCAAGACAAGAGAATCCCGTCTTGGCAAAGTCGCGCGCGTGCGATCAAATCGAATCGACTATTACGAATTAGACAAGCGTGTTCACACATTAACTCGGTCTGATTAATCAACAGTGTTAGGAGCTTCGCCATGACTCTTCTCACCGCCGCCGATGAACGTGGTCTTAAAGGGTTAAGCCTCGACAGCCGTGTGCGCCAATTGTTTTACAGTCTTCCTCCCGAGACGGTCAAAGAGCTGGCTGACCGTATCCCCGTAGAATCGCGCAATCAGAAATTGATCTACATGCGCGACGGCGAGGAGGACGTGATCAACGTCATGCTGCGCCCCATCGCCGTGATGCCCGATCAAGTCTCCTATTTTCACGTCGTCTCGCTGGCAATCATCAACGCCCTCAAACGCCTGCCCGATCTCTACATTCAAGATTTTGCGATTCGCGAGATCGTGCCGTTGAACTCCGATGAAGAAAAATGGTTGTGGGACACGTGGCAGCAGAGTCATCGCGAGGACAATCCGGTGTTCGGGCGGCTCGATGCAATGGTAGATTTTACGAGTCCGATGTGGAAGGATTCGTTGAACTTCGTCGAACCAAATCTCTCCGGGGTTGGCGGCATCCACTTGATCCCCAGCTGTGAACAAGCGATGTCCGACGCAGTGCTGCCGACTCTACAATCCCACGCGCCCGATCTGCATCTTGAACCGGGACTCGATCTACGCGAGATGTTCATCCAAGAGATTCTCGATCATCTCGAAGCAATCCACCGACCCAATGGCACGTTGTGTTTCATTGATCCTAAATATGCGGGCGATGGACCTGAAGAACTTGAAGCGTTGACTCAGTACTACAAAGAGACGCGCGGGATGACAGTCGTTCATGCTGATCCTTCCGAACTTTACGTGCGCGGTGGCGAGGTGTGGTATGAAGATACAAAGGTTGACGTGGCGTATCGCGATTACGAAGTGCGCGACTTGATCGCCATGGAGAAGGATGACGGACTCGACATCAAACCCATGAAAATTTTGTTCAAAGAGAATCGCGTCGTCTCCTCGCTGGCGGGCGATTTTGATCACAAATCTACCTGGGAGATCTTGACCGACCCGCGCTTCACCGAAAAGTATTTCACCGCCGATGACCGCCATTACTTTAAACGCCATGTGCTGTGGACTCGCCGCTTGCGCGAATGCCGCACGACGGACCCCGAAGGTATCACCGTGAGTCTGTTAGAGTTCGCGCGCAACAATCAAGATATTCTGGTGATCAAACCGAATCGATCTTACGGCGGTGATCGCATCGTGATCGGACCTTCGGTGAGTCAAGGCGAATGGGAAGCGGCGATTGAAGAATCATTGTCGGGCAGTGAGTCGTGGGTTGTGCAGCGCTTGGCGCGAATCAGTGTGGCTGAGTTTCCGGTGATCGCGCCCGATGGCACGGTGAGTCACGAACCGTTTTACACCGTGATGGGTTTCGCGCCGACAAAATATGGCGTAGCGATTTTAGGTCGCGCTTCACAAAAGCAAGTGGTCAACGTCGCACAGCGCGGCGGCATGTGCGCGGTGTTGGTAGGGAAGTATGGGAAGACGTTGCATGGGCCAAGATAGAAAATTATGAATTATGAAGGATGAATTATGAAAAGTGAGTTTCATCCTTCATAATTCTTCCTTCATCCTTTTTATGCTCGGCGAATCCCGAATCAAAAACTTAATCGAAACCACTCTCGCCCTCTCCTCTGCCGACGACACTGACGTAAGTCTTTCGGCGATGGAGGAGGGCGTGACGCGATTCGCCAACAACGCCATCATTCAAAATGTGGCGGAGACCGACGCCGAGTTACAAGTGCGAGTCATCTTCGGCAAGCGAAGCGGCACGGCAGGCACCAATGATTTTTCGCGCGAGTCGTTGAAACGAGTCGTCAAAGCCGCGTGCGAGATCGCCCAACACCAACCCGAGAATCTCGACACCATCAGACTCCCCGATCCAAAACCGATCCCCAAAGTGGATTCGTTTGATGAGCGAGTCGAATCGGCGTCGCCAGAATTGCGCGCGAAAGCCGTCGGTGAGATTTGCAAAATCGCGCGTGATGCCGCCGTGATCGCGGCAGGCGCCTACTCCACTTCAACGATTGAATCGGCGATTGCCAATTCGCGCGGGTTGTGGGCGTATCATCCATCCACATCCGTTGATCTGACGATGGTTGCCACAAAAGAGAATGGGACAGGATATTCGCATGGGACATCGTGGCGGCTCGACCGTGTGCAGGCGGCATCGCTGGGGCAAGAGGCCATCACGCGAGCCATTAAATCGCGCGCGCCGCGTCATCTCGATCCCGCTGAGTATGTGGTCATCCTCGAACCGTACGCGGTCGTAGATATTTTAGAAAATCTTGCAACGTTTGGCATGGGGGCGTTGTCGTTTCAAGAAGGGCGCAGTTGGATGAATGGACGAATCGGCAAGTTGACTCTCTCGCCGAAAATTTCGATCTGGGATGACGGGCTCGATCTCGACGGTGAGCCGCAACCGTTTGACTGCGAAGGGATGCCGAAACAGCGCGTGGATATTGTGCGCGACGGTGTGCCGAGTGAACTCGTCTATGACATTCACACCGCATCACACGAAGGGCGTCACTCAACAGGTCACGCCCAACCGTACGACGACGATTGGGATGGACCGATGCCGTCAAACTTAAATATAGGCGCGGGCGATTCGAGTGCTGAAGAAATGATCGCTTCGACACAGCGCGGGCTTTACATCACACGCTTTTGGTACACCAACATGCTCTCGGAGCATAACTGTGTGCTAACCGGAATGACTCGCGACGGAACTTTTTTGATCGAGCGCGGCGAGATCGTCGCGCCGATTCGCAATTTGCGATTCACGCAATCGCTCGTGAAAGCATTGAAGAACGCGAGCGCGGTGGGGCGCGAGGCACGACCTATTGGCGGCTACTATGGCAGTCATCGCGTGCCGCATTTGAAGATTGATGGATTTCGGTTTACGGGAATCAGCGAACAATAGATTGAATGTTGTATACTCGTTTCTATGATTTACGTCGGCATTGATCCAACGGCGGGTCGCCGCCCATTTAATTACGCGATGCTTGACTCACGGTTACGCATCGTCGCCGAAGGCGCGGGCAAAGCGGATGAGGTGATCGATCTCATCGGCAAGCAGGATGAGGTGATGTGCGCTGTAGACGCGCCGCGGATGCCGAACATCGGGCGCATGGCGGATGCCGACACCCGCTCCCGATTCGATCTACCTACAAATAGCGGGACGTGGTCGCAATACCGCGTGTGCGAATACGAACTGCGAAGGCGCAACATCAAACTCTACAACACGCCTTCAGAAGTTGAAGCCGCGCCCACATGGATGAAAGCCGGATGGAAGTTCTATGACGATCTGCGCCAGATCGGTTTTGAATCGTATCCGTCATCCTCCAAGCGGCAATTTTTTGAAGTCCACCCTCACGCCATCTTCACCGTTTTGCTGGGTCGCGTGCCCTATCTCAAAGATACGCTCGAAGGACGGCTGCAAAGACAACTGTTGCTTTACGACGAAGGCGTCAACATCCCGGATGCGATGGACTGGTTTGAAGAAGTGACTCGCACCCACATCTTGCGCGGCGAGATTCGATACAACGGCGTGCGGACTCACGACCAACTTGACGCCCTCGCCTCTGCCCTCGCCGCCTTCTACGCCCACACCAAACCCAAACAGATCACGATGGTCGGCGACGTGGAAGATGGGCAGATTGTGGTGCCGATAGCGGAGTTGAAAGAAAAATACGAATAAACAAAATGAACAATGAACAATGAGACAATGAACAAATTGTTCATTGTTCATTCTTTCATTGTTCATTGACTCATGAAACTCCATCACACCATTCACTCTCCTGAAAACTCCGAAACCGTTGTCCTTCTTCACGGCTTAGGCTCATGCGGCGAAGATTGGATTTTGCAATTGCCCGCGCTCACGCCGCATTACCGCGTGGTCACACTCGACGCGCGCGGACACGGACAAAGCCCCAAACCGATTCAACGCTACACCATCGAAGAGATGGCAGAAGATGTGATTGAGACGTTGGATGATTTAAAAATTAATGATTTTCATGCGGTGGGGTTGTCAATGGGCGGCTGTATGGCATTGCAACTTGCCATCGCACATCCGCATCGCGTGCGGACATTGATCAGCGTGAACAGTTACGCCAAGCTCAAACTGGCAGGCATCGGTGGCGTGATTCGATTCGTTGAACGTATGTGGATGTTGTACTTTGGAACGATGGAACAGATGGGAGCAGTGATTGCTAATCGTTTGTTTCCCAAAGAGGGTTTTGAAGTGCAAAGGCAACTTGCTATTCAACGTTTCGCCGCGAACCCGCGTGAGGTCTACAAAAAAGTTATCCCCGGCGTGGCGTTATTCAATGCGTTGTCGAAAGTGAACCAAGTAAAATGTCCGACGTTGATCATCGCCGGAGACCGTGACCTCACCGTGCCGCTCACGGCGAAACAACAACTGCACCGCGCCATTCCACATTCAGAATTAGTGATCATCAACGACTCGGGGCATGCCACGCCGATTGATCAACCGGAGAAGTTTAACGAATCGCTTGTTTCGTTTTTAGAGAAACATAGAAGCGGGGAATAAGGGAAGTTTAAGGCAGTTCAGCCAGCGGGAGTCTTGAAGACACTTGCTGTTCAAAGAAGAAAGAGAGTCACTATCGTAACTTAAGTTTTAGTTAGAAATTACTCTTATATCGTTCAGTAAACGATATTTGAGGTTCGACAGTAAATTTTTCATTTTTTCAATCTTCTGCTCTAGTGACAATTTTGAATCATTAAAATCACTGATAATACTATTTGAATCAACAAGTCCAAAAACTTCTTCTAGTGATTTTCCTTCAGCTGCAAAACCCGGACTAAAACGGGAGTCTGAACCTTGTACTTTTTCTCGATGGTACATACCAACCTCAGTCATTGCCACAGAAGAACGGAGACGTACAATGTCACCAGGTTTTTCTTTTGCATTTTCCCCACCTAGAAGTGGTCCCCAAGCTAAAGTTCCATTTATTGTTGTTGGTTGTAGAGGAAAAAATACACCAATTTTTCTTATCGTTGTCGATTGAGGAGATTTTATTTCGTAAGTTATATTCCTAATTGCGCTAATGGGGTCGTTTAGATTATCAACAGGCAAATACACACCCATATCAACAATAATATCAACATCTTTTGCAGTACCAAAATTTTGCCTTTTAAGAACTAAGCTATAATTACCTACAACTATTGCGTTTTCCGCATACCCAGCATCCTGATCACCGAATGCACTTGCCGGACCGATTTTTGGCGAAAAATAAAATCCTGGTTTATCATAATACTTATTGTTTTTTGCCTTTTTTACTAATACCGTTAATTCGTGGTTTGAATCTTCAAGGAATCTTTTCATCACCTCCTGTGCTTTTGTTTTCGCGAATGGAGAATCCACGACACAACACTCCGCAAACGTCGCCGGTTTAAAAGTGATCCAATCCGGCGTCGGTGTCGCACTCGGTAGCGGTGTTATTGTTGGCACGGGCGTCATTGACGGCGTAACAGTCGGCGTCTCGCTGGGTGCGGGGGTAAAAGTGTTTGTGAGTGAAGGTTGAAGGCTAACCGCTGTGGGTGAAGTGGCGCAGGCAGAAGTGATGAGAAGGATCAAAACTACAACAGTAATTTGAGTGCGACGCGAGGAGAGGTGGAACATGAGGAACTCCTTTTTTGCTAGAGACCTCACAGGTTTTAAAAACCTGTGAGGTCTTGGCGTCATTTGATATGCTCGTTTGGATTCTCTACCAGCAATTTCTCCGAGCTCGCCGCCTTTAACAAATCAACATCTGCTACCACAAAAATCAACGGGGCAAGTTCTTGCTCAACTAACTTAGCATTGAGGACTAACGCAGAAGCCAGATGAACGGCGTCACAGCCCCGAAGTTTCTGCCGCCGAGTTAAATCAATTGCCAAATCAATAGTTTTTGAGTCGATTGCTACGGAGAGATAACTTTGATTGGCATCTGTAATGAAATCTGCCAATGTTCGTTCATACTCTTCGGTGTTAATCGCTTTTGCGCGGTGTTTCGCGGCAAGAGCCGCGCACACTTCAACTAACCCAATTTGCGATAGGGCAATAATGTTTTCTGTTGAATCATCGCAAATAGCGTCTACCCAATCCGAACCTAACTCCGTTGCATAACGTTTGACAATGGCGCTGCTATCACAGAAGTAAAGTGTTGCGCCCCCGCTCTCGCTCATAGCTTGCCCCGTTGCTCAATAATAATTTGGCTCAAGGGCATGCCGGAAATTTGCAGGCGCGAACGACGTGATCGTTTTTGGTTTACTTTATAGCGAGTGATCAATTCCAATGAGAGGGGTTGAATCAAACCTGTTGCCTGTAAGGCTTGCAATGTCTTGTCGCGCGCAGTCTCAGATGTAGGCGTATTTATGTGCGCCAAGCCTAACTCTAATACATGCATGATTTGATGGCGATAAGGTTTAATCCGATTCGCTAACTCTTCAGGGATTTGGAGAATCAAAGTTTCCATAACTCACCTCGTTGACTACATTTTACTCCAACTATCGCCATCTCCTAAACGGATCTTTCGGGCAATACGGACACTCCCTCTTCTCCGCCGCCACAATCGCCTGATCGGCGCTCCAGAAGAAATTGTTTTCGCCGATCTCTTTCGTCAAGCCGCCGCGATCTAACATCACCCGCGCCTGATCGTGAATCCCGGCAATCATCAACACGTCGCCGCTGTGTTTAAGTTTTTCGTGCAAATGGATCAATGCCTGCAAACCTGAAGTGTCAATCAACGGCACGCCGCGCATAGAGAGAATCAAGGTGTGAGTCTGTTTGAGGTTGGCAAAGGCTTCGTTGAAGTTGCCCGTCGCCGCAAAGAAGAGTGGACCCGTGAGATAGGCCACTTTGATATGTTTGCAATCCCCGACGATATCCATCCCGCGCTGCCGCATGCGATCCGGATCAACATCTTGGATGGCTATATCAATACTGGCGATCTGGTTCAAGAACACCGCGCCCGACAAGAACGCGCCGATGAGAATCGCTTGCGTGAGATCAAGCGTAACAGTAGCGATCATCGTAATGGCAAAAGTGATGATCGCCGTTTTAAATTTGTGTTTGAAAATATACTGAATCGCTTCCCACTCGTTCATACGCCAGGCGGTCATGATCAACACGCCGGCTAACGCCGCCAACGGAATGCGCGCCATCAGCGGCGCAAGAAAAAACATCGAAGCCAATAACATGATGGCGTGAATGATGCTCACCATCCGCGTTTGACCGCCCGCTTTAATTCCAACGCTGGAGCGGGCGATAGCCGCCGTTGCCGGCACGCCGCCGAAAAACGGGATGACAATGTTGCCCACGCCCTGCGCGATCAATTCCTGATTCGCTTGCAGACGAATGCCCGTCATGTTGCTCGCCACCGCGCCGCACAACAAACTTTCCACCGCGCCTAACGCCGTGATGGTCAGAGTCGGCGCAACCAGATCATTTAAATTCACCGAGAGAAATGTATTGATGTTTAACCGATCATCCAGCAAAAGCGTTTGGGGGATGTCGCCAATCAGCTTCACGTCCCAGTTCGTCATGACGGCAACCGCAGTGGCAATAATGATTCCCAATAGTGAGGCAGGAAAGCGGGCGTTTAGTTTTTGTGGCAAAGCGATCATCGTGACGATCACGATCAATCCCAAAATAATCGCCCGCGGATCCAGCGTGAAGCTTTCACGGAAGTAACCGATCAACTTCAGCGCCGCCGACTCTACACCCGGAGTCTTGACCCCTAAGAAATTATCAATCTGACCAATAGCAATGATCAAGGCGATGCC
>Ga0209514_10008686_pt1 | contig 11454 bp, 10 predicted proteins | sample Subgrocontami58m_FD_187452 | JGI IMG/M metagenome (GOLD analysis project Ga0209514, IMG submission 187452) | Subsurface groundwater microbial communities from S. Glens Falls, New York, USA - GMW37 contaminated, 5.8 m (SPAdes) (version 3) | ecosystem: Environmental > Aquatic > Deep subsurface >...
CTGCGGCCGCTTTCGAAGCTTTTGTTTCGGCTGCCGTCACCGGTTGAATGAAGAACACCGCCAAAGCAAATAATATCGGCCAAACTGTATCTGCACCGCGAGATTTCATTTGAGTTCCTCCTGATTTTTCTGATTTGAGGCACTACATCGAGACTTCCTTTCAGTCATTCCTGATCTGATACCCCAAGATCGGTAAGAAGAACTTACTGTTGACACACAACCCTGTGGTAATCACACGAGGTTATCAATGTCAAGTATTTTATCGATTATGCGCTTGTATCCCCTTATTTGTTTGACAGGGATTCAATTTCACGATGATATGAATTTGATCAGGGAGGGGTGTTATTCATAGACTTTCGCAACCGGCGATTCAATAAAATCATGCGAACTTCTTCCGGAACCAGCCCTTACCAAGCAGGCAAGATTATGATTTCCGGCATCGCAGGCGGGGCATATGCTTAAGATCGTTTTTTCTGACCATTATTACTTTTTCACTTTGATAGCATCGCCAATCCTTTTTCCACTTGCGTAATATCCTTGATCATTTCCTCGGCGGCTTTTTCAGGGTCTCTGCTCAGCAGGGCTTGGTAAATACGTTCGTGAGATTCTGTAACTTGTTGAGAGAATAGGATGTTCGGCCTTAAGATCTTTTTTAGGTCTTCCAATAAGTTTTCCACAAAATCCAGGATCAAAATTAAAAGTGGATTGCGGGTAGCATTCGCAATAATACGATGAAATTTGACTTCGTTTTCCGTGAGCAGCGCCATATTGGAATCTTGTAACGCATCTCGGCAGATGCTCACGATATTACGAAGCTCCGCCAAATCTTCATCGGAAATTTTTTCCGCGGCGACACGGACAGCATAAGATTCAAGACTCCTTCTGATGTCCGAGATATGGTGAATGGAAATATTCTTAAAGTGTAGAAAATTCATTAAGCTTTCTTTGGTAATTTCCATGTCGACTTCCACGAGGAAGACCCCCCCGCTGGCACCCTTCCTGATCTCTATCAATCCCAGGTACTCTAAGGCCCTTAATGCCTCCCGGAGAGTTGCCTTGCTGACGGCAAACGTTTCCATCAGCTCGGTCTCTGAGGCAAGCCGTGCTCCGGGCTTCAATTTGCCTTCCAAGATGGCATTTCTGATTTGCTGAATGATTTGCTGGGGAGCGTTGCTTTTCTTAACCGATTTAAGCATGTCGAAATACCCTTTTGTGTTCAAGATAATTTTATGGGGAAAAATATTCTTTTCACTAAGAAGTGCTTTTTCCTATAGAATTTTATAATTCCATTTGTCAATAACTTATTATTATAAATAAATAATATTGTAATATTTTAATATAAAATGGGAGTGCCGGGCCTGGGATCAGAAGAACTGCCGGCAAACCACGCGAAGGCGGAAGATAGAACAGTTGTCTGCACTGATACATGATACCTATTTACCAATTCAAAGCAATTCTCAGCTATTTGACGCGCACTGGCTCAAAGTCCATGTCCATGCAAGATGCGATATTAGTAATAATAAGTAATAGTTTGTTATTTATTGTAATATTTACCCTTGACATTTCCCGGATAGGGGTTTATGATGCGCCGAAAATTGGGGAGGCACAGGTGAGCGAAGAGCTGATGAATACGAAAGAAGTGGCCCAGTACCTGGGGATCCATGAAAAGCAGGTTTATCTGTTGATCAAGGAGAGGAAGGTTCCCGCCACGCGGATTACCGGAAAATGGGTATTCCCCAAGAAGTTGATCGATGAATGGCTTGCCGCCAGCGCCCAGCAGGGCCTGGAAGCAGCCAGGACCAAGGGGAAGCGGATTGCCGGAGCGCTCCTGGCGGCGGGCAGCAACGACCCCATTCTTGACATTCTCCAGACGCACCTAAGAAAAAAGCATCCGGAATTCTATATCTTTTCCGCCAATACGGGAAGCACCGAGGGGTTGAAGGCCCTCGACAAGGGATATACGGACATCGCCTGGTCGCACCTCTTTGATCCGGAAACAGGCGCCTATAACCTTCCTTTTTTGCCTTCCTATCTTCCCAACATCAATCCGGTGGTGGTAAATCTTTTTCACCGGGAGCTGGGTTTTGTTGTGGCGCCGGAGAATCCGCGCGGCATCAGGACCTTTGCCGACCTGGCCGCGGAAGGGGTAAAATTCATTAACCGGCAGCCAGGCGCCGGAACGAGAGTGCTGCTCGATTACCGGCTTGAGCAACTTGGCCTTCCCGGTGTCGCAATCGCCGGCTATGAACAGGAAGTCTTCACCCATTTCGAAGTGGGACTTTCCATCCTGACCAAAGAAGCCGACACGGGCATCGCCACGAGTGCGGTCGCCAAGCTCTTGGGGCTCGGCTTCGTCCCCATTACCAGTGAAAGCTTCGACATGATCCTCGATAAGTCCGTTTTTTTTGAAAAAGGTATCCAGGCCCTGATCGAAATCCTTAATGCCGACGACTTCCGGCGGCGGGTGGCGGGCCTGGGAAACTACGATTTTCATCAATCCGGCAAAATCCTTTATTCCCTGAACTAAAGGGAGGTAAATGATGCAGAAAGGTCCGATTCACAAGATCATCTTAACAATATTAGCTTTTATCATAATCATTTGTGGTATCCCAGGCCCTGTGGCGGCGGCCGAGCAGAAAACCATCATCCTGGCAACCACCACCAGCACACAGGATTCGGGACTGCTCGATGTCCTGATCCCTCAGTTTGAAAAGAAGACGGGTTATTTTGTGAAGACCATCTCCGTGGGCTCCGGTCAGGCCATGGCGATGGGCCAGAAGGGTGAGGCCGACGTCCTGCTCGTCCATTCTCCCGCCGCGGAACAGAAACTTGTGGCCAGCGGTGTGGGGATCAACCGGCGCCTCGTCATGCACAACGACTTTATCATTGTTGGTCCACCCGCTGATCCCGCCAAAATCAAAGGGATCAAGTCCACCACCGAAGCTTTTAAGAAGATTGCCTCGGCTAATAGCCTGTTCCTCTCCCGGGGTGATAATTCCGGCACCCATGCCAAGGAGAAGGAGGTATGGAAGGCGGCGGGTATCAACCAGGAAAAGGAAAAATGGTATCAGCAGACCGGCCTGGGAATGGGACAGACCCTGAATGTGGCCGCCGAAAAGAAGGGCTATACCCTGGCCGATCGGGGCACCTATCTGGCCCTGAAGAAAAACCTGGGACTTGAGATCCTTAATGAGGGAGATGCCATTCTCCTGAACATTTACCATGTGATCGAGATCAATCCGGCCAAATGGCCCAAGACAAATGTCGCAGGAGGCAAGGCCTTGGCCGATTTCATGCTTTCCCGACAGACTCAGGACGTGATAAAGACCTTTGGCGGCGATAAATTCGGCGGAGCGCTCTTTTTCCCCGATGCCGGCAAGAAGGTGGAGGAGCTGGGCAAGTAATGGATATCATCGTCGAGGGGCTGCTGAAAGCCTTTCACCTCCTTTTTTCACTGGACCGGGAAGTCCTTACCATCGCGGTGCTCTCCCTCCAGGTGTCGGGCCTGGCAACAATGATCAGCCTGTTCCTGGGCATTTCCTGCGGAACAGCGGTAGCTTTGACGGAATTCCCGGGCCGCAACCTCGTGGTAAGTATCATTAATGCGGGTATGGCCCTGCCGCCTGTGGTGGTGGGGCTTTTTGTCACCGTTTTCCTCTGGCGGAACGGGCCGTTCGGATTTCTGGAACTCCTCTATACGCCCACGGCGATGGTGATTGCCCAGGCCATTATTGCCACGCCCATCGTCATGGGTATCAGCCTGGCCGCCATGCAGAGCCTGCCCAAAAAACTCCGCCTCCAGATCCTGGCCCTCGGAGCGACGCGCCTCCAGATGCTTTGGATTCTCATGCGCGAGGCCCGACTTCCCCTGCTGGCCGCCGTGATGGCAGGCTTTGGGGGCGTCATTTCCGAGGTCGGCGCGTCGATCATGGTGGGCGGCAACATCATGGGCTATTCCCGGGTGCTGACCACGGCAACGGTCATGGAAACCAGCCGGGGGAACTTCGACGTGGCGATTGCCCTCAGTATCATTCTGCTGCTCTTTGTTTTCCTCATCAATTTGGTGCTTACTCTGGTACAACAGCGGGAAAGGCCGCGGTAGCAATCATGCCCGTGCTGACTGTAAACAATCTGAAGGTGGAGCGGGGCGGTATTACCGACCTGGATATCCCCCATTTCGACCTCGAAGCAGGGGAAAGTCTGGCCCTTCTCGGACCGAACGGCGCGGGCAAAACTACCTTCCTGCTCACGCTGGCCCGTCTCCTGACTTATTCACAGGGGGAGTTGCTCTTTAAGGGACAGGACATTTCGCTCCCCGCAATGGCTGTGTCCTATCGTCGCCGGCTGGCGATGGTCTTTCAGGAACCACTATTGCTCAATACAACTGTTTTCCGGAATGTGGCGGCAGGTCTCAAGATCCGCCGGCTGGACAAACGGGAAATCGAAAAAAGGGTAGCCAAATATGCCGAACTGGTCAGGATAACCCATCTGCTCCACCGCGATGCCCGCAAGTTGTCGGGAGGCGAGGCGCAGCGCACCAATTTGGCCCGGGCCTTCGCCACGGAGCCGGAAATGATCCTCCTCGATGAGCCCTTTGCCAATCTGGACGCCCCGAGCCGCGATGCCCTGATCGATGATGTGCAGGGCATCCTCCGGCAAACCGGGACGGCCGCTATCCTGGCGACCCATGACCGCCTGGAGGCCCTGCGGCTGGCGGACCGGCTGGCCGTTATGGAGGGCGGCAAAATTATCCAGATCGGCGCTTGCCAGGAAGTCATGAACCAGCCGGTCAATGAGGTAGTGGCGTCCTTCGTCGGGATGGAAACGGTATTTTCCGGCGACGTACTGAACGCAGCCGATGGTTCATTCGTGGTGGCCGTGGCCGGTCATGCCGTTGTGGCGTTGGGCTGCGTCGAGCAAGGTGAAAAGGTCCTTTGTTGCATTAGACCGGAAAACATCATCCTATCTCATGATCACGCCCTGGAAGGCACAAGTGTCCGAAACAACTTGCCGGCTAAAATTGTGAAAATAATTCCCCAGGGTCCATTTTTGAAAGTACACCTTGATTGCGGGTTTTTTCTGGCCAGTTATGTGACGCAACAATCACTGGAAAACCTTGCCCTCCGGGAAGGCAAAGACATCACCGTTTCTTTCAAGGCTACCGCCGTGCACGTGATCCGCAGAGAAAAACGCGCCCCTCTCACCGCGGCTCGCTGATGACATCCACCAGGACGGGCATCTTTTTCTTCTTCACCACTTCCAGCGCCCTTTGCAGGGCCGGGCGCAGGTCCCCGGTCCGCCGCACCGGACCTTCGGCGTGGACGCCGAAACCCTTCGCCAGGGCGACATAATCCACGGGCGGGTTATCCACATGCGTGCCGATCCCGGCCATAGCCACGGGCCGGTTGCGGGAACGGGCCGTCTGGATGCCGTGCTCTTCCGAGTTATAAAACGACTGGTTGTTGTGCAGCACGATCAGCAGGGGAACCTTGTGATGCGCCGCCGTCCACAGGGCGCTGGCCGTCATCAGGAAATCGCCGTCCGCTTGAATGTCCACACAGAGCTTTCCCGTTCCCCGGTGGGCCAGGCCCGCCCCGATGGAGGCGCTCAGGCCATAGCCGAGCCCATGCCCGCCACTGCCGCCCAGGTACTGATGCGGCGCGGTCCAATCCCAAAGCCGGCGCGCCCAGTCCCGGGCCGTGCCGTTGACCAAAACCCAGTCTTCCTTCCTGATGACCTCCCATATTTCCTGAGCTAAGAAGGCCAGGGATATTTCCTCCTGCCCCGCTTTCATCCGCGCTTCTTCCGCCCACCTGGCCCGCTGGACGTCGTGCTTCGCCTTTACGGCCTGGCGGCGTTTCTCAATTCTCAACTCGGCGTTTTCCTTGCCGCCCATCAGTTGCCGGCAGAGCCGGGTCAATTCCGGCAGGGCCAGCGAGGTATCGGCGCTGATCGCGACGTCCACCGCCTGCAGCGGCTGATAATCCGCCCCCCAGCTGTGGACCAGCAGGTCTTTCAGCGAAATGGAGATGATCTTGGCCGCCGGCAAGGTAACATATTCGGATGCGCGCGTGGTTCTGTTGAGCGTCGTAAGCGAACCGTAAAGATCGTTGACGTCCAGGGCCAGGATGACGTCCGCCTTCTCGAGCAGTCCGATCGCGCCCCCCGTGACGTCCAGGGGATGGGTGTTGGGAAAATTGAAGCGGTTTCCCTTGTCGATGACGGGTATCGCCAGCAGCTCCGCCAACTCCACCAATGAACAAACGGCCGCGGGGTGACGTCCCAGGTAATCGGCGATGATCAGGGGCGCCTTGGCCTTGACCAGAAGCTGGGCGGCCCGGCGCAAGGCCTCCGGATTGGCCTGCAGAGGCGCCGGCGGAGAGAAACGGCTCAGATCGGGCAATTCAATCCCCGCGGGCACCGGGTCCTCCTGGATGGCGGCGTCAAAGCAGAGATAAACAGGGGCCGTGGGATCGGTGACGGCCAGCCGATGAGCACGGATAAAGGAGGAGGGGATGCTTTGCAGGTTATGCGGTTGGTCGTCCCATTTCACGTAGTCCCGCACCTGGTTGCCCTGGACCAGCGCCGTGTGGACCCAGTCGATTCCCGGGCGCCGCCGCGTTGTGTCCATCGGCCCGGTGCCGCCCATGACAATCACCGGCACCCGGTCGCACCAGGCGTTATAGATGGCCATGCTGGCGTGCTGCAAGCCGACAACGTTATGCGTGATGGCCGCCATGGGTTTCCCCGCCGCCTTCGCATAGCCGTGGGCAATGGCTACCGAATATTCCTCATGAAAACAAAAGATGACTTCGGGTTTGCGGTTGCCTCCGTAATTAAGAATGGAATCGTGAATCCCGCGAAAGGTCGATCCGGGATTGAAGGCCGCATATTCGATGTCCAAGGCTTTCATCAGATCAACGATAACATCCGAGCCGAATTGAGCTTCCTTTTTTTTGCCTTTGCCCTGAACTTTTGCCATTTTCATCCCTCCTTAGTAAGTTAGAAATCATATTCTGCCTATTATTGCAGAATATGATTTCGTTAATGCACTTATCCCGTTTATCGGGGCTATGCATTGTTATCTTAACCGGACTCCTCTGCCGCTGTTGATGGCAAAAAATGTCGGTATTGTGTGTAATGCCTGTTTATCCCAGACCAACGATTAAGTCAAGTTCTCGAAGGGACAGACAATTTTCTCTTAGTAAGAAAAGGTAGACGGAAACAGGAGATTTGACGGTTATCGGGAAGGGGAGCCCGTTACCCCTTCCCGATAACATAAGGAGGAAAAAACCTTAGTGAATCTTTTTGCCGCCTGGCAGTCTGGCCTTCACTGCCCTCCGGGCCGCCTGCGGTTTTGGTACCACCTGTAACTCCGGATGGCCGGCGGCCAGCTGCGGAACCGCCCCGCTTTGCAGTCCGGGCCTGCCGTCCTGTCTGGCATGGAGCCACTGGGCAATAAACGGGGCCAGTACTTTCTGGGACTTGGAACTGACAAAGATGCCCACGTGTCCGCCCGGGAATTCAAACAGGGATTTGTCGGTACTGCCGACCAGGTCATTCAGCGGCTTGGTCGTGCTCGGCGGGACAATGTGATCGGCACTGGCGTAGATATTGAGCAAAGGCATGGTAATTTTTTTCAGGTCCACCGCCCGGTCGCCGATTTTCACTTCTCCTTTTACCAGCTTGTTTCCCTGGAAGAAGTCCCTGATGAATTCCCGCAGGCATTCCCCGGCTTGTCCCGGGCTGTCGAAGATCCACTTCTCCATCCGGAGGAAATTCAACAGTTTTTCCCGGTCATCGACGATACTCAGCATCTGCCCGTATTTTTTTATATTCAAGGCAAAGGGCATCAACATCGAATAGGCAACATTCAGGAGGTCGCCGGGCACAACACGGTAGACATCCACCAGGTCATCCGCGTTCATATACTTGGACCAGGCAAAAAGCAGCCCGTCATTGGGGGTAAAATCAAAGGGGGCAACAATAGTGATCAGGTTCTGCACCTGCTCGGGATACATCGCGGCATACATGGCGCAGAATGTTCCGCCCTGGCAGATACCCATGAGGCTAAGTTTATCTATTCCCGTGCTTTTTCGGATATATTCCACGCAATCATATAGATAACCATTCAAGTAATCATCCAGTGCCAGGTACATGTCCGCTTTGGTGGGATAACCCCAATCGATGATGTAGAGGTCCATCCCGCGCTGGAGGAGGTTTCTCACGATGCTCCTGTCGGGCTGAAGATCAAGCATATACTGCCTGTTGACCAGCGCGTAGACCATCAGTACGGGTACCCGGCATGTAACCTCCCCCTCCTGCCGGTAATGGTACAGCTTGACCTTGTCCTCACTGTAGACCAGGTCCTTCGGCGCAGTGCCCACATCCACTTCCGCGATCTCCGTGAAAGTTTCCATGCCGGCGATGGCTTTTCGCTGCAAGTCACCAAGATCGCGCACTATTTTTCTTGCGCCACCAGCAGCCAGCGTTTTTTTCATGCCGCAGCCTCCTTGACATTCCGGTCGCTGATCTTCCTTTCCAGGTTCCTCACTTTCTTCTTGAGTTCGTAAAGCGTCTTGTAGGTATCGTCCATCTCCGAACGGAGGGCGATCGGATATTCATATAGATTCAATTCCATCAGTTTGTGAAATTGTCGGCGCACCTTCAGGGCAAAACCAAGCAGTTCACCCTGAAGCATCGAGAACTCCTTCGTACGGAAGGCATGGAAGTATTCCTGCTCATTGATATCCAGCCACAGTTCGAATAACTCGTTTAACGTCCTGATCTCGTGTCCGCTCCTGATTCTCTGGGCGACGGCGTGCAACACCTTTTCCAGGGCCTTGATCCCCGTCACATAGATCCGCTGCTGAAATTCCGTGTACTTGGCGTTGTAAACCACCAGGTCGTCAAGCCCTCTCAGGATCAGGCCGATCTTCTCCCTGTCTTTTCCCACAGCCGGTATGTGGAAGACCTTGCCGACTGTATTGTCGAAGGCACTGAAAAGATTATGGAAGATATGCAAGAAGGTATCCGGCCGCCCTTCGGCCAGCTCCGGCATGAAAACGCCGTTTTTCTGCATCGCCTGGGCCCACGGGCGCCCGTATTCCTGGGTAGCACAGCAGAGCGCCTCGGTGATCTTGGTTGTCTGGTGGATGACTTCCGTAGCCGTTGCGGGTCCCAAACCGAACACCTGATCCATAATCTCGCTATATTCCTGCGGTTCGAGAACCTCCCCATAGGCCTCCACATCCATGACCCGATCCTGCACCGCCTGGAAAAGGGGATGCCATAACTCATATAGCTTCATAAACACATTGGAAGTGCCCGATGCCCTGGCAACGGTATCCTTCATCACCTCCGTCCCCAATTGCTGCATGTGCACGACGTCGGCACTCAGATCCTTCAGACAGGACATATTGGCATTAAACAACTCACTGGCGGGAGAATCGGGGAGGGAACTCTTGAACACTTCCATCTCCAATAAAGTCTGAGGCAATTCCTGGGCGGCCGCCAGCCAATGCTTGACAACTTCTTCCTGCATCTGCACCCAAGTATCAAAAAATTCCGTGGCCTTTTCCATAATTGTCTTCTGCCTTTTCCTTCTTGCGGCGCAGGCGACCGCAGCATCAAGGAATCCACAGGTGAAAGGGATTCGTTGAGCTACGGCCGCACATCTTGGGAGGTCAGGCTTTGCCTGAGGACTGGCCGGGTAAATCAGGGAAACCCTTAAATAAATCCTTACCCATCAACATCTGTTTTTCCACCGCGGTCTTCCATGTTTCCTGGACCTTCATCGCCTCATCGGTAAAACCCTTGGAAGAATTGACCATCGTGTTGAACCAGGTGTTGTACATATTGACCATGTCTTTGCCGGGAATGCCCGTCTGTTTGGGCTCCAGGCTTAAAAACGACTCCTGCATTTTTTTGGCCGCCTCCAGCCAGTTTTCCATAAATTCCTTCTGGCTTTTCGTCCAATTATCCATGAAATCTTTCTGTAACTTGGCCCAGGTCTCAATAAAATCCGCGCTCTTTTTTTCTGCTGTCTTGTCCATTGCTGCCTCCTTTGGCTTTAAATAATTAGTCCCTACAGCACAACGCTGTAAGTAACGTACAATCATTAGTAAGTGAGAAATTATTTACGTTTTTTCTGGCAAAAAATAATTTCGTTAACGCATGAGTAGTTGGAATTTGCTTTCTGAAAGAAAAAAACCCCTCAATTTACTTATCCCGTTTATCGGGGTTCGAAATTCAGCGTTCCGTTAATTGCCACTGTTTGATGAGTTCACAGAAGTTTTGCCCCACTTCCTTATTCAACTCAAGCTGCCGTTGGGTGATCTCGCGCCAAGTGTCCTGTATCCTTGCTCCGCCTTCCCGGACAATATTGAACTGCAGCTCTCGCAAGGTATCCTTGAGCAATTTGTTCTCCTGTCTCAATTCCTCGTTGTCCCTCAGGGCCTGATCATACTTGGCGCGGGGGACAAGACCGAGGACCATGTAAAAATCCATCATTCTCGTGTATAGTTCCAGGGGATTGGGAGGGATGGCATTCTGCGCCCCCGTCAGGCTCCCGTAACCTGGTGCCGCCTCGAAGCCCCGGCGCTGCAGGGCCAGAAAAAAGTCGAGAAAATTATTTTTGCCCAAAGGATTGTTGAGCAAACCCATCAGATTCTCGAACATTTCTTCATTACTCATCTTGCCTTTCCTCGATCTGCCTGGCAGTTGGTTTCCCGGCTCGCCCAGGGAGAAAATTACTCCTCTTCTCCGTGGGGCGCGAAAATGTTTTTTTCTACGCGCTTAAGTTACTTGGTACGGCAAAGCTAATCAATGAGGGTTAAATGGCAGGCTAATGGCAGGTAAAAACTATCGACGGGGTTATTAAGGTGCCGTCAGAGGCGGTCGAAGTTGAAAGGCAGCTCCCGCTCGAAATCGGGCGACAGGTGCCGGTCGTCCACGTCCTGGATAAAGATGGTTTCAAAGCCCAGGTCGAGGGCAAAATTTATCACCTCCTCGTATTCCCGGCGGCTGACCCTCCTTCCGAGGCAGGGATCGCCGGCCACGGCCGGGACCGGCGTGTATTGCGCCATGATGCTGAGCGGCGCCTGCAGGGAGATGTTTTCCTGAATCAGCCGCAACACCGCACGGCTGTTTTCCACCTTCCCCGGCAGCACGAGATGGCGGATCAACACCCCTTTTTGGGCGATATCCTCCTCCGTTTCCAGATCATCCCCCACCTGGCGGACCATTTCCCGGATGGCGGCCACGGCGGCGGCCGGGTAGTCCTCCACCCCGGATAAAAGCCGCCCTTCCCCGGCCAGGCCATACTTAAAATCGGGCAGGTAAATATCCACCATCCCCGCGAGCATTTTGATTACTTCCGGCGCTTCGTATCCCCCGCAGTTATAAATGAAGGGCAGCCGCAGGCCCCGCTCTCTGGCCAGCATAAGCGCTTCC
>Ga0209514_10008692_pt1 | contig 11444 bp, 10 predicted proteins | sample Subgrocontami58m_FD_187452 | JGI IMG/M metagenome (GOLD analysis project Ga0209514, IMG submission 187452) | Subsurface groundwater microbial communities from S. Glens Falls, New York, USA - GMW37 contaminated, 5.8 m (SPAdes) (version 3) | ecosystem: Environmental > Aquatic > Deep subsurface >...
CACCGTTCTCCCTCCGTATGCCGTGCCCAAGTACGTGTGGTTCGTGCGTTCCCTGCCCCGGAACGCTTCGCACAAAATTGACCTGCCGCGACTGCACGAGCTGGCGCAACAACGATACGCCCGTACAGATCCTCTCACGCTGGAGAAACTCCTCGAAGTGCCTCAATATCGCCTTGCGGCAGAGAAAAAAGCCGCTCTATTGTTTACACTCTGCCAGCCGCTCCTCGTCAAAGCACAAAAACAGAACCGTTTTATCCGGAGCTGGTTCCGGAAACTGGATTTTGATCCTTGTGCGGTTGCATCGATCGCGGATATCCCGTATCTGCCTGTACAGATGTTCAAGTCCCTCGATGTAGCCATTTGCCCTGCACGCGAGATTACGAGGGTCATCACTTCGAGCGGTACTACCGGAGCCGCAAAGAGCCAGATACCGCTCAACAAAACGACCAGTCTCAATCAGACCAGAGCGCTTACAGCAACGCTTGCCACGTATTTGGGAGAAACACGACGTCCTTTTATCGTCATTGACCACTCGGGCATCAATGCCCCCCGCCATAGCGTGAGTGCTCGTACGATGGGCGTGCGGGGGCTCAGCGCCTTCGCACGTAGCACTGAATACCTGCTCACCGAAGATGCTCAGGGAGCCCTCTCGATCAATGACGACGTATTGGAGAAGCTGCGGAAAGGCGGCCGGTCTCCAGATCTCTACCTTTTCGGTTTCACCTATCTTATATGGTCTGTCTTGTGCACAGAGCTCGCTCGTCGCGGTATCCGTCTCTCGCTCGGCAATGTCCACCTCTTTCATAGCGGGGGCTGGAAAAAACTCGAAGCGGCGAAGGTGTCAAAGGACGACTTTAACGCGTCCGTCGGTTCTGTGCTCGGTATTCCCTCTTCTCATATCCACGAGTTTTACGGTATGGCCGAGGAAGGAGGAATCCTCTTCATTGATTGCTCAGCGGGCTATAAACACGCTCCCGACACCGCGGCGGTCATTATCCGCGATTCCCATTCCATGGAGCCAGCGGCAACGGGGGCGCCAGGATACATCGAGATTGTAAGCGCTCTCCCGGAGAGTTACTATGGCCAGGCGGTGCTGACTGAAGACATCGGGCGGCTCGTCGGTACCGATACCTGCCCCTGCGGTAAAAAAGGAGAATATTTCGAATTTCTCGGGCGCGTCCCGCATGCAGAGATACGAGGATGCGGGGACACCTTCAGAGAAACGCCATGATAACCATTCATCTACAAAACGGGACGTTCGCCACAAAGAAGGCGAACGATTTCGACGCTTCCGTACGAGTGCTCACACGCGCCACGAATGTCCTGCGGGATATGCCACTTGCGGCTATCGTGGAGGTCCTTCATACATTCGGTCGCAACATTATGCGCAATAGAGAATTGGCCGCGCTCCCTGGAGCCGGATATATTGCGCTCTGGCTGAGTCGTGAGAACCTGCTCGAACTGATCGAGGTCAATTATCGTGGCGCCCAGTTCCACTCGTATACACCGGGGCCGACCGGCTACCGCATCTGTCTCGAGCCACGCGGCATTATCTCTCACTTCGTCGCCGGGAATATCCCGCACCTCACGTTTTTCTCGCTTATGCTCGGGCTGCTCTCAAAAAACGCGAGTCTCGTGAAAGTGCCCGGTGAGCATGTATCATATATGTTGCAACTGTTACGTGCGCTCGGCGCCGTACGAGCCCGCTCAGGCGGTCGTACCTATTCTGGTCGAGACCTGCTTAAGACGATCGTCGTGGCGAGCTTCAGCTCGAAACAAGTGGCCGCGGCCGAGGGCTTCTCTCTCGCGGCGGATGCTCGAATTGTCTGGGGAGGCGCCGAAGCAGTGGAAAGTATCAAGGGCCTCCCGGAACGCGCGCATACCGAGACGATAATTTTCGGGCCGAAATATTCTTTCGGCGTTTTCGATGCAGCCTCCGTCACAAGCCGCGACTTTGAGCAGCTTCTGGCGAAGGCGGCGAGCGATGTCGTTCTCTTTAATCAGATGGCGTGTTCCTCGCCTCATGTGTATTTCTTTGAGAAGAGCAGGTTCCCTTTGCGGCGCATCGGCGAGATGCTCGCACGGGCGCTTGAGACCATGCCGGAGCGGCTCAAGCGCTCTCGGACTTCGCCCGAGCTCGGGATGCGCATACTCAACGAACGGGCACGATATCTCCTGGACCCCAAACTGGATATCATCGCGCCGAAGCATATGGGCTGGAGCATTTTTATGAATACCGATGTGGCACTTGAAGAACCGATCCAGGGTGGTTCTATCTACCTTAAAGAGGTCCGTTCTCTTGCGGAGGTAGTCCCCCTTATCACTCGGAAAATACAGGCGGTCAGCGTCGCCATACGGTCCCCGCGCGCTCGGGTACAATTTGCCGAAGAGATTGCGTCGCGAGGAGTCGACCGTGTGGTCCCGCATGGGTCCCTTCATGACTTCACGCTCCCTTGGGATGGCGTGCCAGCCTTGAGCCGGCTGGTACGATGGACTATCCTCAAGGACTGATGCTATACAATGAGAATATGACCTCTCTCGATCTCTCAGGTAAGGTGGCTCTCGTCACCGGGGCCGGCCGAGGCATCGGTAAGGCGATAGCGCTCGCTTTCGCGCGCGCCGGAGCTACGGTCGTTGTTAACTATCATCGGAGCGAAAAAGAGGCCGCCGCGGTTGTCAAAGATATCCTTGCCGCAGGAGGCGTCGCGCGTGCCCATCGGGCCGATGTGAGTAACGAAAAAGAGGTTGATGCCCTTTTTGCCAAAGTACGTACTGAACACGGTACACTCGACATTCTCGTTAATAATGCAGGGGTGATGAAGAACAATCTCCTCCTTATGACCTCCGCCGAAGAATTCGACGAAATGATGGCGACCAATGCCCGCGGCACCTTTTTATGCACGCGGGCAGCGCTTAAGATGATGCGTAAGCAGCGGAGCGGGAAGATCATCAATATCGCTTCCATCGTCGGCCAATGCGGCAATCGCGGACAAGCCGCGTATGCGGCAAGCAAGGCCGCCATCATCGGACTGACAAGGTCCGCAGCTAAAGAGGCCGGTGCGTTCGGCGTCACCGTCAATGCGATCGCGCCCGGTATTATCGATACCGCCCTTATGCGCTCGACGACCCCGGAGCCCGTCGCGACTGACCTGCTCTCCCATATTGCACTCGGAAGATTCGGCACCCCCGAGGATGTCGCCGGTGTCGCTCTTTTCCTCGCGTCTCCTCTTGCCGATTACGTGAGCGGAGAAGTACTGGGGGTCGACGGTTGCGAGACTCTCTGAGGCAGGATATGCCAAACACGCCGTTTGATGAGTATGGGAAGCTTGCCTCGGAATTGAGCGATTTCACCGAATTAGCCGGAAGATACCGTTTCCAGAGGCAAGCGGAGCAGTACCTCTTGTACTATCTGCTCGAGAAGTTGTCTCTCACGCCGCAGGATGATCTGCTTGAGATCGGCTGCGGGGCCGGCAACCTGCTCATCCCACTTTCTTTTTTTGTCCATTCAACAACCGGTATTGATCATCCGACTCTTCTTGCACACATAAAAAGTCGCGTGCCAAAAGAGAGCGACACTCTTACATTGATTCCAGGAAATTTTCTTACCAGGGAAGTATCGGGAACTTTTTCCCGCATCTTGATCTATTCGGTCATTCAATATTTGCGCGATGAGGAAGAAGTGCTCGCGTTCATCCGCAAAGCGGCCGGACACTTGCGACCGGGAGGAAAGATGCTCATTGGCGACATCCCAAATAAAGACATTAAAACTCGTTTCCTGACCTCGGAGCGCGGGAAAGCGTTTACGGTAGCGTGGGAAGAAAAAGTCGCGACAAATCGAAAAGAAGGGGGGCAAGAACACCGGGCACCTATGACGAATACTCCACTCGTTACACTTGATGATGCGCTCGTAGAAAAAATCCTGCAGATGCTTGAAGGACTGCAGATGCGCACGCGGAGGGTTGCCCAGCCGGAAACACTCGCGCTCTGCTACACCCGCGAAGATATCATCGCAGAGAAAAAACAGAGAGAACTATGATTAATCGGTATCAATTTTTGCCCCCGCATCAGCTCTATAAACTACTCGGAGCGAGCCAGCACGACATCGAGCGTGTGCAATCATTGCTCCGCGACTATTTTGGTAAGCCGGTTGTGGTGCTGAACGCTGCGCGTACCGGCCTCTATCTCACTCTTGCGGCAAAAGGGTTCAAACGAACCGATGAAGTGCTCGTGCCTCCTTATATGCCGAAATGTATGTTGGATACGATCGCCGAGTGCGCGGTACCCACGCTCCATGTCTCGCCTGCCACCAAGGCGATACTGCTCGTCCACCAGTTCGGGTACCCGCAGCGCATGGACGCTGTTATGGCGCTCGCGCGCAAACATGACCTGCTGATTATAGAGGACTCGGCGGCTTCGTTCGGGTCAACATATCGCGGGCAGATGGTGGGGAGTTTTGGCGATGCGGCTATTTTTACGTTCCCGAAGGCATTCCAAACTGTTCTTGGCGGATGCCTCGTGACCGAAGACAAGGAGATACTCGCTTTCGCAAAGAATTATCTGCAAAAACAAGATACCTTTGTGTGGAGATGTGTTTCCACGCTCGCCCTTTTACCGACGATATTTGGCACATCGATGACCGGACCGTGGCTGCGACGTGTAGCGACGCAGCTGCTCAGCGTCGCCTACAGCCAGTACATCTACTTCCCCAACCCAAACAAACGTGTTTGTCACCTCTTCCCGCAAACTCGTGAGGAGTTCCTGCGTCAAATCGAAGTGCGCAAGAGAAACCTCGCTCTATTCAAAAGCTACTTTGCTGGCACCTCTGCGTATCCGGACGCAATGAGTGAGGATATCGATGCGGTGCCATTTTTTATACCCTATTTTGCAGATTACGAGCAATGCGCACGGCTCATACAGACACTCGCTGCCCAAGGGATTGAGAGCGGTCTTTACCACTTCGATGTGAATCGAAATATGTTTAGTTCACACTATCTCCCCTCAATCACAGTTCCGTGCCATCAAGGGCTCTCCGAAGCAGATATGCACCGGATATGCACGACACTTGTCCGCGCCTCCTCACAACTCCAGAAATGATAAAATGCAGCAACGTACCATGATCACTGCAGCCCAACGAGCATTGTTTGAGAAAGAAGGGTATCTCGTTATACCGAACGTATTTCGCAAAGAGGATTTGGACGCGGCGGATAGAACTCTCCGGAGACTGGTGCGATACCAACTGAACAGAGCAAAAGAATCGAACCCATCGATACCGGAGGTGCCACCCGGCAGGGAGTTTGAAGAAGGGATGTCCCTTCTAGACCAGATTGACCACAAGCACATTTCACATATTCATGACACTCAATACAAGCTCCCCGAGGGCTATCGACTTATATCGGAGCCTGCAGTGCGACCCATCCTCAACCAAATAATGGGGAGTGGGCCCGAATCGGCATTGTTCTGTTCGGGGGGTTACATCGTTATTGGAATGCCCAGGGATGAGATATTTACTGTCGGATGGCACAAGGATACCTTTACCATTCCCCCGCACGGGAAACTCTTACAGATATGGGCGCCGCTCATCCAGAATTCGACGGTTGAGGGCGGTACGTTGAAACTCCGTCCTGGCAGCCACAAAGCTGGGTGGCGAGGTCAGAAGATTGTAGAAGGGGTTCGCGGCATTTTCCGCTATCAGATTACGGATGAGGAACTCGCGAAATACAAACCGAAAGATGTTGAAGTTTCCTTGGGCGACATGGTGGTATTTGATCCCGGGATGATTCACAGCGGGGGAATCAATACCTCAGAAAGCTGCCGTTTCTCGTTTGCCGCCTTTTACTTTCAAGTCGAAGACAAGGCCTTTAATCCCAGTCATAAGATAAGCGGGGACCAGTACTTTTACGAACTCCATAAATCGGCCAATGCGCATAAGTAATAATTTAAAATATCTTTACTTTGTAGCAAGAGATTTTCCCATTCCCCAGATGGTCCGCGTATGACCTTGCGACCATCCTTCTTTAAAACGAGAAATGGTGATTTCTTTTTGCGTTGCTGACGCAGGATCCGCCTTTTGTCCAAACTCATACGTCGGAACATGTCTCTTCTGCAGCTCTTCTATCGCTTTCCAATACAAAAGATAACTGATGGACTGATCGGCAAAATCCGGATCAACCGCAACAGAGTTAGGGTACGCCGCATTTTTATAGAGTGACATGAGAAGCATACCGGCGACGATACCGCTTTCTTTGTGCGTGGCTATCACATAGAATCCCTCGCCTCCGCGCGCACTATCCATTTGCTTCGTGTAGCTCTCTCGAGAGCGGAATTGCCCGCCCGCATCTTTAATGTGGAGTCGGAAGTAGGTTTCTTCGATCTCGGGTGAGAGTGCGCTCCCCTCCGCTATGCTCAGCGTAAAGAGCGGCGCATATTTTTTATAATAGCGACGAAAGGTCCTACGAACGGTGCGCAGCGTTCCTTCAGTAATGATCACCATATGACGATCGAGTTGTTTGGGTGTAAAACCATACAACGCTGCGATTCGTTTGACCCTCCGTTCATCATCGGTGGAGCTCTGCGATGGCATCAAGAGGATAAGAGGGATGTGTGCACCGACGCCGCGAATACGGCGGTCCAATTCCGCGAACGCAAAATCTTCAAGCGCATCTCTATTTGAAACGTCCTGTCGAAAGCATGGCCACGGAAGAAAACCGGAATAATACATCGCTTCCCGTTCTTTAGAACTTCCGACCCTTTTCTCTTGAATAATAAGCGGAACAACTCCCACTGCTTTTCCGTTCTCATATACGAAGAAGGAAAGGTCCTGTGCGTTATACTGTTCACCTGCACAGAGATTAAACTCGTGGGAGAGCCAGGTGTGCAGGACCCATCCGTCATCCGACGCATCCACTATCTCCTGCCAGAGAGCAGACGCCCCCATTACCTTTTGTATATCAATTGCGGTGATCTTCATACATGAGATGCGGGATGCGTATCGAATCCCCGCGCGAGATACCAAGGATGTTTCCTGATGCCCTCTTCGGCGAGCGTGAAGAAATCGCGGCAGGAGATAGCGGTAACGAGACCGCGCCCGAGCGGCACTTCGGCGAGCGCTTTGGCGCGGCGGGCATCATCTTCAAGTCGTGAGAAGTCGGGGAGCGAATCGTCCCCCGCATCTTCACTTCGCACGTAATAGGTCACTTTCTCCGGCGTACTCTTCCCGTCTTCGATCATATTCCCGCGGAATTCTTTTTTATACCGATACGGCACGCCGACCGTTTGCTCGACGAAGTGCACAAAGGTGGCGTACCGGAGCCCAACCCCGATATTGCAGAGCAGGCTGTTAGCGCGGAGTAATCGCCCGTAGATAGAATCCTCTCCGAAGGAATCCGGCGGGAGCGCGTCGAGGAGCTCGTGCGCCTTCGCGCCGCGCGCCGCTACCGAGAAGATCGGCTCGCGACTACGCAGTACGCCGGGACGCGTACGGAACCATTCGGTGAAGTATCCGATGGCAGACGGCGTCGTCTGCGGGTCATAGTCCTCGCCGTTGCAGAAGGAGTAGGTGTAGGTCGGGACGATGAGCGTACCCTCCTCTCCCAATACTTCGGTGAAGGCATGGTCAATGATAGAAGCGGCGGCGGCGAAAGCGTTCGGTTCTCCCTGTGGACGTCCGAGGAATCTCATCCCCACGTGAGAAAAGACAACACCTCCTCTCTTTACCCCCGCCTCCCGCAAAGCCGCGGCGGTTGAGTGGATATCATAGTCGTATGCAACACCCATTTCTTTTGACATACGGTTACTTCTGCAGGGCTACAACCGCAATGGCATGTGAGTCGCTGTCGGCGATACTCACCAAGGCTCGGCGCTTCTTTAAACGGTCGGAGAGGAACACAATCCTTGGTTTGCCGCTTGCGTCATGTGTTATCTCGACTTCTTGTAGAAAGGAAAAAAGGGGGGTTCTAAAACTTTTAGTATCCGTCAAGGCTTTCCAGAGCGCTTCTTTTGCTGCAAAATGAGTAGCGAGACGCGGAGCGGGATTCCGCTTAGAGAAGCAGTAGTCTCGCTCACGCAATGTGAACATTTTCTTCACTAGTGCACTGCCGCGCGCGTACTTCTTGCCTCGAAATCTACTGCTATCAATAATATCGATGCCGATGCCGATCATAGTAGGTCGCTGTTTTATTAACATTAATGAGCGTCTCAATTGGAGCAGTATACCCGAATGATATTAAGACTCAATCAATAGCCCCGCTTCCAAGAGAGTCGCGACGGTTCTTTGTATATCTGCTTCAGGAACGTCCAGCATCTCCGCCATTGTGGGTACATCATGGTCGCCGTCGGCATACGCGAGTACGTTCTGCAGATTACTAAGACGTTGCATATCAACGCTGACATTCCCCGCGTGGTCCATCGTCGTCGGATACAGGCCGTGCCGCGCTAGCTGCGGTTCTCCGAGCTGCGCCACACGATAGGTCCGGTTGCGTTCTATCCACTCGAGGCATTCTTTCAGCACGTCAAAGCCGCCCTGTAAGCCCGACGGCGTCACCAGCTGGAGGTCATCGAGCGAGGTGTGATATTCAGGATACGCTCCGTATTTGCTGCGCATGACCGACACCACCGGCAGGTCGACCCCGGGACTGCAATACTCTCGTTCGTCGCTGCCGCGCTCAAGGAAGCTATACCGAACGAATTCAGGATGTCGCATCTGCAACACGCGCCGGGCGACCATATCCGCGCGCGTCGTGCCGCTCCGCGACGGCAGATACGAATATGTGCGGTCGTCGCCGACACAGGTGATATTGAATCCGGCGATAATGTTCTTCTGCATTGCGTCAAGGTTCTTCGAGAGGTAGACGAGCGATCCGATCGTTTCGGGGATGAAGACGATGCGATAGGTGTATCGGCGCTGAGCGCTCATAAGCCACTTGACCAATTCTGTCGTGACTGCCGGTCCCGAGAGCTCATTATTCGCCATCGATGGATGACATATATAGGTCGAGAGAAAGACTTCTTTCCCGCTTTTGCCGGGGAGCAGCAATTCTCCGTAGGTGAGAGAACCCGGTGTGAGCGTGCTGTCGATGAAGACATGATAGGTATCTTCGGTGAGCGCTTGGAGCGCCCGGTGCGTTATGCAGAAGCCCCACTGCTCCTTATAGTACGACGTCACATACGGGATCGCATCCGGTTGTTCAGGGATAGAATGGAGATGTTCCTTCAGTTCGGTGAGCGACAGATGCGCGTCGACCGGTAACGAGTAACTGATGACGTGCAAATTGTTGTCTGCAAAATCAACAACTGTATTCCCTTTCGAATCGCGTATCCACGCCGATGTGATATTCCATTCCTTAGGTACGACCCAGTCGAAGGCGCGGGTGCCGCTCGGTACCTCGTGCAGAGTAAGCGGTATGAACCCTTTTATTATACGAAGTGTCTCGCGCACGCCGTTCCCCGTTATACTCCGGCAGAGGGGGAACAGCCGGGTCACGAGCTCGTGTATCCGCTTACCTTCAGTGGGTTCCATATCGTTTCCGCGCAAGCCGCGTGATGAGTTCTATCATACGTTCCGAGGCTCTGCCGTCAAAAGAGTAGAGCTGCGCGAGCACCTTCTCCGCGCGCTCTGCGACACGTGTGCGCAAGGCGCCATCGCCCGAGAGCGAACGCAATGCCGTCTCCAGTTCCTCCTGCGTAAAGGCGAGGAGGAGGCTCCCCGCCTCCGCGTATCGGGTGAAGTGAAAACGGATCATTTCTTTTTCAAAGGATTCGACGTTGAAGACGATGGTCGGCTTGCTGAACTGGAGCGCCTCCAAGACAAAGGTCGAGAAATAGGAGACAACGACATCCGCAGAGGCCAAGAGTTCCGAGAGCGGCTCGTATTGGGCAATGGTGTGCGGCACCCGAGCGAAGAGCGTCTCGATTATCTCGCGATAATAACTTTCGCGGGCCCGACCGTGGCGCAGCTTGATGACCACGGAACTACCGGGAACTTTCTCAAGCGCCCGGGCAATCGTAGAATAATAGTCCTCCAAGTCGTACTCGTTCTGAGCGCTTACCGATCCGACGCAGAGCACCGATATCCCCTTCCTTGGGTGAGGAGCCCTGTGTGTCGTGGAAGATTCTTTCTTATATGCGTCGAATCGGGGGGAACCGATGACGGGGAACTTCTCACGCTGTAATCCGAGCGCAGCGAATTCATCCTGCACCACCTGTCCGTACACGGCGAAGTATTCGGCGCTATGGCGCGTACCGATTGAGTCTGGACCTAGATACTCCAGCCCGTGCTGGAGCTCGAGCGAGGGGATGCCGCAGGCGCGCGCGACCAGAGCCAAAATGGAAAAGTGTGTCTGCAGACTTACACTCGCGCGCAGGAACACGACCTCGGGTGCGAGATTCTCGTACAGCGCGTAGGCGCCGTCGATATCACGAAGCGTTTGAGGCACGACGCGCACAAAGAGTTCTTCAAACGCCTCCGCCATAAGCGGGCGCAGAGAGAATGTACCGAAAGAATATTCGGGAAGCCCGTTCTCGCGAAGGGAGCACCACTGTTCTTCGAATAAGCGTTGTGCCTCCGCACGGTCCCTCCTCCTTGCCCGAATGGAAAAGGAGTTGAAATTAAAGAGGCGTATCCGGGAACGCCACAGGTTCGAGATGCCCGCCCTCAACATCTCTCCGCGGTCAAAGAGCATAAGCTCTCCCCGTGGCAACTGCGACATAATAGGCTCGATGTTCCGCCAGTAGTCGGACGCCAGGATGCGCGGCGTGCCGCGCGGACGGAGGAGGGCAATACTCGCGTTGTAGAGACGTATCGCGAGTTCGAGAAGTGCCCGCCTGAGTACGAAAAGGGAACGCATAAGATGTCTGCGTTTCGGTCGTAGCGGTGCCTGCGGTACAAGCACGGCGACTCCCCGCTCTGCCCCGATGAGTCGTGCGCAGACAACGGTCGCGTCGAGATAACGTCGCAGGAGGGGTTGTTGGCGCACGAAAGCGGCATCTCCCGGAGATATCGTCGGCGACTGGAGTGAAGGAAATACTATCAGTCGGCGCGCCGCCGGATGTTGTTTCAGCAGATTCTCTGCGAGCGTCGCATAGTATAAGAGATGCGCGGTGTAGTGCCGGACGGTGAAGAAAAACAACCGCGAAAGCGAAACATTGCGATACTGGAACCAGTGCCGTTCCGGACTGTCAAACAATTTTGTCCATTCTTCTGCCACTAATGGAAAACGGTGGGCATCAAGAGGACAATACGCGCGACCGGAGCGGAACGGAATTCCTTTTTTTGCGAGAGCGTACTCCAGTTCCGGGCCCAGAGCGACCAAGAGATATCCTTCCTCCCGCACCTCAGGATTCCCATCCAAAAAACGCACACAGGCATCTATGTGCCCGAGTTCATATATGAAAAGTATATTCCTCTCATTCTCGTGCGTTCCCATTATATGCGTATAGAACTATAACAA
>Ga0209514_10008693_pt1 | contig 11444 bp, 10 predicted proteins | sample Subgrocontami58m_FD_187452 | JGI IMG/M metagenome (GOLD analysis project Ga0209514, IMG submission 187452) | Subsurface groundwater microbial communities from S. Glens Falls, New York, USA - GMW37 contaminated, 5.8 m (SPAdes) (version 3) | ecosystem: Environmental > Aquatic > Deep subsurface >...
AGCGACGTGGACGAACGGGATTCCGAACGACTTCGCCAGCAAAGCGACGTGCGAATTCGGCGTCGCGGGGCTCAGCGACACTATGCCAGCCAGCGGTGGCACTTCTGCGGGGACTGCGTCGGTCAGGAGAATGTCATCGGGCAGCAGCCGGCCGTCGCGGTAGGCCGCGGCGATTTCGTTGGCCGGCACAGAAACCAGCCGGCCGAGCGCCCAGCCCGGGGCGTAAATCTCGTCCGCCGTCACCCAGCGGGCGGCTGAGCTCACCTGAATGCCGCGCGCGGCAAACCAACTCGCGTTCTGCGACGCCACGTCTCGCTGCTCGTAGGTCGGGAGGTAGAACACTTTGGTGGACGGCCAGGTGCCGAGCATCGATCGGACGGTTTGGAACCATCCGGCCACAGCTTCACGTGGATAGGGGTCGAGGCCGGCAATCTGGATGCCAAGCTCCAGGAGATTGGTCGAGGGGGGAAACAACACGGCCCCTAACACGGCCAACTGGCTGTTGGTGCGGAGGGTCGCGGCATCGAACCGCGTTCGGGTGAAGCCGCCAAACTGCGGCAGCCGCGCCGTCGCGAAGTCGTAATGGAACGGATACTTCGCGCTGTCCTGGAACACGACGCGATGTGGCGCATCGAACAACAGCGCGAACTTCACCCAACGCGATTCCCGCCGATCCGGTGGCGGTTCCACGGACTGAAACGGGTCGCCAGCGATGAGGACATTCCTCCAATCGTCCTCGGCGTTCTTCTTGCGAAAAACGGCGCGGTAAAAGGCGTGGGGCGCGGTTTTGGCTGACAAATCAGGGACGCCCGTTACCGCGCCGTGGCTGCGCAGCACCTCACGCCACGTCCGCAGATCCGGCGCTTGTTCGATGATTGCCACGTTCGTCTCCGCGGTTTCCACAGAAAGCCACCGAGGAATGTCTCCAGCCCGCAGGGACAGGCTGATGCGGTTGGTGGCGGTCTGACCCAAGGCCGTCGTCAGGAGGCTGGCCGCCAAGAGTGAGGAGAGCGCGACTCGGCTGCCGCCAAGAAAACGCATCGCTCGGTCCAACCCCCGCCAATGGACCGGGCTGCGGGGACTCTGATCAATCTGAGAACGCAACCAGAGTGTCATATGTGTCATGTTTGCGGCTGTATGATAACTCCCATACAGTTGTTGTCAACCGCTTTCTTCCGCTCTCTTTCCTGAATTTCTTCCCAAACGGGGCTGGAAGAACCACCTCGGATCAGTGACCATCGAAGCCGTCAAATCGAAACCCGTATGACACCGACAGTCGAGAGCATCTGGAACGAGTTCGCCGCGAAGCTGGGCCAGTTCATCCGCGCGCGCGGGTGACAGACCCGGCAACGGCGGAGGACATCTTGCAGGACGTGTTTATGAAACTGCAGGGCCGCCTGGGCGAATTCCAGGATCGGGGGAAGCTGCAGGGCTGGCTCTTTCTCGTCGCGCGCAATGCCATCATTGATCACTACCGCACGCGCAGGAAAACGACGGAGATGCCGGAGTCGCTTCCGGCCGGACCGCCGGAGCGCGACGCCGAGATGGAAGAACTCAAGACCCTGTTTCGCCGGATTGTTTACAGCCTTCCGGAGACGTATCGCGACGCGCTCGTGCTCACTGAGTTCGAGGGGCTGACCCAGAACGAGCTTGCGAAGCGGCTGGGCGTTTCGCTTTCGGGAGCGAAGTCTCGCGTGCAACGCGGGCGCGAGTTGTTGAAGGAGCGGTTGCTCGACGCCTGCCATCGCGAGTTCCGTCACTCCGTCGGCTGTCAACCGTGCCCCAGCGGGCTGTTGCCAATTGTGCAAGAAACAAGAGCAACGGCGAAGCGGACGCCGGCCAGTCGCGCGAGGAAGCCGAGGAAGTAATCCGATGCCGATTGCGTCCTTTTTCCAAGTCGTTCGTCTTCACTTCTGAGACGCGATACCGGCGATTCAGCCGGTCGCGACAAACAGAAACGAACGACCATGCAGACAAAAGAACCGGAACCGGATTCGGTGGAAGAAGAACGCAGGCAAGTATTATGGACACGAGTTCTCCCGCGCGGGGGATCGCCCGGCAGTCTGAAGGAGGAGAGCTTGAAGCAGGTCCAATCGGCCTTCCGAGCCATGGAACCCGAACCGGCGGGCAACCGGGCGCTCATTTCGATGAAGCGTGTCTGCAAGAGCTACGAAACACCCGCGGGTTGGTTTGAGGCGTTGAGAAACATTGATCTGGAGGTGCGTGAAGGCGAGTTCGTCGCGGTGGTCGGGAAATCGGGCAGCGGCAAATCCACGCTAATCAATGTGCTCACCGGGATTGATAACCCATCCGCAGGCGAGATCCATGTGGCTTCCACAGCCGTCCACGCTCTCGGGCAGGAACAACTCACAACAGCGGTTCGTATCGTCATGCGGGAACATGACGCGAAAGCGATCATCGCCGTCACGCGAGATATCGAACGCGCCCTCGAACGCGAAAACATCGGCATCAAAGTCGGTTGGTCCGAAGCGCGCCTGGGCACTGCGCAAAGCGGGCATGTCTCCCTGCTGATCGCGGCGTTGATCCTAATGGCGGTGATCATGGCGGTCGTTGGCGTCATTGGCCTGATGTCAGCCATGGGGACGAGCGTGGTGGAACGCAGCCGTGAATTCGGCGTCATGCGAGCGATCGGAGGCCAGTCGAGTGCCATCATCAGAAACGTCATGAGCGAAGGGGTCTTCATCGGCGCCATGAGCTGGGTCATTGCCGGCCTCTTGTCACTGCCCCTGTCCGCGGCCGTCGGCAGGCTCGTCGGGACGCTGGCGTTTTTTTCACCCTTGCCGTTGACGTTGTCTCCCGCGGCCGTCGTCGGTTGGTTGGCGATCGTCGTCGTCGGCTCCATGGCCGCGAGCGCCTATCCCGCCTGGAAGGCGTCGCGGCTCACGATTCGTGAAACCCTTGCCTATACCTAGAAAGCAAAGTGATGAACCGCATATGAAAACCTTGCTGATCCAACCGCCATCCGTGCCGGAATGGTCAAAACACATTTATGCCTTTGAACCACTGGCGCTCGAATACATCGGCGCCGGCCTGAAACAGGACGGGCACAGTGTTCAGGTGCTCGATGCGCGCTTTGATCCGAAGATCGAGGCGACGTTCGAGCAGATGCAACCCGATGTAGTGGGGCTTACCGCCTTCACGGTTCATGTCCCGTGGGTGAAGAGCATGGCTGAACGGCTCAAGGCAATGAACCCGGACGTGTTCATTGTCGTCGGTGGACATCACGCTACGGTCAGGCCCGCCGACTTCAACTCGCCGGCGCTTGACGCGGTAGTCATAGGCGAAGGGGTGTTCACGATGCGGGAGTTGCTGGCGCGGCGACAATCCGGCGAGTCGCTTGACTCGATTCCCGGACTGGCTCTGCCGGGGACGCCGCAGCGCCTGACACCACCACGGCCTTACACGGATCTCGACGCGCTGCCGTTCCCCGACCGTTCACTCACCGCCCGCTACCGCCCGCACTACTTCGGCGAATGGCTGAAGCCCCTGGCATCCATCCGCACATCGCTGGGCTGCGCGTGGCGGTGTAATTTCTGTGCGCTTTGGTCGATCACGGGTGGAAAATACCTCCTCCGCCGACCCGAGGCTGTCGTCGAGGAACTGCGCACTATCGCGGAAGAAAACGTCTTTTTCTGTGATGATGAATCCATGATTGACGCCCGGAGGATGGACCGCCTGGCCGACTTGATCCTGCACTCTGGCCTGCGCAAGAAGTACTTTCTCTACGCCCGGGTGGACACCATCGTCAAACACCCAGAGCTGTTCGCGAAATGGCGGGACGCCGGACTCGCCCAGGTCTTCGTGGGTCTGGAGAGCTTTTCCGATCGCCGTCTGAACGGCATGAAGAAAGGCACGACCGTCGAGCAGCAACTGCAAGCGGCGAGAATCCTCCACGACTTGGGTATCCTCCTTTACGGCTCGCTGATCGTGGAAGCGGATTTCACGCGCGACGATTTCCGCGAACTCGCGCAATTCGTCCGCAAGCTGGACCTGCGCTACGCCTCGTTCGCGGTGCTGACGCCGTTTCCCGGCACGGCGCTCCACGCGGAGCGTGAGAAGGAACTTCTCAGCCAGCGGCCCGAACTGTTCGACCTGCTCCATTCCCTCCTGCCAACGAAGCTGCCGCTGCCGGAGTTCTATTCGGAGTTCGCCGCTTTGTATGATCGGGCCTTGCCGCTGAGGCATCGGCTGGGCGGGCTCCGAAGATACGGACTGGGTGGCAGTTTGCGCATCCTTCGGCACACGCCGAGGATTATGCGCGGCATTCGAAACGCGCATCGCGACCATGAGGAGCACATCCAGATATGACAACGATCTCTATCCATTTAATCGGCCACGTTCGCTCTGATGTTACCGCCCAGACTGATCAAATCTGGGGACCGAGCCCCGTTTTGCGTCCTTTTATCCCGGTCGTTCGTCTCTATGTGTGATTGCGCTCAGAACAATGCATCCAGGCGCGATGAACAGAAAGAAACAAATAGCATGAAAACAAACGAACTGGAATTGGATTCGGTCAGAAAATCAGTGCGCGAGCATTACGGCAAAGTCGCCACGGGCGGCAGCGAGTTTCCGATCTCGGACTCGGTCATGAAAACGATGCGCGCCCGTTACGGCAACGTCGCGTCACGCGGCGGTGGTTGCGGTTGCTGGACGCCTTCCGGCAGCCCCGCAAAACGAGTCCAGCCCGATGACGCGGCGATAGTATCGAGGGCGGTCGGCTACTCGGCGGAGGACGTCCAGAGCGTTCCGGACGGGGCGAACCTCGGGCTGGGCTGCGGCAATCCAGTCTCCATCGCATCGCTTCGGCCAGGCCAGACAGTGCTGGACCTCGGCAGCGGCGCCGGCTTCGACGCCTTCCTCGCCGCGAAAGCGGTTGGACCAAAAGGGCTGGTCATCGGGGTGGACATGACACCGGAGATGATCACCAAGGCGCGCCAGAACAAGGCCAAGGATGGTTACACCAATGTCGAGTTCCGCCTGGGCGAGATTGAAAGCCTGCCTGTCGCCGACGGCTCGGTGGACGTCATCCTTTCGAACTGCGTCATCAACCTCTCGCCCGACAAGGCGAAAGTCTTCAGCGACGCTTTTCGGGTGCTGAAGCCTGGTGGGCGGCTGACCATCTCGGACATCGTCGCGTTGGCGCCCGCGCCGGAGAACGTTCGCAAGGACGTGGCACTTTACACGGCTTGCGGAGCGGGCGCGGCGCTGGTGGAGGACCTGAAGGCGATGCTTAAGGCGGCGGGGTTCACGAATATCCGGGTTGAACTGAAAGCCGAAAGCCGTGAGCTGATTCTCGAATACTTCCCCGGTCGGGGCTTGGGAAAGTACTACTCCTCCGCTACCATTGAAGCCGTGAAGTCGGAAGCTGCATGAAGCCAACGGTAGAAACCATCTGGAACGAATTCGCCGCGAAGCTGGGTCAGTTCATCGCCTCACGCGTGGCTGACCCGGCGGCGGCGGAAGACATCTTGCAGGACGTGTTCCTCAAGATTCAGAGCCGGCTCGACCAACTCCGGGACCCGGCGAAGCTGCAAGGCTGGCTCTACCTTGTGGCGCGCAACGCCATCATCGACCACCACCGCACGCGCAGGGAGACGACCGAGGTGCCGGAGTCGCTTCCCGCCGAACCGCCTGCGCACGACGTCGAGGTGGAGGATCTGAAAGCGGCGTTTCGCCGGATGATTTACAGCCTGCCGGAGCCGTATCGAGACGCGCTCTTGCTTACCGAGTTTGAGGGATTGACACAGAAGGAACTGGCGGAGCGGTTGGGTATCTCGCTTTCCGGGGCAAAGTCGCGGGTGCAGCGCGGGCGGGAGCAGTTGAAGCAGAGGCTGCTCGAACGCTGCGACTTCGAGTTCGACCGTCTCGGCCGGATCATTGACTGCAAGCCGCGCACGAAAGACAGTTGCTCGGATTGCTCGTAAAGCCATGAAAAAACTGCTGATCGCGTCATACTGGCTTGGCATCGTCGCCGATGCCTCGGCGACACTGCTGCTGTTTTCGCCCGCGGTCGCCAACTTGGTGTTGCAGCCGAAGCCTTTCGAAATATCCCCGCTTTACCTTTACGCGCGCGTGGCCGGAGCCTTGATGCTGGGCTGGACAGTTTTGCTGCTCTGGGCGCAGCGCAAACCCATCGAGCGTGTGGATGTCCTCCTGATCACTCTGTTTCCGGTTGTGAGCATTTTGGCGGTCGCGGCGGTTCTTGTGGCGCGGTTCGGTCAGATCGCGACTTCCCGGCTTGTACCCATGTTCATCTTCTATTCTGTGCTTGGCTGCGCTTCCGTGCTTTCGTATATCTGGGCAAGAAGACAAAAACGCGATTGCGTGGTCTGACTTGTCAGCGATTGCGCTCGCGGCATGGGCGGTTTGGTTCGATCCGCATCGCGAGGCGGAGGCCCGGACGCCGTTCTGGTTGGAATAACGCGAAATGGCACCCCAGGAGCACACACTATCCGGATGGACCGAGTGGAATGTTGATGTCCTAAAAATGATCAAGAATGTCCCAAAAGTGTACAGACGGTTCGTCCTTGTGTATGCTAAGATCCATAGTCAGATCTATAACGAAGAATAAACCAAAATGAATAAATGCCGTCTCATAGTGATGATAAGTTGCATTGCTGCAACAGCGGCCTCCGCTTCGGTCATCGTCGGAGTGTCCGTGCCAGGTGGCAGCCAAGAGCCTCCTGCCACCACTCCATGGTCAGCCGCGTATCCAATTAATACAGGCGTGGGCATAGGAGTGATCCTTAATCCAACTCTAAATATTGACCCTTTTGCATTGCATAGCCATGCTTATATCCGAGACAACGTGCCGAATCCAGCAGTAGCCATTGTAACATATACGTTTGATACTCCTACTGTTGTTGATCAACTTGAATTGCGCCAACACGCTAACGGAATCACCAAAGTGGAAGGTCTTGTTGGCAATAGCTTATCTGCCATGATTCCTATCGGTGACATCTTCAGTGCAAAGGGAGATGTGACAGGGTCTCTCGCATTCTCCGAGTGGGAATCGACGGTATTCGATTTCAACAATTCGACACCGGGAACATATTTTCAGTTCATCGTGACAAAGACGAGTCTGGCGAATGGTTTTGCCAATTACAGGGCGTATCCAAGTGATGCGTCGGGGAACCACTATTTGACCACAGGCTCTCCTGTCCCCGAGCCGTCCACCTACCTCGCCGGCCTCAGCGCACTTGGAATGCTGGGTCTGTTTGGCTGGAGAAACCGGAAATAGGCTTCGCCAAAGAATGATGCGCAGCCGCTCGAAAGGGCGGCTTTTTGGCGTGCCAGCGCTCACGGACGGCAAGGACCCGCCACGCGCCGATGCCCTCTGACGCGGATCGGGCGGGTTTTGTCCATGGCTTCGTTGGCGATTCGCTGGGAGCGATGGCATCCTGCCGGCGTGTAGGGCGCATGTTCATTCCGCGCGGGCAGGATGCCGTCGCTCCCGGTCCGAGTGAACCGCGTTGCTGACTCATGAAAGGGTCTGGTAATCGTCAGTGAGACTCAGTCAATGGTCGACTTGGATTCAGGCATCACAAACACCCCACAAGCAGGGAGATGGAGCATCGGGCCGTCGCCCTTGTTGGACTCCGGCTTGGAAGATGTTTGCCCTTTCGCGGCGTTGGTAAGAGCGGCCCTTCAGAGAAGACCCGAAGCGTCAGGTCGGAGACCTGATCCGGTCCGTGGCGCGGTTCCTGACTCAGAGCCGGATCGCCGAGGATGTGGTCCGTGTGGGATTTCAGCCGGAAACGGGTTTCGGCTCCCAACGCCTCCATTTGGCCCATCTGCCCCTGCTGATCGGTCTGAGCCTGCCTACCGCGTCCTCGGTCTCGGTGCTGGTCCTCTTCCGAAAATGTTGACATGCGCCGAGCCGGAGGTCTAAATGGTTATGCTTGGATCGGCTTTAGGCCGGACGTATCTGAAATGTTTCTACCAACCCCTGCCAAATGAAACCCAGTCCAACTTACCCGGTGGCGTGTGGCTGCCCGTCGGCCATTGATGGCGTCCGCAAAGCTCGCGTTAGGCATGTATTCAGCGGGTGCATCCAGGTCAGCGTGGCGCTGATCGCGAGCCTTCTGAGTTTGGGGCAGGCCCAGCCGATCAAGGCGCCGCTATTGGAGTGGCAAATCACCGCTGGCGGGAGCGGTGATGATTCGGCGTATTGGGTGCAGCAGACTCGGGATGGTGGATACGTTGTTGGCGGACCGTCGAACTCAGACGCCAGCGGGATGAGAGCCGGGAGCAGGACCGCTCCTAACTTCGGGGGCTATGACTACTGGGTGGTCCGCCGGGACCCGCAGGGCGCCGAGCTTTGGGACAAGGCCTTCGGCGGGCGCGGCGATGAGAAACTCTTTGTGGTTCTCGAAACCAGCGACGGCGGTTTCCTGCTCGGCGGCCGGTCCAACTCGGGCAAGGAGGGCAACAAAGAGACTCCTGGCTTCGGTGGCTACGACTACTGGGTCGTGCGGCTTAACGCAGCGGGTGACAAACTCTGGGACAAGACTTATGGCGGAACCGATGAGGACCGGCTTGTTGCCGTCGCGCTGGCGAGCGACGGTGGTTTCCTGCTCGGCGGCAAGTCCCGCTCGCCGGTGGGTGGCAATAAGACCGCTGAGCCTCTCGGAGGTTACGATCTCTGGGTCGTGCGTCTGGACGCGAACGGCAACAAACTCTGGGACAAAGCCTTTGGGGGCAGTGCGGATGATGTGCCCTGGGCTCTGGCTGGAACCGCCGACGGCGGGTGGATTCTGGCGGGGAGTTCCGCTTCGGACATCGAGGGCACTAAGACCAGCCCGAATTATGGCCACCTTGATGTCTGGGTCGTGCGTCTGGACAAGGACGGGAACCCGGTTTGGGACAGTTCGTTTGGCGGCGGGGGTACGGAGGAGGCGATGGGTGTGCAAGCTACGCCTGACGGCGGCTGCGTTCTCTGCGCCTACACCAGCTCCGGCGCGAGCGGAAACAAGCACAGCCCGAACTTTGGTGACTTCGACGGGTGGGTCGTCCGTTTGGATGCCAAAGGGAAACTGCTGTGGGAAAAGGACTTCGGGGGGCTCGGCTACGACGAGTTGAATTGCGTCCGGGTCTTGCCGGACGGCGGGTACATCGTTGCCGGTGATTCCACGTCGGGTGTCGGTCCGGGCAAAGCCAGTCCGCAACTCGGCGGGCAGGACGGCTGGATTGTGCGTTTGAACGCGCAAGGAGAGCGGCTCTGGGAATGGTCCTTGGGCGGTGACGGGACCGAACTGATTTTTGTGCTGCAACTCACAACCGATCAGGGGTTCATCGTGGCTGGTCAATCGGACTCGACTGCCTCGGCGAGCAAGGGCGGATTCAATTACGGGGGCAACGATTTTTGGGTGGTCAAACTGGGACCCGAAGCGGGGCCGCATTTGGCCTTAGCTCAACCACCGCCAGACTTCAAATTGGCCTTCCAAGGACAAGTCGGTCGGCTCTACACGCTGGAGTACACCTCCAGCCTTGGAACGGCAAACACCTGGACGTCGTTGACGAATCTGGCCTTGGCCGCCAATCCGACCGTCGTGTCCGATTCCACCACGTCCCTGGCAGCGCAGCGGTTTTACCGACTGGCGGCGAGTTCGTTCTCCAACATGGTCTGGATCGCTCCGGGGACATTCATCATGGGTAGCCCGACGAACGAGATTGGACACAAGGTGGAGGAGAGCCCGCAGACCCAGGTGACACTCAGCCGGGGTTTCTACCTGAGCAAGTACGAGGTAACGCAAGGCGAGTATTTGGCCGTGGTGGGTGCCAATCCCAGCCACTTCACGGGCGACTTCAATCGGCCAGTCGAGGAAGTCAGTTGGCGGGACGCAACGAATTATTGCGCCCGATTGACCGAGCGTGAGCGCGCGGCCGGCCGGATCCCGGCCGACTACGCCTACCGCCTGCCCACCGAGGCCGAGTGGGAGTTCACCTGCCGGGCGGGGAGCCCGCTGCCGTACGGGACGGATTACACCAGCGGCGCCGCGGAGTCCCTCTATGGTTGTGATTGGGTGTTTGTCAACAGCTCTTTGACAACCCATCGTGTGGGCGCGAAACGGCCAAACCATTGGGGCCTATATGATATGCACGGCAACGTGGTGGAATGGTGCCTGGATCGCTTTGGCGACTACCCCGGCGGCAGTGTCGTTGACCCGTTGGGCCCGAGCGCGGCCACGTACATTGTTGCTCGTGGAGGTTGTTGGGGAACTTATGACGTCGAGTCCCGGTCGGCCGTCCGTTTGTCTAGTGACCTCGGCGACCACTACAATTTCACTGGCTTTCGGGTCGTTCTGGCGCCAGAACGACCCTAGCCGGCCGCCGAAGAACACCCCGTGGCGCGGCCCGGAGGCCGGTTGGCACGGGCGGGGCGCCCAAACAGTCTAGACCGATGACGCAGCTCAAGATTTGGAACTGGACGGGAGCCTTCAGCACGCTCGCCTGTCTGGGCTTGGCGTGGGTGGGTTGGTCGCAGGAAACCAACCTCTCTCATGTGCTGGTTTGTTGCAGCGTGGTGACAAGCCAGCCTGGACAACCGCCGCGTGAATACCCTTGGGGAACAGAGGTTGCTTTTGGGCAGGGGAATCGCCTGGCGATGACGCTGGAATCCTGCCGCGAGGCACAAGCAGTCATCATCCCTTGGACGCCGGCTCGTGCCGGCTTGGCCAATCAGTGGCGACCGGTGGCAGCGAGCCTCAAAGCCGACGAACCCGTTAAGCTGCCGCCGGAAACGAAGGTCTGGCGATGGAACACTAATACGCAGCCGTTTTGGATTCAGGTGCTGGTTTTGGACCTGCGCGGCAAGATGGCGGAGGACTTTCGGCGGCTGGTCGAAGCCATGAACGAACGGGGGCTGCCGGCTCCGGTGCTGAGGGCCCAAGAGCAACGACTCAAGGCGATGGTTGATGAATGTCAGGCGGCCCAGAAGCGGCAGCCGACAACGGCGCCTTCGATCGTCAGCGTCGCCGGGGTGTTCCGCGGCGCCTTTGACTGGCGGAAAGAGGCTGTTGGCGCGTGGTTTGGCCCTGGCCGACCCGCCGTCGTGGACTTCGGTGGTAACACCAATGCCGCGCCGGCTCCCGGCCGTGCGCCGCCGGACAACAAGACCAATCGCGAATAGCCCCCCGAGCCTATGCGGGTCAAGTTGGACACACTGCCAGACGCTCTCCGGGCCGGCTCGGCCCTGTTTCTCTCCCTGGCGATGGGGTTGGTTCTGGCGGTTGTCCTGCTGTGTTTCCCACGAATCCTGAGCCGCTGGGAGTGGGCCTGCTTCGACCAGGCCTTGCGCTGGCGATTGGCTCTGGATAGTGCCCCGGCCGTTGACGGGAGGATCACCTACGTCAACATCACTGACGCCGACTCGGACGCCATTGGGAGCGTTGCCGAGGAATGCGCGGCCCTTGCCAGGTTGG
>Ga0209514_10008696_pt1 | contig 11443 bp, 9 predicted proteins | sample Subgrocontami58m_FD_187452 | JGI IMG/M metagenome (GOLD analysis project Ga0209514, IMG submission 187452) | Subsurface groundwater microbial communities from S. Glens Falls, New York, USA - GMW37 contaminated, 5.8 m (SPAdes) (version 3) | ecosystem: Environmental > Aquatic > Deep subsurface >...
GCTTACTCGCGCGGAGGCGCCGAGGCGACCATCACCGACGCCCAGATCAGCCTGCACCGGTTGAATCCGGTTGCGCTGCTCGGCGGCCGGCTCAAAATCGATGCCGCGGCAGCACGCGAGGCGATCATGAACAAAGTCGGGCGGCCGCTGGGTTTGACGCTCGAACAGGCGGCCGAAGGCGTGATCCGCATCGCGAACGCGAACATGAGCCGCGCGATCCGCTCGGTTTCGACCGAGCGCGGCTACGATCTGGCGCAGTTCGCGCTGTTTGCCTACGGGGGCGCCGGGCCGCTGCACGCGATCGACGTCGCCGGAGAATGCGGCATTCCGGCGGTGATCGTGCCGCAGGAGCCGGGCACGCTGTGCGCGCGCGGCATGTTGCTGACCGACATCAGTTTCGATTTCGTGCGCAGCGAAATCGCCGAAGTCACTGCCGCGAGCTGGCTGCACGTGTGCAGGCTGTTCGCCGATATGGAGGCGGAAGCGCGCGCGTGGCTCGAGCGCGAGCGGGTTCCGCAGCCGGAACAATCGTTCCGCTACCACATCGATGCGCGTTATCAGGGACAGAACTTCGAGGTGATCGTGGCGATGCCGCGCATCGCGGCGGACGGCATGGCGGGGTTTCTGCATGAATTCGCCGCCGCCCACCAGCGCGAGTACGGCTACGACGTGCCGGGGCGCGCGGTCGAAATCGTCAATTGCCGCCTGCAGGCGGTCGGCAACGTCGCCAAGGCGCCGCTGCGCGAAATCAGCGCCACGGGCAGCGTCGCCGCCGCGGTAACGGGCACGCGCAAGATTTATTTCGGCGCCCGGTACGGCTGGCTCGAAGCGCAGGTTTACGCGCGCCTGGAATTGTCCGCCGGAACTTCGCTCGACGGCCCGGCGGTGATCGAGGAGATGAGTTCGACCGTGCTGCTCGCGCCGGGGCAGAGCGCGGCTGTTGACCGGTTCGGCAATCTCCTGATCGACGTCAAACGCGTTCAGCCATCATGAGCCATCCCGTGCACGACCCGCGGATTTTCGACCCGATCGCGATGGAGGTGTTTTCGAATCGCCTGCTGTCCATCACCGAGGACATGAACAACACGCTGGTGCGATCGAGCTTCTCGACCAACATCAAGGAGCGGCGCGACTGTTCGGTTGCGCTGTTCGACGCCCGTGGCCGGCTGATCGCGCAGGGCACGCAGATTCCGCTGCACCTGGGCTCGCTCAACGGCGGCGTCGCAGCGGTGCTCAAGGCGTATCCGGCCGGGAACATGCGCGACGGCGACGTGTTCCTGTGCAACGACCCGTACCTTGCCAACGGCACGCATCTGCCCGACATCAGTTGTGTGACTCCCGTATTCTGGGAAGGGAAGATCGAATTTTTCACGGCGAACGTCGGCCATCATGCCGACGTGGGAGGCGCGGTGCCGGGCTCGATCGCCGGCGGGGCGCGCTCGATCTTCGAGGAAGGCATTCGGCTCCCGGTGGTGCGCATCGTGCGCGCGGGCGAGCTCGATCTCGGCATGCTCAATCTGATCGTGCAGAACACGCGCGATCCCGAAGAGCGCGCGCTCGATCTGCGCGTGCAGATCGCGACCAACGAACGCGGCGCGCAGGCCGCCCGCGAGCTGGTTGCGCAGACGGGAATCGCCGCGGTGCGGCAGTCGATCGACGACGTCATCGCCTACACGCGCCGGCGCATCCGCAACCGCATCGCGGAGCTCACGCTCGGCGAATATTCGTTCACCAACTATCTGGACGACGACGGCATGGGCGGCGACCCGGTGCCGATCGCGGTTACCGTGCGCGTTGCCGCAGACGGTCTGAGCCTCGACTTCAGCGGCTCGGGGCAGCAGGCGCGCGGCGCAATGAACGTGCCGACCAACGCGCTGCACGCGTGCGTCTACTATTCGATCAAGGCGCTGCTCGATCCGGAGCTGTTGCCGAACGCGGGGTTGTTCGACGTGGTCAGCATCAGCGCGCCGCCGGGCAGCATCGTCAATCCGAACCCGCCGGCGCCGGTCGGTGCGCGCTCGATCACCTGCCAGAAAGTCGCCGGTGCGATCTTCGGCGCGTTCCGCGGCGTGCTCCCGCCCGAACGCGTGATGGCGTCGGGCAACGACGTGGTGCCGGCGATCGTCTATTCAGGCGAGTTGACGCGCCGCCAGGGCTATTACGTTTATCTCGAGACACTCGGCGGCGGCAGCGGCGCGCGGTTCGATGCGGACGGCATGGACGCCGTGCACGTGCACATGACCAACACGTCGAACCTGCCGGCTGAAGCGCTCGAGAACGAATATCCGCTGGTGGTCGACGAGTACGCGCTGGTCGAGGATTCCGGCGGCGCCGGCAAATATCGCGGCGGGCTCGGCATCGCGCGCCAGATCCGCGCGGTGGTGCCGGCAACGATATTTTCAGTGCGCTCGGACAGTCACACGGTCGGGGTGCCGACCGGCGTATTCGGCGGGCTCGATGGCCGCCGCGCCAGGCTCATCCGCAACTACGGCCGTCCCGATCAGGAAGAGCTGTTCTCCAAAGTCGCGCGGGTCGAAATGAAAGTTGGCGACTCGATGCGCATCGAAACGCCGGGCGCGGGTGGTTACGGCGCGCCCGCAGGGCGCTCACTCGAAGCGATTGCGGCGGACCTGCGCAACGGCAAGGTGTCGCGCGCGGCGGCGGAGCGCGATTACGGCGTCGAGCGCGTGTGCGCGGCGCTGAATCGTCTTCCTCCTCTTTGAACAGCACAGCTATCCGGCATTGGAGGGATTATTGGCATAGAGGAAATAGCGAACGGGGCAGGTACAGAGTGCCACGTCCCCAAATGACTCGTGATACGGACAGGAAAACGGCCCTCTGAATTTGAGGCCAAGCGCATGGGAGCCGAATGCAAATTCGATTTCGCATTTTTTCTCATGGCCACAGTACCCGGTGTCAAGGCATTCAAACCCATGTTGACACTTGGTAGCTTCCCGCCTGATGCTTTCTGGCACTTCCATGGTTATCCGCTTTAGTCTGAACAACGCCCTCCACCCGTTTTCATGCTATCAGGGAAAGGGGAGTGACATTTTGTGTTATGTCAATGGCGCGTCGGGTTCTGAGCGCCTGCGCCAACCCGGCAGAAAAATTCTGCGGGCATATGCCGGCACGGAGACGATACCAGCGCATCCGGGATTCCGCGGAGCGCTGACGCCCCGCAAATATGCCGCAGCGTCCAAGCCACCCGTTTCGGACCTGACCCGAAGCGGACGTAAATGGTTCTCCAAAAACTATGCGTTCCCTTAAGCGTTCAGGATCAGTGTACGATGATCCAGTGGGATCAGAGTGCGATTTCAGTCCCGGTAAGGTAGTCTAACCCCAACTTTCCCCAAATGACGGTTTTACCAACGGAGCAGTTGCATGTCGAAAGTCGCAGTCATCGGTAATACCGCACGCGCGATTGGCGCCGTGTGCGCGTCGGATCTCGCACTGTCGGGCCACGAAGTTCGCTATACGGTTTTTCCGGAGCAAAAGGATCAGCTCCCGGAAGTGCGCAAGGCGGGAGGCTACACCATCGAGGGCGATGCGAAGCACCTCATCTCGAAGAAAGCCGGCTTTGCCAGGCTCGACAGGATCTGCGATACCACTCGCGAGGCGCTCGAGAATGCCGAGGCCGTGCTGATCGAAGTCGACATCCATCAGCTCGAAGCGAAGTTCAGCGCGATGATTCCCGAGTTCGCGCGCGGCGCCGTCGTGCACGTTCAGAGCCACGGTTACTGGCCGGCTGCGCGCCTTACGCCGCTCTTGCGCCAAGCGGGCCGCGAAGACGTGCTTGTGACCGAAGCGCCCGCGCCGACGCATGCCGCGCGGATCAACGGCACGGTGGTGACGCCCAAAGGGCTGCGCAAGGGCATTCGGATCGCGACGGTACCGGCTTCGCGGTCGGACGAGGCGCTCGCGGTTCTGAAGCCCCTGTTCCCCGATTTCGCGGCGGCGTCGTCAGTGCTCCAGACCGGGCTCGAGAACCTGAACCTGATCGTGCATCCGGCGATGGTGCTGCCGAACGTCGGCATGATGGAACGCGCGAAGCTCGACGGCAAGAAGATCGGTTTCTACCAGGAGTGCGTAGTGCCCGCGGCGGGCGTACTCGGCGACGCGCTCGACGCCGAGCGCAAGCTCGTGTGCGAGGCCTATGGCGTCGAGCACACGCCGATGGCGAAGGCGATCGAGCAGTACTACGGCTTCAAGAGCAACACTTTCTACGAGGCAATGCAGAATCCTGTTTACAAGTCTTTCCCCCCCTTCCAGCCCGACATCTGGCGCGAGTGGGAAGCGGTGGATTTGCCCTACGCCATCGTGCCATGCGTGCAGCTTGCCGATCAGGCGGGGATCGCGGTGCCGCTGCACCGCGCGTTCGCGGAGATCCTCGGCGTGCTGCTCGGCGTCGATCCGTGGCAGTGCGGGCCGTCGCTTGCCGACATGGACCTCGAGGGCTCGCCGGAGGCGGTGAAGAAACGGGTGCTCGGTTTACGCTGAATGAAAAAGGTGTGCGTCCCCTTTTGTCCATGGGGACGGGGCGAATCTGGGCGCGCCGGGACTTGGGCGTAAGATGGCTGCGAAGCGCTGACATGACGGCGCTCAACGAGGAGGAAAACGATGAAGACATTGCCTGGATTTGCCTGCGCGGTTGTCGCGCTCACCGCATTCGCGCCTTCGACCGCTGTCCTTGCGCAGGCGTATCCCACGAAGCTCATACGCCTGATACTGCCGTTTCCGCCCGGCGGCCCGACCGACATCGCCGGGCGCACGATCGCGCAGAAGCTTTCCGAACAGCTTGGACAGCCCGTCATTGCCGACAACCGGCCTGGCGCGACTTCCAACCTCGGGCTCGAGCTCGCGGCGAAATCGCCGCCGGACGGCTATACCATCGTGCTCACGCCGCCCTCCATCGCCCTGAGCCCGTCGATGTACAAGAAGCTCAACTACGACGCGTTGCGCGATCTTCAGCCCCTCACGCTGGTGGCTAACATGTACTACGTCATGGCCACGCACAACTCGGTGCCCGCGAAGAACCTGAACGAATTCATCGCGCTCGCCAAACGAAATCCCGGAAAGCTCAACTTCAGCTCGAGCGGACTCGGCGCCGGCAACCATCTCGCGACCGAGCTGCTGAGAAGCATGCATGGGCTCAAGATGGTGCACGTGCCGTATAAAGGCAACGTCGCCGGGCTGGTCGCGTGCGCCACCGGTGAGGTCGATTTCGGCACGTTTGCGGTTGCACCGGCCATTTCGATGGTGAAGGCGAAAAGGGTGCGACCGCTCGCGGCGCTCACGGAAAAAAGACTCGGCGTTCTGCCCGAAGTGCCCACGGCGCGCGAGCAGGGTGTCGACCTCGTGTCGGTGCAGTGGTACGGGATGCTCGCGCCCGCGGGCACGCCGCGCGCGATCGTCGACCGCCTGGTCTCCGAGCTTCACAACGCGGTCTCCTCGCCTGATGTGAAGGACAAGCTCGCGGCGTCAGGCATCGACACGGTGACGAGTACGCCCGAGTACTTTCGTGACTTCATCCGTTCCGAGACGGCTCTCTACGCCAAGGTGATCAAGGCGGCTGGGATCACGGCGGATTAGCTTGAACAAAATGGGGCCGGGTTCACATTTCACTTGCGGAAAAAGTGAACCCGGCCCCAATTATCGGATCAATTACCGAGCCGTTGCTCCAGCAAGCTCAACACCACGCGCGTCACCGCCCGCACGCCGATTCCGATCGCCCGCTCGTTGCACTGGTAGTCGGCGCGGTGGATGGCTGTGTCGACCCCCTCGATGCGCGAGCCAATCCGCAGGTGCGCCGCCGGCACGCGCTCGGCGAACCACGCGAAATCTTCGCTCCCCATCGTCGGCTCGCTGATGTTGACCACTTTGTCGGCGCCCACGACCTCGCGCGCCGCTTCGACCATGCGCGCGACGACGCGCGGGTCGTTCCTCATGACCGGCGTCTGCCGCACCCAGTCGATTTCGTATTCGAGCCGCAGGCTCGCCGCCACTCCCGCCACCACGCGGCGGAGCGCCTCTTCCACGCGCTTTTCCGCCAGCGCGTCGCGCGTGCGTGCCGTGCCTTTGATGGTGACCCGGTCCGCGATGACGTTGCGCGCCGTGCCGCCCGCGATCTGTCCGATGGTCACGACCGCCGGCACCGTCGGGGCAATCTCGCGGCTGACGATCGTCTGGAGTTGCGTGACGAGTTGCGCTGCGCCCACGATCGCATCGACCCCGGTATGCGGATGCGCCGCGTGCGCGGCCCGGCCCCGCAACACGATGTCGAACGCGGCGGAAGAAGCGTGGCCGGTGCCCTCGGCGTACCCCAGCAACCCCGTCTCAATCCGCGGCGAGTTGTGAAAACCGATGATCGCGTCCATCGCGGGGGCATCGAGCACGCCGTCGGCGATCATCGCGGCGGCGCCGGAGAGCGTCTCCTCCGCGGGCTGGAAGATGAGCTTCACCCGGCCCGGCAGCGTCGCGCGCGCGCCCGCAAGCACGTGAGCCACGCCGAGCGCGATGGCGGTGTGCACGTCATGGCCGCAAGCGTGCATCGTCCCGGGCACCTTTGAGGCGAACGCGACACCGCTCGCTTCCTCGATCGGCAGCGCGTCCATGTCGGCGCGCACACCCACCGTTGGTCCGGCCGCACCGCCCTCGATCATGGCTACGACGCCGGTCTTGCCGACGGCCGTCCGGTGCGGGATATCCAGCGCAGAGAGGTAGTCTGAAACGGTGCGCGCCGTTTCGTGTTCCTCGAACGCGAGCTCGGGATGCTCGTGGATGCGCCGGCGCAGCGCGATCAGATCGGGCTCGATGCGACCGACGATGGATTCGATCTGGTCGCTGGTCAGCATGCGAGCCTCGACGCGCGTCGCGCCGCGCGCGCAAGCGCCGCCTTGCCGAAGGCAGTGTACAGCGCGCCCGAGAGCGTATGCACTTCGGGCTGCCATTCGGCGTGCCACTGCACGCCGACGATGAACTGCGTCTCGTCGTCGTAGCGCAGACCCTCGATCACGCCGTCCGGGGACATCGCCTCCACGACCAGGCCCGCCCCCAGGCGATCCACGCCCTGCCCGTGCAACGAGTTGACCATCATCTCGTCCTGCCCGACCAGGGACTGGAACATTCCGCGCGGGGTCAGTCGTACCATGTGCTTCAGCTGGTAGATCTCTTCATACGTAACGTCCTCGCGGCGTGGCATGCGGTGGTCGTTCTTTCCGGGCAGTTGATGAATGCGGTAGTGCAGCGAGCCGCCCAGCGCCACGTTGATCTCCTGGATGCCGCGGCAGATGCCGAACACCGGCACGCGCCCGGCGATGCAGGCGCGCACCAAGGGCAGGACGAGCGCGTCGCGGCCCGGATCGATGGGCTCGTCGTCGGGAAACGGCGGCCCGTCGTAGTGATGCGGCTCGACGTTCGCCAGGCCGCCCGTCAACACGAAGCCGTCCATGCGGGATACGAGCTCGGCCGCGTCCACTGCCGCGCCCACGGGCGGCATGAGCACGGGAATGCAATCCACCATCTTCAGGAGCGCCTGGACGTAGCGCTCCGCGGTGGCGTACATCGGGAGCCGCCGCCGGTCCTCCGGCGGCCGGGCGTTGGCAGACACGCAAATCAGGGGGCGCGGTGAAGTCGTATTCATGGCACGAGTGTCCCGATTGTACTGCTGTATGTGGTGGCCCCGCCGGAGGCGGTGAAAAAACGAGCGCTCGGTGTAAAATCCCTTGCATGAAACCATTCTGTATTCCTGCAATCGCACTGGCGGCACTCTCCACGGCCGCCTTTTCCCAGGACGCCGTCAACTATCCCAACCGGCCGATCCGCATGATCGTGCCGTTTGCGCCGGGCGGCGGGCTCGACATCAGCACGCGGCTGATCGCGCAGAAGCTGACCGAGAAATGGGGTCAGAATATCGTCGTCGATTCGCGCCCCGGCGCGGCGACCATCGTAGGGACGGAAATCGCGTCGAAATCGGAGCCGGATGGCTACACCGTGCTGATGATCACGACGACGTTCGCGATCAATCCCGGCCTCTATGCCAGACTGCCGTACGATCCCGGCAAGCACTTCACGCCCGTCACGCAGTTGAACTCACAGCCCAACGTGGTCGTCGTCACGCCTTCCTTCGCGGGCAAGTCCGTCAAGGATCTGATCGCGCTGGCGAAAGCCAGGCCGGGAGAGCTTACGTTCGCGACGCCCGGCGCCGGCTCCGCGCCGCATCTCTCAGCCGAAATGTTCCAGCGCGCGGCAGGCGTCAGCATGATCCACGTGCCCTACAAGGGGATCCCGCCCGCCGTAACCGACGTCATAGGGGGGCGCGTCACCATGCTGTTCACGACGACGATCTCTGCCGCACCGCACATCAAGTCTGGCAGGCTGCGCGCCATCGCGATCACCAGCGCGAAGCGCCAGTCGGGCATGCCCGACGTGCCGACCGTCGGCGAGACCCTGCCCGGCTACCGTGCCGAGGCATTCCAGGGAATGGTCGTTCCCGCAGGCGTGCCGCAGGCCATCGTCAACAAGCTGTCGGCAGAAGTCGCACGCATCGTGCAGTTGCCGGACATTACCCAGCGCTTTCAGCTCGATGGCGCTGAAGCAGTGGGGAGCTCACCGCAGGAATTCGCGGCGTTTCTGCAAGCCGAGATGCAGAAGTGGGGCAAAGTCATCAGGGACGCGGGCATCAAACCGGAACAATGAAAAGATAAATGGGGTCGGAGGCATTTATCCAGATGCACAAAGCGGTACCAGCCGCCAACTCCGAGCACGAAAAAGTGAACCCGGTCCCATTTATCACGCTTACCGCTGGTCGATTTTCGCGAACCGCATCACATCTGACCATTTCCTTCTCTCGGAAGCGATGTAGCTCGCGAATTGCTTGGGCGTGGTCGGCGTGGCGTTCATGCCCTCGTTTTCGAACGTTCGCAACAGCTTCGGCGATTTGAGCGAATCAACGGCCGCCTTGTGGATCATGGCTACGATGGTCTGCGGCGTCCCGGCTGGCGCGAACAGACCGTACCAGGCGGAGTAGTTGTAATCCGGCACGCCGACTTCCGCAAGCGTCGGCACGTCGGGCAGCGGGCCAGCGCGCTTCTGGGTCGTGACTGCGTACGCCCGCAGACGCCCTTGCTTTACAAACGGCAGCGCGGACGCAAACGTCGACATGTAGATCGTGATCTCGTTGCTGAGCAGCGCGGTCAGCGCCGGCCCGGTGCCCTTGAACGGCACTTGCACGAGGTCCACTCCAACCTTTTGCCACAGTTGCTCTGATGCAAGGTGCGAAGCGGTGCCGTAGCCGGGAGTGCCGAAGTTGAACTTGCCCGGCTGGGAGCGCGCCAGCGCGACGAAATCGTTGAACGTCTTGGCCGGAAGCGACGGTTGCACGACCAGGACGGAGGGCTGGTCCGATACGCGCGTAATCGCGGTGAGGTCGCGCTCGACGTCGTACGGTATTTTCTTGTAGACCGCGGCGTTGACGGTAAGGCTGATCGAGGCCAGTAGCAGCGTATAGCCATCGGGGGTCGCTTTGGCCACAATGTTGCACCCGATGATGCTCCCGGCGCCCGGGCGATTGTCCACGACTATCGTCTGGTCAAGCGCTTCGTTCATCGACTCGCCCAGGATGCGGGCGGTGATATCGGTGCCGCCGCCGGGCGCAAACGGCACGATGAGGCGGATCGGTCGTTCAGGATAGCGATCGGCGGCTGCCGCCGGGACCGCGAACAGGATGCACAGCGTTGCAATCAATGACGTACCAACGATGCGGAACATGGTCTCTCCTCCTTACATTGGTTTTACCCCCTAAATGGCGGCTAACGCTCGCGGCGTAACCGCCGGACGATTGCAGCTCTATGTCCACAATGTCGTATAGGTTTTTCGAACATTGAGCCGCTTCCGCGTTGACATCCTGTTCGCGAAAACGTTCCCCCGCACCCCACCTACAGGGTAACTATCTATCCAGGCCAAGTCCGGCCAGTTCGCCGACGGTGACGGGCTTCACCGGCGAGCGGATGCGGTAGTAACCAACTTCCGGCACCGGCACGCCGCGGCTTTCGGCGATCATCTCGACCACCGTCAGTCCGCACAATCGTCCCTGGCACGGCCCCATGCCGCAGCGTGCGAACGATTTCATCTGGTTCGGGCCGGAGCAGCCCTGCTCGGTGACGAGGCGCCGAATCTCGCCCGCGCGGATTTCCTCGCAGCGGCAGACGATGGTGTCGTCGTCACGCGGTGCGACCATCTCCTGGGGCGGGCGGTATAACGCGTCGAGAAACGGCCGCGCGCGGAGATGACGTTTGATCTCTGCGCGCATCGGTTGCGCAAGCCGGTCGCGTTCGGCTGTGGAAATCTTTGCGACGTTGAATGCAACGCTCAGTGCGGCGAGGTGTCCGCTCAACGCCGCTGCCCTGGCGCCGATGATGCCGCCGGTGTCACCCGCGATCAGCACCCCGTCAACCGAGGTATTGCTCCACGCGTCGAGCACCGGCCGGAAGCAGCGCTGCGCGAAGTCCCATGCATGAGCGCAGCGCAGCGACCATGCAAGATTGGCGTTCGGCACGATGCCCTGATGCAGCAATACCAGATCTGCAGATTCGCGCAGGATCTGCCCGTGCCACTCGTATTCGATTTCGCGTGCGCGAACGTCGCCGTGAATGTGCAATCGCCGCACGCCGGTCTTATGCGGCACGCCGGCTTTGCGCAGCTCTGACAACATGCTGAGTCCTCTGCCGAGGTAACCTGGCGCAGCGAGAAAGCCGGGCAGGTGGCGCAACGCCGCGAAGGTGTTCGGCCGCGTCTCCAGTATCGCGGCGGGCTTCACGCCGGCGCGCAGCAACTGCGATGCCAGCAGCATCAGCAACGGTCCCGAGCCTGCGAGCACGAAACGCCCGTCAGGAACCACGCCGGCCGATTTGAGCAGCGTTTGCGCTGCGCCGCACGTCATCACGCCGGGCAGCGTCCAGCCGGGCACCGGGAGCGGGCGCTCCATCGCGCCGGTCGCGATGAGTATTTGTCTGGCTGCAATGCGTGCGGTGCCGGTGCGATTGCGCACGTAGACGTTGCGTTCGCCGTCGACCTGCCAGACGCTCGTTTGTGGCAGGTACTCCGCGCCGCTCGCGCGAAAGCGTTTGACGAGTTCCAGTCCCGCGGCGTAGTCGGGTCCGAGGATGCGCAGATGCGCCGGCCGCTGCGTGCTGACGCTTTCGATCGCGCGATAAATCTGTCCGCCGGGTTCGGGCTGCTCATCGATGACCGCGGTCCGCAGTCCAAGCCCGGCGGCGGTCGCTGCCGCGGCAAGTCCCGCGGGTCCGGCGCCGACAATAGTGAGATCGAACGCGGCGCTCATGGCTTCGCCTCCGCTTTGCCGGGCTGGCGGTTGATGCGCATATTCTCGGCGACGGGAACGAGGCACGCCTGCTGGTTCGGCGCGCCGTCGATTTCCATCAGGCAT
>Ga0209514_10008697_pt1 | contig 11442 bp, 8 predicted proteins | sample Subgrocontami58m_FD_187452 | JGI IMG/M metagenome (GOLD analysis project Ga0209514, IMG submission 187452) | Subsurface groundwater microbial communities from S. Glens Falls, New York, USA - GMW37 contaminated, 5.8 m (SPAdes) (version 3) | ecosystem: Environmental > Aquatic > Deep subsurface >...
GGCCCGGACTCCGGGCGCATGCTTGTCACAACATTTGTCTCAACTTGGTGAGACACATTTTAGTGTGACACGCGATCAGGAGAACGGCTCTCTGGCGTGCGGGGAGCCGAAATCGCGATCGACCTCAGGACTGCCGGCGCAACAGCAGTGTTCGCCACCACGCGCCGCCGGTTTCTAGATCGAGGCGTCGCTCGAAGGCGAGGCCGCGGCGCGCGTAGGTGGACAGGATCAGGGCGGCCTGTTCGACCAGCAGGCCGCTCAGCAGGACGCGACCGCCCGGCCTCACCGCCGAGGCGAACGATTGAGACAGATCGACCAGTGGCCCGGCGAGGATATTGGCCACGACCAGGTCGTAGGGCGCGCGCACGGCGAGCTCGGGCGCGTTCAGGCCGGCGGAGACGACGAAGCGGCAGAGTTCGCCGACGCCGTTCAATCCGGCATTCTCTCGCGCCACCTCCACGGCTTCGGCATCGTTGTCGCCGCCCAGCACCGGGCGCCGCCACAGCTTGGCCATGGCGATGGCGAGGATGCCGCTGCCGCAGCCGACATCGACCGAATGGGCGGTTTCGGCGGGATCGAGCGTCGCCAGCAGTTCCAGGCAACCGCGCGTCGTGGCGTGCGTGCCGGTGCCGAAGGCGAGGCCGGCGTCGATGCGCAGCGGCAGCAGCCCGGCCGGTTGGCTGTCGGTCACATGCGAGGGATGCACCCAGAAGGGCCCGACGGCGAAGGGCCGGAACGAGCGCTGGTTCTCCGCCACCCAGTCGATGTCGGGCAGCTCCTCCCACGTCCAGTCCGGCTGGGCGATACCAAGCGCCCGTGCTGCTGCCGCGATCGCGTCTTCGACCAGGGCCGTGCTGCCATCGCCGAAGACTTCTATGCGCCAGGGCCCGTCGCGCGAGACCTCGCAACTCGTGACGATGAAGCCTTCCTCGCCCAGCCGCTCTTCGAGCAGTGCCTCCCATTCAGCGCGTTGCGCTGCCGGGGCGACGAAGCCTGCTTTCCTCACGGTACTCATGCTGGCGGGACTCATGCCGGCAGGTAGAGCATGCGTTCCGGCGGCAGGGCGACGCCGACCATGTCGCCCACGGTGCGCAACTCGGCGCCGGACTGGAAGGGCGTCTCGATCAGGATCTCGCTACCGCCGACCCGCACGCCGTAGCGCACGGTAGCACCCAGGAATTCGCGATGCGTGACCGGGCCGCGCAAGGGGACACCGTCGACCGACGACAGGGTGGCGTGCTGCGGCCGGAAGACCAGCCGCTTCCCGGCCGGCACCGAAATGCCGTCACCGTCGCCCAGGATGTTGGCCGAGCCCAGGAAGCTCGCGACGAAGAGATTGGCCGGGTTCTCGTAGAGTTCCATCGGCGTGCCGACCTGGCGGATGGTGCCGGCGTCCATGACGGCGATGCGATCGCAGATCGTGTTGGCCTCTTCCTGGTCGTGGGTGACGAAGATCGTGGTGAGGCCGAGGCGTTGCTGCAGCGCCCGCAGCTCGCGCCGCACGCTCACCCGCATCTTGGCGTCGAGGTTCGAGAGCGGTTCGTCGAGCAGCAGCACCTTGGGTTCTATGGCGATGGTGCGGGCGACGGCGACACGCTGCTGCTGCCCGCCCGAGAGCTGGGCCGGCCGGCGGCCTGCATAGTCGGAGAGCCCGACCAGGTCGAGCGCCTCGGCGACGCGGCGGTCGATCTCGGTGCGCGGTAGGCGGCGTTCCTCCAGTCCGAAGGCGACGTTCTTCGCCACCGTCATGTGCGGCCACAGCGCGTAGCTCTGGAACACCATGCCGACGTCACGTTTCCACGGCGGCAGCGGCGCCACGTCCTGGCCGTCGAGCAGCACTTGGCCGGTCTGGGCCTGGGCGAAGCCCGCGATCAGCCGCAGCAGGGTGGTCTTGCCGCAGCCCGAGGGGCCGAGGAAGGCGAAGAACTCGCCGGGGCGGACAGACAGCTCGACATTCTTCAGGACGTGCGTCGACCCGTAGGAGAGGTTGACGCCCGCGATCTCGATGCCCACGGCTCTTGCTGGCTTCGACATGGTCATGCCCTCATATATCGAGGCCGCGCGCGCGTTGCGAGCGGTCGGCGGCGAGTTGGGCGAGGCCCATGCAGATCGCGACGATGACCACGGCGATCACGCCCAGCGCCGCGCCCGCGCCGCGTCCCGCCGGTGTCTGCATCAGGACGTAGAGGCCGTAGGCCAGCGGCGCGTCGGAGTTGGACTGCACCAGAATGAGGACGGCCGACAGCTCGACCGCGGCGGTGGCGAAACTGGTGACGAAGCCCGCGAGGAGGCCGCCAGTCATCAGCGGGATCACGATCCGCCGTACCGTACGCGCCTTGGTGGCGCCGAGGTTTTCCGCCGCCTCCTCGAGCGACACCGAGATCTGCTGCAGGGCGGCGTAGGCGGCGCGGAGGGCATAGGGCAGGCGGCGGATGGCGATCGCCAGTACGATCACGATCCACAGGGCTGCGAGCGGCGTGCCGTCGGGCATTTTTACGCCGTAGAAGGCGCGCAGATAGCCGATGCCCAGCACAATGCCGGGCACGGCGAGCGCGGTGCTGGCGGCCCAGTCGAGCCACTGCCGGCCGGGCAGTTTGGTGCGCAGCACCAGGTAGGCGATGGCGCCGCCGATCACGACGTCGATGCCGGCGGCGAGGCTGGAATAGAGCAGCGTGTTCTTGATGTAGACCGAACTATCGCCCAGCACGCGGGCGTAGTGGGCCAGCGTGTAGCCGTCGGGCAGCGGGCTGAACGACCACACGGTGGCGAACGACAGCAGCAGCAGGCCGACATGCGGCGCCAGAACCAGCGCCAGGATCAGGATCACCACGGCATAGGCCAGCGCCGATTCGCGTGGCTTCAGCTTGCGCCGGGCGAGGCCGCCGCCGCCGCGTTGGGTGGTGGCGTAGTCCTTGCCCTTCAGAACCTGCGCCGAGGCCCACATGGTGGCGACCGCCACGCCGATCAGCACGACCGAGATCACGTAGCCCATCGGGTCATCGATGCCGATCGACGTGATGCGGAGATAGGCTTGCGGCGCCAGCATCTCCTTGACGTTGAGCAGCAGCGGCGTCGCCACGTCGTCGAACACTTTCACGAACACCAGGCTGGCGCCGGCGATGAAGCCGGGCAGGGCGAGTGGCAGCGCGATGCGGCGGAATAGGCGCAGGCCGTGCGAGCCGAGGTTTTGTGCGGCTTCCTCCATCGAGCGGTCGATGTTGCGCAGCGCCGCCGAGAGGTTGACCAGGATGAAAGGGAAATAGTGGATCGCCTGCAGGAAGATGACGCCGTTCAGCCCCTCCATGAAGCCGATCTTGAAGTCGAACCACTCGTCGAGCAGCAGGTTCACGCTGCCGTTGCGCCCGAACAGAAGCTGCATCGCCACGGCGCCCACGAAGGGCGGCATGACCAGCGGCAGGAAGCCCAGCGTCTGTACCAGCATGGCGCCGCGGAATTCGAAGCGTGTCGTCAGATAGGCGAGCGGCAGCGCGAGCGCCGAGGCCCAGACGACCGTCATCGCCGACACGTAGACCGAGTTCCAGAACGAGCGCACGAACAGGTCCGTGCGCGCGAAATCGAGGAAGTTGACCAATGTCAGTCCGCCGCCGCCCTTCTCGGTGAAGGCGACATAGACCACCGTCGCCACGGGCACGACCAGGAACACCCCCAGGAAGAGGGCGATGGTCAGGGCGAGCACCGCTTGGCCTCCCGAGCGCGTGCCCGCGAGGGCCATCAGCGGGCGAGCTTCAGCGCCTCGTCGGCCTTGGCCTTGGCGGCGGCATACTTCTCCTTGGCGAAGGCCGCCCATTGCTGTTCGAGTTCGGCTTGGCGGGCCGACTTCTCCTTGCCGCCGCTGAAGGCGGCGCGGATCTCGGGCGAGGCCGCCTGGGCCGCCGTGATCGGCATGGCCGCGATCAGATCGCGCGCCTCCTTGGCCAGCGCGCGGGCCTGGGCATTGTCTTTCTTGGCAAGCGCCGCGTCGAGTTCATGCAGCACCTTGGTCGCGGCCTTCAGCGGCTCGAGTTGGAAGGTGATGAGCTGGTCATACAGCGTGTCGACCGCTGCGCTCCGGCTCTCGGAGAGCACCGCGTTGAAGGTGAGCAGGCCCTGCAGGTTCTTGTCCTTGAACGGGTTGGGATAGTCGGCCGGCGCCTTGGCGTAGGTCTCCGGCCGCACCGGGAGACGGCGGATGGTGGGCTCCAGCAGCGCCTCCTGGCCCGCGGGTGAAAGCAGGAATTCGATGAAGGCCTCGGCGCCGGCCTTGTTGGGGGCATTGGCGACGATGCCGACATTGGCCGGCACCAGCGTCGTCACCGAGGGGTAGACGAATTTCACCGGGAAGCCCGCGCCCTGCGACGAGAAGGCGAAGAAGTCGATCACGATGCCGTAGCCGACCTGACCCGAGTTGACGGCTTCCGGCACGCCGAACGAACGGTCGGTCACTTGCCGCAGGTTACCCGAGATCTCCTTGATGGTGCGCCAGCCTTTGTCCCAGCCTTCACCCTGCAGGATGGTCTCGATGGTGAGGTGCGTCGTGCCCGAGCGCGAGGGGGCAGAAATCGAGACATGGTCGAAGTAGGGGGCGGCCGCGAGGTCCTGCCACTCCTTGGGCGTCGGCAGCTTGTTGGCCTTCACGTAGCGCTCGTTCCACATGATGCCGTAGCCCGAGGCGGCGAAGCCCGAATAGAAGCCGTCTTTGTCGTTCACCGGATAGGAGCCGACCTTCTCGGCGATGCCCGCGGCCTTGGGCTTGTAGGGGCTGAGCAGCTTCTTGCCCTTCAGCACCTCGAAGGCGTCGGGTGCTGAGGCCCAGAACAGGTCGACCTGGTTGTTGGCCTTGGTTTCCTCGAGGAATTTTACGCCGGCATTGGTGTTGCGGTTCTGCACTTCGAGGGTGGCGCCCGGCACCGCTTTTTCGAAGGCCTTCTTGAGCGGATCGGTCACGTCCTTGGAGAAGGAGGTGACGACCGTTACCTTGCCGGTCTGGGCGAAGGCGGCAGCGGCGGTAAGGACGAGGCCCAAGGTGAGGGCAAAGAGACGAAGCATGACGTTTCTCCCGTACATATCTTGATCAGGCAGCTTCGATGAAGCTGTCGAGCACCTTCTTCGGGCCGGCCTTTTCGAACTCGATATCGAGCTTGTTGCCGTCGACCGCGACGATGCGGCCGTAGCCGAACTTCTGGTGGAACACGCGCTGGCCGACGCTGAGGTCGGGCTTGTCGCCCTCGACCGCGCGCCGGTCGTCCAGCGTCTCGTCACGCCAGCGCGTGCGGCGTGCACCGCCGGTGCCGAGGTTCTCGTAGTCGAAGCCGCTCGCCTGGTCGCGCAGGCCGCCGTGATGTCCGGCCGAATAGGTGGCGTAGAGGCCGGCGTCGCTGCTCTCGGCCAGATGCCCGGTCGGCAGCTCGCGCAGGAAGCGCGAGGGGATCGCGGCCTGCCACTGGTTGAAAATGCGTCGGTTGGCGGCGAAGGAAACATAGGCCCGCTTGCGCGCGCGCGTCAGCCCGACATAGGCCAGCCGACGCTCTTCCTCTAGTCCGGCCAGGCCCTTGTCGTCGAGGGCGCGCTGGTTGGGAAACAGACCTTCCTCCCAGCCCGGCAGGAACACGGTGTCGAATTCCAGGCCCTTGGCGGCATGCAGCGTCATGATGCTCACCATGTCGGTGTCACTGCGGTCGGCCATGTCGGTCAGCAGCGCCACGTGCTCGAGGAAGGCGGGGAGCGAGTCGAATTCCTGCAGGGCGTTGGTGAGTTCCTTCAGGTTCTCCAGCCGGCCCTCGGCCTCGGGCGAACGGTCGAGCCGCAGCATGTCGGTGTAGCCCGACTCGTCGAGCAGGGTTTCCACGACCTCGACGTGACTCATGCCGTCGAGCATGGCGCGCCAGCGCTCGAAGTTGCGGATCAGGTCGCCCAGCGACTTGCGCGGCCGGGCCTTCAATTCGTCGGTCTCGAGCGCCCGCCGGGTGGCCTCGAACAGCGAGATCTTCTGGCTGCGCTGGATCTGCCGGAGCGTGCGCAGCGCCGATTCACCGAGACCGCGGCGCGGCGTGTTGTAGATGCGCTCGAAGGCGAGGTCGTCGTCGTGCTGCACCGTGACCCGGCAATAGGCCAGCGCGTCGCGAATCTCCTGGCGCTCGTAGAAGCGCGGCCCGCCGATCACGCGGTAAGGCAGGCCCATGGTGATGAAGCGTTCCTCGAACTCCCGGGTCTGGAAGCCGGCGCGCACCAGGATGGCGATCTGCGCCAGCCTGTGCTTGTCGCGCTGGAGCGCCTCGATCTCCTCGCCGATGCCGCGCGCCTCCTCGTCGCCGTCCCACACGCCGCGCACGGCGATGCGCTCGCCTTCCTTCATCTCCGTCCACAGCGTCTTTCCGAGCCGGCCCTCGTTGTGGGAGATGAGGTGCGAGGCGGCGGCCAGGATATGCGGCGTCGAGCGGTAGTTGCGCTCCAGACGGACGATGGTGGCGCCGGGGAAATCCTTCTCGAAGCGCAGGATGTTGCCGACTTCGGCGCCGCGCCAGCCATAGATCGACTGGTCGTCGTCGCCGACGCAGCAGACGTCCTGCGTGCCCTGCGCCAGCAGCCGCAGCCAGAGATACTGGGCGACGTTGGTGTCCTGGTACTCGTCGACCAGGATGTGGCGGAAGCGGCGGTGGTATATGGCCAGCACGTCGGGATGCTTCTGCCACAGGGTCACGCAGTGCATGATCAGGTCGCCGAAATCGACGGCATTCACCTCGGCGAGCCGCTCCTGGTACTGGCGGTAGATCTCGGCAGCCTTGCCACCGGCGAATTCACCGGCCTCCTCGCCCGAGACCTTGTCCGGCGTCAGCGCCCGGTCCTTCCAGCGCTGGATGATGCCGCTCAGGACCCGCGCCGGCCATTTCTTGTCGTCGATGCCCTCGGCCTGCAGCAGCTGCTTGATCAGCCGCGTCTGGTCGTCGGTGTCGAGGATGGTGAAGTTGCTCTTGAGCCCCACCAGCTCGGCATGGCGGCGCAGCACGCGCACGCCGATCGCGTGGAAGGTGCCGAGCCACATGCCGTCGGCCGCACCGCCGATCAGCGAGGCGACGCGGTCCAGCATCTCGCGCGCCGCCTTGTTGGTGAAGGTGACGGACAGGATCTGCGAGGTCCGCGCCCGGCCCGTGATCAGGAGGTGGGCGATGCGCGACGTGAGAACCCGGGTCTTGCCCGTGCCGGCGCCGGCCAGGACCAGCAGCGGGCCGCCCTGGTGGGTCACGGCCAGCCGCTGCTCCTCGTTCAGCCCGTCGAGATGGGCCGTGGAGGCAACGGCACGCCGTGCCGGCTCGGGCTCGGCCGGAACGGGATCGTCGGTGATTTCGAACGGGTCGGCGGGGGGCGCCATGCACCGTCATATAGCAATCAGCGCGGCGGACGCCTATCTTCATGACTGTGGACGCGCCCACTGTAAACGTAGGGGTGTACGGATGGCCCGAGGGTTGAACGGTTCCGCGAACGGTACGGGTCACTGGCCGACCGACATGGAGGGCGTTGAGGCTCGGCTGCCCGGGCGGTCGTCCAATCTGCCGCCGGCCATCGCCGAAGTGCTGCCGGCCGTGGTCGGGCTCAAGACCACCATCCCGGAGAACCGCCGCTCGGCGCAGACCTTGGGTTCCGAGCGCGAGGGCCATGGCATCGTGATCGACGACGAAGGACTGGTCGTCACCATCGGCTACCTGATCATGGAAGCCGACACCGTCACCATCACCGACGGCGAGGGCAGCGAGTGGCCCGCCCGCATCGTGGGCTACGACTACGAATCCGGTTTTGGCCTGGTGCGCAGCGAAATACCGCTCCCCGTCAGACCGATGCGCTTCGGCGATTCGGACACGCTGTCGCTGCGCAGCGAGGCGGTCGTCGCCGGCCTGGGGGGTGAGAAGGCAACGCTCAAGGTCAAGGTCGCCGGCCGCCGCGAGTTCGCGGGCTACTGGGAATACCTGCTCGACAACGCGATCTTCACCGTCCCGGCCTATCCGCTTTGGGGCGGTTCGGCGCTGGTCGGCGCCGATGGGTCGTTGCTGGGTGTCGGTTCGTTGCTGGTGCAGGAGGCGCTGGGCCCGGGCGCGCCGGCTTTCCCCGGCAACATGTACGTCCCGATCAATCGACTGAAGCCGATCTTCTCCGAGCTGGTCGCCAACGGACGGCTGTCGACGCCGCCGCGGCCATGGCTCGGAATCTATACCGTCGAGCACATGGGCCAGCTCGTGATCGGCGGCATTTCCGACGGCGGACCGGCCGACCGCGCCGGCCTGCGGCGCGGCGACATCCTGCACGCCCTGAATGACGAGGTGCTGGACGACGTCGCCGACTTCTATCGCAAGCTGTGGGAGAGCGGTCCGGCCGGCACGACGGTCCGGCTGCGCATGGAGCGCGACAACGACGCCTTCGAGGTTGCCGTCCGTTCAGGCGACAGGGCACGATATCACAAGTTCGGCTCCGACTGACGATCCGGTACTCGCCGGCGACCTGTGAATAGTCCGGCACGTCGCGCTTTGACTTGGGCCGCGGGCGCCGCATAGGTTCCCTGCGAACATCGGACGCGCAGGGGAGACATAGCAATGGCCAGGGCTTTCGCCTCGCAGGCGGACATGGTGGACAAGAAGATCACTTTCAGCCGCCTGTCCGAGCACGCCTATGCGTTCACGGCCGAGGGCGATCCCAATACCGGCATCGTGGTCGGCGACGACGCGGTGATGGTGATCGATGCGCAGGCGACGCCGAGAATGGCCGAGCAGGTGATCGAACGCATCCGCACCGTGACCGACAAGCCGATCAAGTATGTGGTGCTGTCACACTACCACGCGGTCCGCGTTCTGGGCGCCAGCGGCTACAGTCCCGAGCACATCATCTGCAGCGAGGCGACGCGCGAGATGATCATCGAGCGCGGCGCGCAGGACTACAAGTCCGAGCTCCAGCGTTTTCCGCGCCTTTTCCAGGCGGCAGAGACCATTCCGGGGCTCACCTGGCCCACCCTCACCTTCAACGACCGCATGACCCTCTGGCTGGGCAAGCTGCAGGTCGACGTCATTCATGCCGGGCGTGGCCACACCAAAGGCGACACCATTGTCTGGCTGCCCGAGGAGCGGACATTGTTCAGCGGCGATCTCGTCGAGTATGGCGCCACGCCCTACTGCGGTGACGCACACTACAAGGACTGGCCCGCGACGTTGCAGAAGCTGCGCGACTTCAAGGCCGAGGCGCTGGTGCCGGGCCGCGGCGACGCGCTGATCGGCGAGGGCGCCGTGGAAGAGGGCATTGCCGGCACCCAGGCGTTCCTCGCCGACCTCTTCAGGGTCGTGTCGGCCAGCGCCGAGGCGGGCGATTCACTGAAGCAGGCCTACGACAAGGCGATGGTGGCCCTGCAGCCGCGCTACGGCAACTGGGTGATCTTCGAGCATTGCATGCCGTTCGACGTGTCGCGCGCCTACGACGAGGCCAAGGGCCTCGATCATCCGCGCATCTGGACGGCCGAGCGCGATATCGAGATGTGGGCGGCGCTGGAGAAGGCAGGTTGACCATGCGCTTGTGGACGGTGAGCCTCCGGCTGGCTCCTGAGCAAGAGCGAGCCGGAGGCTCGCCGCCCGAAAAGCGATGAGTTCGTACCAGTACCGACACTATCCCTATCGACGGCCGACCGAACTCGACGGCAGGAGCGAGCGCCGGCCGGTCCTAATCGTGGGCGCGGGGCTCGCCGGCCCGACTCTGGCGCTTGCACTCGCGGTACGTGGCGTGGCCTCGGTGCTGCTCGACGAGGACGACACAGTCAGCAACGGCAGCCGCTCGATCTGCCAGGCCAAGCACAGCCTCGAGGTCTGGGATCGCTTCGGTATCGCCCAACGCATGGTCGACAAGGGCATCACCTGGGAGCAGGGCGAGGTCTATCTCCGCGACAGGCCCATCTACCGTTTCGATCTGGCGCCGGAGCCCGGCCACAAGTTCCCGGCGTTCGTGAACCTGCAGCAGTATTACGTCGAGGAGTATCTGTTCGACCGTTGCCTCGCTGAGAAGCTGATCGACCTGCGGTTTCGCAACAAGGTGGTTGGCCTGCGGCCCGGCCCCGACTCGGTGTCGGTCGATGTCGAGACGCCGGACGGGCGCTACACGCTCGAGGCCGAGTGGCTGATCGCGTGCGACGGCGTGCGGAGCGCGGTACGGCATCTGCTCGACCTGCCCTTTCCCGGTGAGGTCTTTCACGACCAGTTCCTGATCGCGGACATCCGCTTCACCAGCGAGCTGCCGAAGGAGCGGCGCTTCTGGTTCTACCCGCCGTTTCACCCGACCAATTCCGTGCTGCTGCACCGCCAGGCCGACAATGTGCTGCGCGTCGACTTCCAGCTCGGCCGTGACGCCGACCCGGAAGAAGAGAAGAAACCGGAGAACGTCGACCGCCGCCTGCGCCAGATGTTCGGCCCCGGCGCCACCTGGGAGCACGAGTGGACCAGCGTCTACACCTTCACTTGCCGAATGATGGAGCGTTTCGTGGAGGGGCGGGTGATCTTCGCCGGTGACGCCGCCCATGTCGTCTCGCCCTTCGGCGCGCGCGGAGGCAATGCCGCGGTGGCCGACGTCGACAATCTTGCCTGGAAGCTGGCGCGTGTACTTGCAGGCAGCTCGCCCGCCTCACTGCTCGACAGCTACTGCAGCGAACGCCGCGCCGCCGCTCAGGAGAACATCCTGAACTCGACGCGCAGCACCGACTTCATCACGCCGAAATTTCCGGCATCGCGTGCTTTCCGTGACGCCACGCTTGCGCTGGCGCGGGATTTTCCGTTCGCCCGGGCCCTGGTGAACAGCGGCCGATTGTCGGTGCCGACCATCCAGCCCGGGTCTCCCCTCGATACGCCGGACGGCGACAGCGACTGGTTGCGCGGGCCGGGGCCAGGCTCGGCCATGGTCGATGCGCCGGTCGCCAACGGCGACGGAGGCTTCCTGATCGATCATGTCGGACCGGGGTTCACGCTGATTTCCTTTGCGCCACGTGCCGCCGGCCTGCCCGATCTGCCGGCTGGCGTTGCCGGCCTGATGGTCGCGCGCGAAGGCTCTGCGCCGGCTGGCTGGACGGCGCTGTATGATCGCGACGGGCTGGTGCGGCAGCGCTACGATGGCCGGGCCGGCACGGCCTATCTGATTCGCCCGGATCGCTATGTTGCGGCACGCTGGCGCCGGCCCGATGCGACGGAGCTGATGGCGGCGCTGCGGCGCGCCACGGGCCACGGTTGAGGGAGGGGACAATGGCGGAAGCGGCTTCCGGTGCGCTCCGGCGCACGCTCAATCTCGGGCGACCCGACGAGGTCTACAACGCCATCGTCGATGCCCACAGGGATCTGAGCGACGAGCAATGCCGCGCCTTCGACGCAGGCCTGATCCTGCTGCTCGCCAACCACGTCGGCGATGCAATCGTCATTGGCGAGGCACTGGCGG
>Ga0209514_10008700_pt1 | contig 11439 bp, 9 predicted proteins | sample Subgrocontami58m_FD_187452 | JGI IMG/M metagenome (GOLD analysis project Ga0209514, IMG submission 187452) | Subsurface groundwater microbial communities from S. Glens Falls, New York, USA - GMW37 contaminated, 5.8 m (SPAdes) (version 3) | ecosystem: Environmental > Aquatic > Deep subsurface >...
GTCGCGGCGCGAAATGCGCGCAGGACGGGCCTCCGATCCTGTAGGAATCTTCGCGCCCTGCGCAGACTTTCGGAAGTAGCAGATCAGAAGAGCTCAGCGCGGCTTGAAGCGCCGCCGGGGAATGCTGCGGAAGATGCGGGTCGGGCGCCGTCCCGGGCCGGAGGGCTTTTCGGGCGACTCGAATAGGGGCAGGTGCTTGCCCTCAGCGAGAAGCTCCAGGTCGGCGATGAGCTCGGCGGGCGTCTGGTAGCGTTCTTCCCGCTCCTTGGAGATCATCTTCATCGTGACGAAATTGATGTCCACCGAGAGATTGGGGTTGATGTCGCAGGGGGGCACCGGGTCCGCGGTAATGTGCTGCTTGATGATTTCGATGGCGGTGCCGACCGGGAAGGGCACCTGGCCGGTGATCATGTGGTAGAGGGTGCATCCGAGGGAGTAATTGTCGGCGCGGGTGTCGATGTTGGCCTCGCCGCTGGCCTGCTCCGGGGAGATGTAGTTGGGTGTGCCGAGGCAGACTCCTGCTTCGCTCGGGGACTGTCCGGGCGCGAGGGTGAGGTCCTTGACCAATCCCATGTCGCAGAGCTTGGCGACCCCGTCCTTGGTGAGCATGATATTGTCGGGCTTGATGTCTCGGTGGATCAAGCCTACGCGCCAGGCCTGATCGAGGCCGCGCGCGATCTGGAGGATGATGTTCACGGCCCGGCGTTCGTTCAGGGTGCCTTCCGTCCGGAGGATGCCGCCCACGACGGGGCCGTCAACGAACTCCATCACGAAGAAGTGCACGCCGTTCGATTCGCCGCAGTCGATTCCCTGGATGATGTTGGGGTGGTTGAATTTGGCCACGGCGCGGGCTTCGCGCAAGAAGCGCTCGACAAAGGTGGGGTTTTCGGCGTACTTGGGGGCGAGCACCTTGAGGGCCACCATGCGGTCCATCTTCACCTGGACCGCCTTGTAGACCGTGCCCATCGCACCCTGGCCGATCTTGGCCAAGATCCGGTATCCGCCGATTTCGGTGTGGCCGCCCTTGATCCCCTGGGTCCAGAAGATCTTCGCTGCCTGGTCGTTGGACAGATACCCTTTCTCGACCATGATCTCGCCGACGCGCTTCGGCTGGACCCCCAATTCACGCATGCGGCGTTGGATCATCAGGCACTCGGCGATCCGCTCGGTGGTGGAGAATCCGAGCTTGATGCAGAGTGCGCCGAAGGAGAGGTCTTCCTTGCTGTCCATTCTGACTCTCGATCGGCCGGTTGCGCGACTGCCGGATCTGCCTGAAGGCCTTTACTGCCCGAGGGGCAGGAAGTACCGGTGGTCGGCGCGATCTTGCGCCGATCCGCCCACACAAGCCGTCCGGCTGTGCCGCGAGGCCCCACCCGACCGGTTCGAATTCCTCAGGGAACCGAACCCAAGTCTAGCATGGAGCTGCCGGGGCAGGCAATGGGGAAGGAAAATGAGTGGCCCGCCCCTGCACCGCTCCCCGTCGCATCCGATTGCTCGTCATTCCTCGGCCAGGCTTTTCGCGGGGACATCCGCGGGGACATCCGCGGGGACATCCGCGGGGACATCCGCGGGGACATCCGCGGGGACATCCGCGGGGACATCCGCGGGGACATCCGCGGGATTGTTGGCCCCGAGCCCCGCGTCTGCTGGTCCGGCAACCGCGCGATCGATCAGCTTGGAGATCCGGATCGCGCCCTCGATCGACTCGTCGAATTGGAACGAGATCTCCGGCATCTGCCGCATGTTCAGGCGGCGTCCCACGTGGTACTGAATGAAGCCCTTGGCGCGGTCGAGAGCCGCGAGCGATTTTTTGGTCTGCTTCTTGGAGTTCAGGAAGGAGACGTACACGCACGCGCGCTGGAGGTCGCGGCTGAGCTTGACGCGGGTCACGGTCACCAAGCCGAGCCCGGGGTCCCGCATCTCGTCGCGGAGGACCTCACTGACCCCGCGCAGAAGCTCCTTGGTGATCTTTTCGAGGCGATGGCCGCTCATCGATCCTGCGTGCTCCCTACTCTCTGCGATGGCCGCCCATCGGACCTGAGTAATTCCTTCCATGCTTATCCGGTTGCTTGCCAAGGGGTCGCGACCCCTGCGCCAGTAGCGCATCGGGCGTCAACCGGATAAGCATGGATGGAACCAAGGCCCGGGTCGCGAGTCGCGCTCGTGCTCGAAAGCGCCCTCGGGATCGGGATCGGAATCGCGATCGTGGTCGTATCGCTTCGTGGGTGCTCCGTCGAGAACGAGAACGGTTACGAGTACGATAACGAGGCCGAGTACGAGTACGATCACGAGCACGAGCACGAGGACGCCCGCGGGTCGAACAGCACTGATCCGACAACCGGCCAACGCAGTTTGGCAAGCAACCGGATAAGCATGATTCCTTCCTTTGGAGCGTCCGGGCCTGACCGGATGCTCGACGTGCGATGGCCCCGCTCGCTCCCGACGGCCGGGCGTATGGGACGCGCAAGGCGTGGCCGGCGATCGCCGGTCCGGTGCTCGCGTCTCCTCAACAGTTGAAGATCTCGATGGTGTGATCGACCATCTCCATTCCGGGGCAGGCGCGCGCGTAGTCGGCCACCTGGGAAAGCACGCTGTTGACGAAGCGCGAGTCGTTCGCCACGGCAGCGATCCCGATCTCGCCGCTCTGCCAGACGTCCTGATCCTCGACCTCGGCGATCGACACATTGAACTTGTTGCGGACCCGGTCCTTGAATCCCTTGAGGACCTGCCGTTTGTCCTTGAGGGAGCGCGCATCGCGGAACACCGCGCGGATCTTCAGGGTGCCGACGATCATGGCTCGTGTGCGAGTCGATGCGGATCCGGGTTCATCCCGATCCCAGGCCCTTTCTGAATCCCCTCCCATCGCCGGACGGTGGGCGTTGCCGAATCTGCGCTCTCCGCGGCTATCGCCTGGTCGCCGCGTCCCGCGGACGGGGTCGCGTCTGCCTGGCTCGGTCCGGGATTCTCAGACCGAGCCTGGTGCCGGGTCCGGGCGTCCGGTCGAGGGCCGATCAAGCCGATCCGGGGGCACTCGGCCGGGCGGAGCGCGCTACGAGCTGGGAAGGACGTCCCCCGGATCTCCCCGTGGCTACTAAAGCTTGCGAGGGACGAGCTGGATGGTGAACGCCTCGAGCACGTCCCCGGGCTTGAGGTCGTCCCGGCCTTCGAGCTTGATTCCGCACTCGAAGCCCTCGGTTACCTCCTTGACATCGTCCTTGAAGCGCTTGAGGGACGAGAGTTTGCCAGTATGCACCACCTTCGCTTCGCGGATCTGGCGGATCTTGCTGGAGCGCTCGATCTTCCCGTCGGTGACCAGACAGCCGGCAATCACCCCGACTTTCGAGATATTGAACAACTCCTTGACGCCGACGTGACCGAGGACGACCTCGACCTCCTCGGGCTCGAGCAGGCCCTGGAGGGCGGCCTTCATCTCGTCGATCACGGCATAGATGACCTGGTAGTTGCGGACGTCGACCCCCTTCTCCTGAGCGATCGACTTGGCGCGCGACTCCACGGTGACATTGAAGCCGATGACGATGGCATCGGAGGCGTCGGCGAGGAGGACGTCCGACTCGTTGACATTGCCGACCGCGGAGTGGATCACGCGGCAGGTGACCTCTTTGGTGCCGACGTTGCGCAGGGATTCGACCAGCACCTCGGCCGAGCCCTTGACGTCGGCCTTGAGGATCACGCGGATCTCCTTGATCTGGCCCTCGGCGATGCGGTGGAAGAGGTTCTCGAGGGTGAGGTGCTTGCGTTCGAGGAGCGCGGTCACGCGCAGTTTGCGTTCGCGGTCCTCGGCGATCATGCGCGCGCGCTGCATGTCGGGGAGGACGTGAAGGGTCTCTCCGGCCTGGGGCACGGAGGAGAGGCCGATGATCTCGACGGGCGTCGCCGGACCGGCTTCGGCGAGTTGGCCGCCGTGCTCGTCGTAAATATTGCGGATGCGGCCGTAGGCGGTGCCGCAGATGACGATGTCCCCGCGGCGGATGGTGCCGCTCTGGATCAGAACGTTCGCGGTGACGCCCTTCCCCTCGGTGAGGTAGGCCTCGATGACGGCGCCGACCGCAGGACGATTGGGGTTGGCCTTGAGCTCGAGGATCTCGGCCTCGAGGAGGATGCGCTCGAGCAGTTTGTCGACGCCGATGCCGGTGATCGCGCTGACCGGGACGAAGCCGGAACTGCCGCCCCACTCTTCCGGGCTGAGCTGGAGCTGGGCGAGTTGGTGCATGACCCGCTGGGGGTTTGCCTCGGGCTTGTCGCATTTGTTGAGTGCGACGACGATCGGGACCTCGGCGGCGCGCGCGTGGTTGATCGCTTCCTCGGTCTGGGGCATCACGCCGTCGTCGGCGGCGACCACGAGGACGGCGATGTCGGTGATGTTGGCGCCGCGGGCGCGCATGGCCGTGAAGGCTTCGTGACCCGGGGTATCGAGGAAGACGACGCGCCGCCCGTTGGGGGTGTGGACCGTGTACGCACCGATGTGCTGGGTGATCCCGCCGAACTCGGAGGCGGCGACGTTGGCCTTGCGGATCCGGTCGAGGAGCGAGGTCTTGCCGTGGTCGACATGGCCCATGATCGTGACCACCGGGGCGCGCGGGACCAAGTCTTCGGCGCGGTCCTGGATCTCTTCCTTGATATCGTCTTCCAATCCCTTGGCCTGCTTGAAGACGATGTCCTTCTTGAATTCGCCCGCGAGAAGTGCGATCGCGTCCTGGGGCAGCGGGTCGTTGATCGTGACGAACATGCCGAGTTCGATCAGCTTGCGTTGGATGTCGGAGACCTTCACGCCGAGCTTCCCGGAGAGGTCCTTCACCATGATCGGCAGGGCGATCTCGATCGGGCCCGAGGGCGCTTCCGGAGCGACCGTCTTCGCGCTTGCCGCCTGCAGGCGCTCCATGGCAGCGGGATCGAAGCGGCGGCTCCGGGTGCGAGAATGGTCCTCGGTGCGTCCCCTCCCCCCCCGCACATTCCGATCCATTCCGGCCGGGCGCCTGCGCACGCGGGCAGCCTGCTGCTGCTGCTGCTCCTTCGCGAGGGTTTCCATCTCCTGGGGGCGGAGGGCGCGAACTTCCTTGGCCGGTTCCTGCGCCGCGGTCTTCTCCTGCCATACGCGCTTCGCGGCTTCCCGCTCTTCGCGGGGGACCTCGACCGGCTTCGGCTCGGGCTTCGGCGGCGGGGCGGGAACGGCCTTGGGGGCGTGGTGGGGCTTGATCGGCAATGCCGGGGTGACCGTGAGCCGCGAGGTCGCGGGGCGTCCGGGCGCTCCCATCCGGGGGATCTCGAGCGCCGAGGGCTCCTTCGCCTTGGCCGCGGATTCCACCGCGGCAACCGGGGAGGCCGTCGCGGTCGTCGCCGGAATCGGAGCAGCATCCGCGGGCGCCTGGGCGGCGGTGGACTCCGCTTCCTCCTTGGGCTTGCGCGCGGTGAGCCCGATCATCGAGGTGACTCGCGTGCCCGCCTTCTTCTTCGCCGGATCTTCGGCGCCCTCGGGGGAATGCCCCGCGAACAGCTTGCGCAGCGCGGCCACGGTGTCGTCCTCGAGCGTGGCGAGGTTGCTACGGATGGAGATTCCCCCCGCCTTGGCCTTGGTGATCAGGTCCTTCGGCTCGAGGTTCAGTTCCTTGGCCAGCTCATAGGTCCGTAGTTTCATGCTGCTCCGGTGGTTTCCAGGACATCAGTTTCCCGAATCGACGATTGGTTGCGCCGGCTCTGCCGCAGACGTGGTCGCGGCCGCGGGGGACGGTGCCGAGGCTGCCACATTGTCCGGGGAGGTCCCCGTTGCGCCATCGGCCGCGGAAGGTTCGGGGGCGGCAACCCCGAGAGTGACGGGAGCGGACGCGCTCGCGGTCGCGGCTTCGGTCGGCGAAGGCTCGGCCGCGGCGGTCTCGGAGGCGACCGGGGCGGCCGTCGATCCGGCCGATTCTTCCGCGCCCGTTGCGGTTGCCGCGGCGGCCGCGGCGGCCGCCGCCTTCTCGGCCTCGGCTTCCGGGCAGAAGATGTCGAGTTCCCAACCGGTCAGACGCGAGGCGAGACGGACGTTCTGCCCGCCCTTGCCGATCGCCAGGCTGAGCTGGTCCTTTCCGACCAGGACGCGGGCCCGCCGTTCCGTCGTGGCGAGCTGGATCTCCTGCACTTCCGCGGGCTTCAGTGCGTTGCGGATGAGCGAATCCGGCCGCTCGTCCCAGCGGATGATGTCGACCTTCTCGCCGTTGAGCTCTTCCACGATGGTGCGGATGCGCGAGCCGCGGATGCCGACGCAGGCGCCGACGCTGTCGACCTTGGGATTCGTCGAGTTGACGGCGATCTTGGTACGGAACCCGGCTTCTCTGGCAAGCCCCTTGATCTCGACGATTTTCTCGCTGATCTCCGGGACCTCGAGCTCGAACAGCTTGCGCACGAAATCCGCGTGGCTGCGCGATAACTCGACCACCACGCGCGGGCCGCGCCGCCGGACGTCAAGGACCAACACGCGCACGCGGTCGCCCAGCCGGTAGGTTTCCCCTTGCACCTGCTCCCGCTTGCCGAGCATGGCTTCCACCTTGCCCAGCAAGACAATGAGGTTGACCCCCTCCTGGCGCAGGATCGTTCCGGTCACGATGTCGTGCCTCTTCCCTTCGAAGTCGAAGATGATCGCGGTCTTCTCGGCTTCTCGGATCTTCTGAAAGATCACCTGTTTGGCCGTCTGCGCTGCGATCCGTCCCAACTCCGCGGGGTCGATGTCGTGGTGTGCGCCCTCGCTGACGATGCTACCGGTCTTCCGGTCGATGCGGATCGTGGTGTTATCGCGGGCGCCGAAGCGCTTCTTGGCAGCCGTAGTCAGGGCCGTCTCGATGCTCAGGAACAGAGTTTCCTTGTCGATGGCCTTGTCCCGGTGGATGGCCTCGACGATGCGAAGTAGTTCCCCGTTCATCGGAGTTCTCCCCCCTGTGACCTTCACAGGGTTCACGCGAATCCCATGCCAGCGGAGAGGATGGTCCTGCGCGGGCAAAAACAAAGTGGGATGTTTCCCACTTCCGCAACCTCTCCCGTCCCGCGGGCGGTCTTGAGCGAGCAGCATTATAGACTCGGCGGGAGTCGTGTCAAGTGGTTTCCCGATGACTCGGGGACGGGGCAAGTTGCACCGCCATCTTTCGCTTCCGAAGTCGAACCCCGAGGCGGGTGCCGCAAGAGTTCTTCGGTCTGCGGATTGCGCACTACCTCGTCCGAGCCGCGAGGGCGGATGCCGCTATTCGTACCGACATCCTGGACGAAATCCGCTCCCGCCGCCAATTGCAACGACGCAAGGGGCGATGTCCCCGAGTCGGGAGGGTCAAGCCAGAGGCCTTCGAACAGCGGGTCGGGACTAACTTCCTGGCATGGGGCGGAACGGGTGGTTAGACTGTGGATGGACTCAATGCCAGGAATGGCCTGGGGCATAGACTGGGATAGGCAGGCGGACCCGGCAGGAGAGAAGATGCCCTTGATCGGCGCGCTGCAGGAGTACCTGCGGGGTCGGGTCCGGCAAACCCTGGATCCCGGATCCAGGATGCGCGCGGCGGTCCTGGTCTGTCTCACGGGGAATCGCCCGGACCAGCTCAGTACCCTGCTGCTGAAGCGGTCGGAGACGGTCGGCCGGCATGCCGGCGAGATGGCGTTCCCGGGAGGGATGATCGAAGCCGGGGACGCCGGTCCGGAGGATGCGGCCCTGCGAGAAGCCGAGGAGGAGGTGGGGCTCGCACGGGATCGGGTGCGGGTCCTGGGGCGGCTGGAGGAACTGGTGACGGCGACTTCCGGCGTGCACGTGACCCCGGTGGTGGGACATGCGGAAGGGTTCGGGAAGCTGCGACCGGATCCGGTGGAGGTGGCGGGGATCGTCGAGGTCCCCCTGCGGCTCTTGCGCGATCCGGAGCGGAAGAGCTGGGAGACCTTCGTGCTGCCGGAAGGCCTGTTCCGCGTGCCCGTGTACCGGGTTCCGGAGCGGGTCTGGGGGGCGACCGCGCGGATCTTGCAGACGCTTCTCGAGGCGCTGGACGCTACGCCGGGACAGCGCTGATTCGTTCGCGTCTGACCTCGACCGGTTCGCGGGCGGACCCCATTTCGCGTCGGCGGTGCGGCGAGACATTTTCTCCGGGAGCCTCGCGCGGGTCCTCTGCGAGGCGAGGAATTCGCGGAGGCGTTCACGGTGCGGGCTCGTTCTCCGCAGCGGAGGCGGCGCGGTCGGCGACGGTGGTCGCGATCTCGCAACCGAGAGCGGCGAGATCGGGGTCCTTCGCCCGGACGAGGCCTTCCGCGAGTCGGGAGAGGCATCCGCCGAATCGTTTGCGTCGGGAGAGCCAGCTCGCGGGAGCGACGAGAGCGCAGGCGAGCATTTTCCCGGCATGGGCAAACGCGAACTCGCGCTCGGCGCGCATGGCCTCGGGGGTCAATTCGGCCGCGTGCAGGAGGACGAGCCAGCCCTCGAAGTGCTCTTTACGCGGCCGGCGGATCAGGTCCTGGAACGCCCGGTCGAAGGCAGAAAGCAGGGTCTGGTCGCGTCGTCCCGACCACCCGCGGATCCCCAGGCGTCCCGCCAGCATCGCGACCAGGGCATGGGCGCGCCGGGACAGGCCGGGTTCGCGCAGGGATTCCAGCTCCCGCGCGAAGGCGACGACGGCCGGAGCTGCGCAGGCGGCCGCCAGGCAGGAAGGGGGGGTGCGGGCGAGCTGGAGCTTGAGCAAGGCTGCCAGATCCCGGAGCGATTCGGCGGACTCCGGGCGGAAGAGTCGCCGCTTCCCTGCCAGGGAGCGGATTCTTGCCGTCCACGCGCGAAAGTCCTCCGCGGTGCCCGACTCGCAGGCGTGCTCGAAGGCGGCTTCCAGATTGTCGGCATGACGAGCGGCCGCGGCGGGCTTGCGGCCGCGGAGCGGTTCGGGCCGTTCCATCGTCACCGCGCGCGACAAGAAGTTCGGTCAACGCCACGCGTCGCATCGGGCTCGACGGTCGCGCACGGAGAGGGGGTCGGCTCGTGGTGGAGCGCCGGGGCGGAAGCGCGAGTTGCGGTGCGGCGGAGCGCTGCGTCATTCGCGTCGGGACGTGCCATGGTCGACGACGGGCGGGCTGCCGGGTGGCGGCGCGTGGTGCCCGGGAGGCACGGCGGTGGGGGGAGGAATTCGGAGGGCATGTTCAGCGGCGCGTGCCCCCGCCATCGGGGCCTTTCCCGTTGAGCTCCTCCTTGTGGCGGCGGTCCCACTCCATGTACTCCTCCATCTTCCCGGCGGTGTCTTCCATTTTGTCCTGGAAGGCGCGGGCATGGTCGACCTCCTGCTGGAGGACGAGGAGGAGTCTGGTGAGGAGCAGGCCGATGGCGACCGAGGCAAGCACGACGGCGGCGGTGAGGGCCCGGCGGTGCTCGGGGGTGCCGCGGGGGGCGCGGAGGTAGCGAAAGAGGGTAGCCCAGGCTCGGCGCCATGCCGGAGCCGCGGCGGCGGAGCGCTGCGCGGCGGCGGATTCGCGGCGGCGCGCGCATTCCTCGGCGCAGCCCTCGACCACGCGCCGGAGGGAATGAAGGTCGATCGGCTTGCGCAGGAGGGAGACGGCTCCGTCGGAATACCCCTGGCGGATCTGGTCCTGGGTGGCCTCACCGGTGATGAGGATGGGGACGGTTTCCGGGCTGGCGAACCGGAGTGCGTCGACCAGTTCGTGGCCGGGAAGGCCCGGCATCACGACGTCGAGGAGGGCCACGTCGAATCGCGGGTTTGCGCGTTCGGCGGCAGCCAATCCGAGGGTGCCGTCCGCGACGCAGATCACATTGTGGCCCGCATCCCGGAGGAACTCGCTCAGCAGCTCGCGAGTCGGCTCGTGGTCGTCCGCGACCAGGATGTGGAGCGGGGTCGAGGCGGCGGCCGGATTCTGGTCTGCGGGCGTGCGCAGGGCGCGCGCGCGGCGAAGCACTTCGGGCAGGTCGAGGGGCTTCGCGAGGAGGTCTGCGGGCGCGAGGCGGCGCACGCTGTCGCGGGAGGTCTCGGTTGCCGCCCCGGAGATCACGAGGGCCGGGGTCCGGATTTGGCGGCGCCGCAGGTCCGTAAGGACTTCGATTCCGTTGGCCCCGGGCATGTGGAGATCGAGGACAAGGAGGTCGAAGCGGCGTTCCGTCAGCTCGCGCAGCGCGGCGGCGCCGTCCTGGGCCGCATGGGTCTGGTATCCCTCGCCGGAGAACAGATCCTGGAGCAAGGCACGGACCTGGGGATCGTCGTCGGCGATCAGCACCTGGTCGGGCGCGGGCATGGCGCATCCCCAAACAACCACGAGACCGTGAGACAGGGAGATCGGCGGGCTCCCCGAGAGCACCGACTCCGGGATCCCTCCGCCGTGTGGGTCCCTGCGCTCCCAGTGGATTATATCGACTTTCTCCCCGGGAAATCAACCCCGCGTCGGGCCGCAGGGCCGCACCGTGCCGGAAGCAGCCTGCTGCGACCGTGTCCGAGTCCGCCCATCGAGCGGGTGCATGGATGGAGGCATCACAATTGATCGAGTACGGCGCGCACCTTCTGGGCGAGGATCACCGGGGAGAAGGGCTTCTGGAGGAAGTGGAGGTCTCCCGCTTCCACCCCGTGGCGGAGAATCGCGGACTCGGTGTGGCCCGACATGTAGAGGACCTTGGCTTTGGGCTGGAGGACCTCGAATCGGTGGGCGAGCTCGTATCCATTCATCCCCGGCATGACGACGTCTGTGAGCAGAAGATCGACTCTGCGTGGCGCACGCCGGATGATCTCGAGGGCCTCATCCCCGCTGCCGGCCTGGACGACCGTGTAACCGTTGGAGTCGAGCACGCTGCGAATCAGCTCGCGCACCATCTCCTCGTCCTCGGCGAGCAGGATGGTTTCCGTGCCCCCGGAGATGTCGGCGGACTGGGTTTCCAAGTTGCGCGCGACCGGGGGGGCGGCGGCGACGCGGGGGAGGCAGATCTCGAACCGGGAGCCCGAGCCGACCTCGCTGACGACTTCGATGTGGCCGCCCGAGTGTTCAATGATGCTGCCGACGGTGGCGAGGCCGAGGCCGGTACTCTTGCCGCCTTCCGTGGGGGTGAAGAACGGTTCGAAGATGCGGGCCCGGGCGGCGGCGTCCATGCCGATGCCGGTATCGGCGAAGGAAAGCTGGACATAGGGGCCGGGCTTGGCGTTGAGGCGCATACGGGCTTCGGTTTCATCGAGCACGAATTCGGCGGTCTCGATGGTGAGAGTGCCGCCGCGGGGCATGGCGTCGCGGGCATGGGCGGCGAGGTTCATGATCACCTGGTCGAATTGTCCGCGGTCGATTCTTACGGCTCCGATGGGGCTGGCGGAGTGGATTGCGAGGCGGATGTCCTCGCCGATGAGGCGGCGCAGGAGGAACTCGGCCTGCTGGAGGACGGCGTTGAGGTCGAGCACCTCCGGGGCGACGACCTGTTTGCGGCTGAAGGTGAGGAGCTGCCGGGTGAGC
>Ga0209514_10008701_pt1 | contig 11438 bp, 5 predicted proteins | sample Subgrocontami58m_FD_187452 | JGI IMG/M metagenome (GOLD analysis project Ga0209514, IMG submission 187452) | Subsurface groundwater microbial communities from S. Glens Falls, New York, USA - GMW37 contaminated, 5.8 m (SPAdes) (version 3) | ecosystem: Environmental > Aquatic > Deep subsurface >...
CCTTAACAGCGTGCCCGGCAAAACCGAACAAAGAATCGCCGGGCGCCGTCCCCTCCCGCACCCGCGGGAGCGGCGGGCCGTGGCGCGGTCAACCTGACCGCGACTCCACTGACCGGAGACTCCGCCCGAACCGCGCGCTCAGACTTGTGCGCCTTTGGCGCATTGACCGCGCCACTCCTCGCGTCACGGCCGCCACAGACAATATTTGCGTTTAGTTTGTGTGCCCATGGACAATTGCCGATGATTCGCGATCTGCCGGATTGCGTAGCCATTGCGGATCCCACTTCTTCTTCCGCCCCCGTTCCGGTCCAGCCCCTTATCGATGAGCGACGCGCCGTCCGTCTCTGCGTGCGGAGAGATCACTTTGCTGCTGCAAAGCATCGAGCCGGGCGATGCTCGCGCGGCGGAAAGAATCCTGCCCGTTGTTTACGAAGAGCTCCGCAAGCTCGCTGCCGCAAAAATGGCACGGGAGGCCGCCGGGCAGACCTTGCAGCCGACCGCGCTCGTTCACGAGGCGTGGTTGCGACTGGGCGGCGATCAACAGCCGGAGTGGCACAACCGCGCGCAGTTCTTTGCCGCCGCCGCGGAGGCGATGCGGCGGATCCTGATCGAGAACGCACGGCGCCGCCGCGCGGTGCGGCATGGCGGCGCACTCGAAAAGATCAGCGCCGACGCCGAACCGCTGCCCCTCGTCAGTCCCGCGCCGGAAGACAAGCTGCTGCTCATTCACGAGGCGCTCGAGCGGCTCGAACAACACGATGCGCGCAAGGCCGAGCTCGTGAAACAACGCTATTTCGTCGGGCTGACACTCGAGGAAGTGGCGGCCGTCATGGGTATCTCGGAAACCACCGCGAAGCGCGACTGGAGCTACGCGCGCGCGTGGTTGATGGCTGAAATCAAGCAGCTCCGCAACTGAGCGGGGTCGGGCGCGTCCCGCAGATTCTCGGCTCCGTATGACCCGTTCCGCTTCGAATTTTCGCGCTGAGATTCCAGCATGAGTCGCGAGGAAGACATCTACGCCGCCGCCGCCGAGCGACCGCCGCAAGCGCGCCACGACTTCCTCGAGCGGGCTTGCGCCAGCGACGAAGCGTTGCGCCGACGCGTCGAGGCTCTGCTCCTCGCCGATGGCGAGGCGGATGACTTCTTCCGTGAGCCAGCCCTGCCGCGGCCCGCCCCGCCGGCCGAGGAAAAGCCCGGCGACCGCATCGGCCGCTACAAGCTGTTGCAGAAGATCGGCGAGGGCGGCTGCGGGGTCGTCTACATGGCCGAGCAGGAGGAGCCCGTTCGCCGACGGGTCGCGTTGAAGGTGATTAAGCTCGGGATGGACACCAAGGCGGTCATTGCGCGCTTCGAAGCCGAGCGACAGGCGCTCGCACTGATGGATCACCCGAACATCGCGCGCGTGCTGGACGCCGGCGCGACCGACGCCGGCCGGCCGTTCTTCGTGATGGAGCTGGTGGGCGGCATTCCCATCACGCGCTACTGCGACGAGCAGAATCTTTCCACGACCGACCGCCTGCGCTTGTTCATCCAGGTCTGCCAGGCGATCCAGCACGCGCACCACAAGGGAATCATCCATCGCGACATCAAGCCGTCGAACATCCTCGTGGGAGAACACGACGATGTCGCCGCGCCCAAGGTCATCGATTTCGGCATCGCGAAGGCGACCCAGGGACGGCTGACGGATCACACCCTGTTCACGGCGTTTGAGCAGTTCATCGGCACGCCGGCCTATATGAGCCCGGAGCAGACGCAGATTGGCGGGCTCGACGTCGATACGCGCAGCGACATCTATTCGCTCGGCGTCCTGCTCTACGAATTGCTGGCCGGGCGCCCGCCGTTCGATCCGAAGACCCTGGCGCAAAGTGGCATCGACGAAATGCGCCGCGTGATCCGCGAGGTGGAGCCGCCGCGGCCGTCGACGCGTTTGACCACGCTCGACGCCGTGGATCGCAACACGATCGCGCGGGCGCGCGGCACGGCGCCGATGCAACTGTCGACGCTCTTGCGCGGCGATCTCGACTGGATCGTGATGAAGGCGCTGGAGAAGAACCGCGCGCGGCGCTACGAAACGGCGAGCGGTCTGGCCCACGACATCCAGCGCCACCTGGCCCACGAACCGGTGGTGGCACGCCCGCCGAGCGCGGGGTATCGGATGCAGAAATTTGTCCGCCGGCACCGCGTGGCCTTCGTGACCAGCGGCGGAATCGCCGCGGCCACTGCGCTCACGGTCGCGGTCAGCATCGCCGTGACGGCGCGCGGGAGGCGGCTGCAGGAGGAGCTGCGCGCCGCCGCGCTGCGGGCGCAAGCGAACGAGAGTTCGCTGCGCCGCGAAGCGACCGCGCAACGCGAGCGCGCGGCGAAGCAGCAGTGGGCGCGCGAAACGGCACTACCGGAGATCAACCGGTTGATCAGCAAGGACGATTTCACGGCCGCTTTCCTCCTCGCCCGCGCGGCCGAGGAACTCATCCCACTGGACCCGGCGCTCACCCACCTCTGGCCGCAGATCTCGGCATCACTCACGATCGAAACGAACCCGCCGGGTGCGGATATCCACGTGAAGCCCTATCGGAAACCGGCGGCCGATTGGGAATATCTCGGTAAATCGCCGTTGAAGAACATTCGCGTCGCCCGGGATTTTCAGCGACTGCGCATCACGAAAGACGGCTGTGCGCCGCTCGAACGCGCCGAAGGTCCGGCCTTCGGCGGCAGGCTCCTCCTCGGCCGGCTGAGATATTTCCTCACGCCGACCGATTCCACACCTCTGGGCATGGTGCAGGTGCAAGGGGGGCAAACCGCATCTTTGCTCACGCGGCTGCCGGCCGTTCAATTGAGCGACTTCTGGATCGACCGGTTCGAAGTCACGAATCGCGAATTCAAGGAATTCGTGGATCGCGGCGGATACTCGACGGAGACGTTTTGGAAATACCCGTTCGTTCGCGGCGACAAAACGCTGAGCTGGGCGGAGGCGATGGCGCTGTTTCGCGACAGCACGGGCCGAACCGGCCCGTCGACCTGGAAGAATGGGACTTGCGATGAAAGCGAGGCAGACTGGCCAGTCATGGGCGTGAGCTGGTTCGAGGCCGCCGCGTACGCGGAGTTCCGAGGCAAGCGGCTGCCATCGATCTACCACTGGCGCTACGCGAGCTCGACGTACCAAGCCCAGGTGATGGTACCGCTGAGCAATTTCAGCCGCCAGGCCCCGTCGCCGGTGGGCCGGCACCAGGGCGTGAGCGGCTTCGGCCTCCACGACATGGCGGGCAACGCGCGCGAATGGTGCTGGAACGAAGCGAATCCCGGGAAACGGTATATTCTGGGCGGAGCGTGGGACGAGCCGGAATACATGTTCACCATCAACAACGATGCGCAGGCGCCCTTCGATCGCTCGCCGAACAACGGATTTCGTTGCATGAAACTCGCCGCGCCGGGCACCGCCGTCGCGCTGGACGCGCCGTTGCCGAGGGTGACCCGCACCTTCGACCACGACGTTCCGGTCAGTGACCTCGAGTTTCAGCAATTCCGAAATTCCTTTTCCTACGACAAGATCAATCTCGCGCCGCAGGTGGAGTCGATCGACGACACTGATCCGCGCTGGCGGAAGGAAAAGGTCTCGTTCAATGCCGCCTATAACAACGAGCGGATGGCGGCGTTCATTTTTCTGCCCAGGAAAATTTCTCCGCCGTTTCAGGCAGTCGTCTATTTTCCCAGCGCCGGTGCGACCAACGCGCATTCGAGCGAAACGCTGAGCGATTCCTGGCTTTATGCGCGGTTCGTCGCAAACGGCCGCGCACTCGTGTATCCGATCTACAAGGGCCACTACGAACGCGGCCCGAGACCCGGTGGCGGAAAGGCGTCGCACCGGGATCAGTTGATCGAACTCTCGAAGGATCTGGGCCGGTCGATCGACTATCTGGAGACACGAAAGGACATCCAGTCGGACAAGCTGGCGTATGCCGGCTACAGCGCCGGAGCGAACCAAGGTGCGCTGCTCCCTGCAATCGAGACCCGGTTCAAGGCCATCGTGCTGGTGGGCGGCGGATTTCCCGACACGGGCTCAAAGGAGCTGCCGATGGCCGACGTGACGAATTTTGCGCCGCGCATCACGGCGCCAACCTTGATGTTGAACGGCCGGTATGACTTCATCCGTGCGCTGGAGACCTCGCAGGTTCCGATGTTCCGCGCGTTTGGGACGCCGGCGGAGCACAAGCGACACGTCGTATTCGAGAGTGGGCACGAGGTGCCGATGAATCAGGCCGAGGTAGAGATTAACACGTGGCTGGACCGATACCTCGGCCCGGTGCGCTAGGAGCGGATGCGATCGATGGCCCGCCACACCGACGCCGCATGACTCGCGAGGAACAGCTTTACGCGGCGGTGGTCGAGCGATCGGCGGCGGAGCGGTATGCGTTCCTCGACCACGAGTGTGGTGATGATGCCGCGCTGCGGGCCCGCGTCGAAGCGCTGCTCGCGGCAAACGAAAAAGCGGAGCATTTCTTTGCCATATCCCCGATCCCGCGACCGGTGTTGGTACCGGAGGAAAAGCCCGGCGACCGCATCGGCCGGTACAAGCTGCTGCAGAAAATCGGCGAGGGCGGCTGCGGTGTCGTCTACATGGCCGAACAGGAGGAGCCCGTCCACCGGCGCGTCGCGTTGAAAGTGATCAAGCTCGGCATGGACACGAAGACGGTGATCGCGCGGTTCGAAGCCGAGCGGCAGGCGCTCGCGTTGATGGAACATCCCAACATCGCGCGCGTGCTCGATGCCGGCGCGACCGAGACCGGGCGGCCGTTCTTTGTGATGGAACTCGTGCGGGGCATACCGATCACGCGGCATTGCGATGCGGAAAACCTCACGACCCGCGCCCGCCTCGGCCTTTTCCTCCAGGTCTGCCACGCCATCCAGCATGCGCACGAGAAGGGCGTCGTGCATCGCGACATCAAACCGTCGAACATCCTCGTGACGATGCACGACGACGTCGCCGTGCCGAAGGTGATCGACTTCGGAATCGCCAAGGCGACGCAAGGGCGGCTCACGGACAAGACGGTGTTCACGGCGTTCGAGCAGTTCATCGGCACGCCCGCCTACATGAGCCCGGAGCAGGCGCAGATGAACGACCTCGAAGTCGACACGCGGAGCGACATCTACTCGCTCGGCGTGCTCCTTTATGAATTGCTCACCGGGCGCCCGCCGTTCGATCCGCGAACGCTCCAGCAAAGCGGCATCGACGAGATTCGGCGGATCATCCGTGAGGTGGATCCACCGAAACCATCCACGCGGCTGGACACGCTGACCGATGACGATCGCGCGGCCGTCGCGCAGCGGCGCGGCATCGCCCCGGCGCAGTTGTCCACGCTCGTGCGCGGCGACCTCGATTGGATCGCGATGAAGGCGCTGGAGAAGAATCGCGCGCGACGTTATGAAACGGCGCACGCGCTGGGCGATGACATCAAGCGGCATCTCACAAGCGAACCGGTAAGAGCCCGCCCACCGAGCGCCGGCTACCGGCTGCAGAAATTCGCCGCGCGGCACCGGTTCGGATTGAGCGCCAGCGCGGCCGTCGTGACGGCGCTGGGCGCGGGGCTGACGCTGTCTCATATGGTGTGGACGGGAAAGCCGGCGCAGGAACCGCCGCGATCGACTGCGCGCACGCCGGCGACTCCGGGTCCGGGCCAAACCGCCGATGCCAGCGCAGTCAACGCACCGCCCGTGCGGGCCGAACCGACCCTGGTGGGAGCGACGACGAGTTCCCCGAACGCGCTCACCGTCCGCCAGGTGCCGATGGCGAAATTTCCGGGCACGTGGGGTGCTTCCTGTGTATCACCCGACGGTCGCTATTTCATTTACGGCAGTGAGGGCAACCAGTTCATGCTGGTGGAAGCGGCAACCGGCACCCTGCGAAAACTGGTCAAGGCGAACCGTGGTGTTTGCTTCGCGGGCAGCTCGACGCAAGTCGCGGTGATCGATGGCACGCGCGAACAAGGTTACGAGCTTCGCGTGGTCAATCTCGACGGGACCCTCGTGCGCACCGTGGCAAAATTCACCGACGAGACGTGGCTCCAGGCCTGGTCGCCCGACGGCCGGCAGTTTGCGGTCATCTCAAGCAGGGACCGGCAGAACGCTCTGACGCTCGTGGAGGCGGACCAGGGCACGAGCCGCGTGGTGCGCACCACCGGGGCGCGTGAGCCGGGTCGGGTCGCCTTCTCACCCGACAGCCGCTGGCTGACCTACGACGTTGCGGTCGACGAAAAAGGGATGAATTCGGATCTGTTGCTCATCGATCTGTCCAACGGCCGGGAGTCGACGCTCGTGCAGCACAAGGCCGATGATCGGCTGCTCGGGTGGAGCCCGCACTCTGGCGCGATTCTCTTCACCAGCAACCGGCGCGGGAATTACGATGCCTGGACGATTACCTGCGTGGAGGGAAAAGCGGTCGGCGAGCCCACGCTGGTGAAGAGAGATCTCGGCGAACCCGAGCCCATCGGTTTCACCGCCAACGGTGCGTTCTACTACGCGCATCGCGAGTGGGTGGAGGATGTTTTTGCCGTGCCCCTTGATAAAGCCACGGGGCGCGCGACCGGTCCGGCCGTGAAGGCCGTTGATCGCTTCGAGGGGACGAACTCGGCTGCGAACTGGTCGCCGGACGGCGCCAAACTCGCCTACTCTTCCCGTCAGCCGCCGTTTCTCATCCGGCTGCTCGACCCGACGACGCAGGAAGACCATATCATCGCGGAGGGATTCTACGGCCCGAAGTGGTCGCCCAACGGAAAGGCGCTATTGTGTTTTTCGCAATGGGACGGCGAGGAAAAGAAACTGCACCTCGTAGATGTCGCCAGTGGCAGTCACACGATGATCGACGACGGAAAGCCGGCCGGCCGCTTGTTCCGCGCGTATCAGTGGGCGCCGGACGGCCGATCGATTTACTACCAATACACGCAGGCGCCGCATGTGGCGACGATTGTCCGGCGCGATTTGGCGACCGGCCAGGAGCAGGAAATCCAGCGCGTGGAGGACGGTGGATTCTTCGCCATCTCACCCGACGGGACGACGCTCGTGTTCCGCAAGAAGTCGGATCTTTACCTCGCCCCACTGGCGGGCGGAGAGCCAAAGCCATTATATGCGGTGCCAAAAGGTCACTACACGCCGGGCTGGGACGTGTTCACGTGGAGCGCGGACGGCCGGGCGGTTTTCGTTTGCGTCTGGCAGATTCATCGCGAAGCCGAACAACTGTCGGAGAACATCACATCCGAGCTGGTGCGGGTGCCCATCGACGGGGGCAAACCCGAAACGGTTCTCGCGAGGAAGCGCGTGCGATATCCCCACGCGCATCCCGACGGCACGCGGCTCACATTTTCGGCCGGAGCGCCGCGGCTGGAACTGTGGGTGATGGAGAACTTCCTGCCGGCGGACACCACGGCTTCCTCGCTGCAACGCATGGGCGTTCCACCCAACCCAGAGTCGGCAAATCCGCCCAGCCCGCTGGTCACAATCAAGCAGGTGCCGCTCGCAATCAGTGCGCAATGGATCATGGCGATGTCCGATGATGGCCGCTACGTCGCGTTCCAGCCGAACGGGACAAACGATCTCGCCGTGCACGAACTCGCCACCCGCCAGACGAAGACGATTTTCCAGGGCACGAAGGAACGTTATCGCGACAGCGGCGCCGTGTTTTCCCCCGACGGGCAACGGATCGCCTACGAGGTCGATGGCACAACGCTGCACATCGCGAAAATCGACGGAGCGGAATCGCGTCAGGTTTATGATCGACGCGGCAACGCCGAGGAGGAGTGGACGGAACCGCAGGGATGGTCGGAAGACGGCGCGGAGCTGATTGTCGGCTCGTGGTTCAAGTCAGCCGGCCCGCGACTGTTCAGACTCCACCTGCAATCCGGTCGGCAAACGGAGATCGCACGGCTCTCGAGCGTGCCCGCGCCGGATGGCCTCACGTTGTCACCGGACCGGCGCTACATCGCGCGCCGGCAGGGAAACTATCCGCGGATGATCGTGCTACACGACCTGCAAACCGGCGGCGCGGAAACACTGCTGGCGCGCGACGCCGATCGCGTGCTGGGGTGGGTTCCGGGGGAATCCGCGCTGGTGTATTCGAAAAATCGTGGCGTGGGGCTCGACTTGTGGGCGATGGAAGTCCGGGCGGGTAAACTGGGCGAACCGGAGCTGCTCTGGAGCAATTGGGCCGAGGGGAACTCGTACACGCTCGGCATCACGCGTGACCGGAGTATTTACTACGCGCTGCGCAAGCCGCGGCCGGAAGCGCACGAACTCTGGGTGATGCAGGGCTTCCTGAAGCCGCATGTGCCACCCACGGAGGCTTGGCGGATTCAGATGGAAATTCCGCCGGAGGAGATACTCGCACCAAACAGCGGCATTCTCGATCGGAAGCTCGGGCTTGCCGCCGCGTATCCGACGGGCTGGACCGTGAGCCAGGCGGTGCGGCAAGGCAGCGGCGGCAACGTGATCGCCTTCCGTGTTCCGGGAATCAGAAACTCGCGCACACGGATCATCTATTGGCCAGCGACGCCGTGGGAGAATCCGCAGAACCCAGTGCAAGATTACGGAAAGGCCGGGCCGAAGCCGACCACACCGGCGGAAATCGACACGTGGATGCGCCGGCGAGTGCGGATGCTCAGCGAGACTCGAGCCCAGGGTGAAGGTTATACGAACTACCGCAGCGATCCGCAGGGCCGCGTGTCCCGCACGGTCAACGGCCAGCCGGCGCTGAGTTTCAGCGCCGAATTCACCCGTGGCGACCAGCCGTGGGTGGAACACGGGACGTTCATCTATGGCGAAAAGACCATGGCGAGCGTGTCGATGCAGGTGCCCGCCGCGCAATTCGATGGCGTGAAGGACGCGTTCGAGGAACTCGTGACGAGCTTGCGGCTGCCGTAGCACCTCGCGCACACAGCGGCGGCGCAAAATAAACTCGCCGAAAGTGGCCTGATCCGGACGCGAATTTCGCGCTGGGATCTGTTCCAGTTACAACTCCCGCGCAGCGGCGTCGCTGCCGATTTCGTTCGATGAATACCACCCAGCAACGCCGCAGTTTCCCTCTTTGCTTCAGCTTCATGAACCTCACCCCCTGCATCATTCGCGGCTGCGCGCTACTGCTCGTCGCCGCCCTCTTCGCCGGCGCCGGCGCGCACGGGCAGACCACATCATCCCCCCACCAATTCGTCATTACGGGCGCGAGCGTCGATTACGCGAACAACGTGCTCGTGGTCGTCGTGGCGAACCAAGGCAGCGGCACGCCAACGATTACGCTCGGCGGTACCGTGCTCGTGCTCGACTCGGCACCCGCTCCGGCTGGGATACTTCGCGCCAAACTGCCAGTATCATGGACCCCGGGGACGTTCGGCCTGACGATAGCGTACGGTACGGCCGCAACCGGCAGCGCATCGCTCGATGTCACGCTCGGTAACACCGGGCCGGTGGGGCCGCAGGGGCCGAAAGGCGATTCGGGCGCCACGGGGCCGGTTGGTCCGCAAGGGCCGCAGGGTGTGCAGGGCGAGAAAGGCGACAACGGCGCGCAAGGCCCGCAGGGACTCATCGGTCCGATGGGGCTGCAGGGACTGAAAGGCGACAAGGGTGATGCCGGCGAGCAGGGGCTGCAGGGTATCGCCGGACCAAAAGGCGAGACCGGCGCAACCGGCGCCATCGGTCCGCAAGGTGCGCAAGGGATCCAAGGACCCAAAGGCGATCAGGGCGACCCGGGGCCGCAAGGCCCACAGGGGTTGAAGGGCGACAAAGGCGATAAGGGCGATACCGGCGCAACCGGCGCACAGGGTCTCCAGGGGCCAAAAGGCGATACGGGCGCAACGGGGCCAAAAGGCGATCCCGGTTCGCAAGGCCCGGCCGGAGCGACTGGACCGCAAGGCCCTCAGGGGGGCACCGGCGCGACGGGACCTCAAGGCCCGGCGGGACCTCAAGGTCCCCAAGGGGCCGCCGGCGCTTCCATTAGCGTTTCGCGCCTGGCAACCCAGCGCTGGTATGATGCCAATCAGATCGTCGCGGAATATGCCGTCGGCCGCAACCCCCACCCCGTCGCCTTTGACGGCAAGTATATCTGGGCCGGCACTTCGGATAACACCGTCGTGAAGCTCGATCCCGGCACGGGTGCCATTCTCGCGACGCTTCCGGTCGGGAATAGCCCGTGGGTGATGATTTTCGACGGAACTCATATTTGGGTGGCCAACGCGGCTAACCAACCGGGCGGCAACTGCGTCACAAAAATCCTGGCGAGCACTGCGACCGTCACGGCCACGTATCCCGTCGGGCGTACCCCGGAAGGGTTGGCCTATGACGGGAAATATCTCTGGGTCGCGAACTACGACGACAACAGCGTGTACAAGCTGGACCCCGCCAGCGGCACCGTAGTCAATGCCATCTCGGGTTTCTACACGCCGCACGGACTGGCGTACGACGGTGCGAGCATCTGGGTCTGCAACCAGTATGCCGCGACGGTCACCAGGATTTCCGCGACGACCGATACCGTCACCGGTACTTTCAACGTGTCCGGCAATCCGATTATCCCGGTTTTCGACGGAGCGTACGTCTGGACAATGAACATGAACGGAACGATCACGAAGGTCCAGCCGGCGACCGGCGCAATTCTCGGAACGTATACCATTGGCGTCGGATCCCAGCAGTGGGCCATCTTCGACGGAAGCAATCTGTTGATCAGCGGGACGGCCGCACGGACTGTCTCGAAAGTCTCACCCAGCAACGGCGCAGTGGTCGGCACCTATGTCCTTCCGCAGTATACTGCCGGGATCTGTTTCGACGGAGTCAACATCTGGGTGGCAAGTCCCTCCGGGTCCACGGTAATGAAATTCTGAATTGATCGCATGACTTACCATTCCGTTCTGCTTTTCGCCCCATGAACCCCGATATCAGCTTCATTCGCGGCCTGGCTCATCTGCTCGTCGCCGTTCTCTTCGCCAGCGCCAGCGCGTACGGCCAAACCACTTCTTCAACGCATCAACTCATCATCACGGGAGCCAGCGTCGATTATGCCAACAACGTCCTCGTGATTGTGGTGGCGAACCAAGCGGCCGTCACTCCGACCGTCATTCTTGGGTCGAACGCACTTGCGCTCGACCCGACGCCGACCGCCGCCGGCCTGGTGCGCGCTAGATTGCCTGCGTCTTGGACTCCTGGCACCTACAACCTCACGGTGTCGTATGGCACCACTGCAACGGGCAGCGCGTCGCTCGACGTCACTCTAGGCAATGCTGGCCCGGTGGGGCCGCAAGGGCCGAAGGGTGACACCGGCGCGACGGGTGCAATGGGCCCGCAGTGGTCAACGACGATCTGAATCCGACATCAGCGACAATCTGAATCCGGCGTTAACATCGTGACTTGGAGGGGGTGTAGGGGAGCGCAGCTCCCCACCGGTTCGGGGTGCGGCGCAACGCGCCGGGGAT
>Ga0209514_10008703_pt1 | contig 11437 bp, 11 predicted proteins | sample Subgrocontami58m_FD_187452 | JGI IMG/M metagenome (GOLD analysis project Ga0209514, IMG submission 187452) | Subsurface groundwater microbial communities from S. Glens Falls, New York, USA - GMW37 contaminated, 5.8 m (SPAdes) (version 3) | ecosystem: Environmental > Aquatic > Deep subsurface >...
AGATGAAATCAAGGAGGTCGGGCTTACCGCTATCAAAAGCGATATGGTGAAATCGCCGCGTATCGCTGAGGCCAAGGTTAGCCTGGAATGCAAGCTGGTGCAGAAGCTCGAAATACTTGAGGATATCCGGGAAGGACAGGGATTGAGAGCCATTGTGTTCGGCGAGGTTGTGCTGGCGCATATCAAGGATGAAGTGTGGGCGGATGGTAAAATAGACCCTGCCCGTCTGAAAATTATCGGCCGGGTCGGGCAGAATATCTATTGCCGGACACACGATATGTTTGAATTAAAACGTATCTCATCTGTTTAATTTTTCATTACGTGGATTCCGGGTGAATTCCCCATGCCCCGATTTCATCGGGGCGCTCCATAATATGAAAATGGGTTGCACTCGTCATTGAGAGCGAAGCGAAGCAATCTCATCACCTTGAGGCCGATTACTTCTCCAAAAGTGGAGATTGCTTCGTCGCTCCGCTCCTCGCAAAGACGAAAAACGTCGATTTTCGAGGGATAGAGACACATCCGTGTTAAGAATAACCCCCCTTTTTGGAAAAGGGGGGTTTCTTAATATGACAGCTACGGTCTATTAGAATATTTCCCAAAACGACAGATTTGTAGTAACATACGCTAAAACTGTGCATTGTATGTTGAGGGAAGGTAAAACAATGGCCGTCGAAAAAGAAAACATTATCCGGATGTACACCATCATGCTGACTATCCGCCGTTTTGAGGAGAGGGCTTCGCTGGAATTGGAGAGCGGTAATATTCCGGGCATAGTCCATTCCTATATCGGGCAGGAGGCGGTAGCTACCGGAGTTTGCGCCAACCTGACATTTGAGGACCGTATCGTCAGCACCCACCGGGGACACGGCCATTGCATCGCCAAAGGGGCCGACCCAAAACGGATGATGGCTGAGCTTTATGGCAGGAAAACGGGGTATTGTAAGGGAAAAGGCGGCTCCATGCACATTGCTGATTTCAGTGTGGGTATGCTGGGAGCTAACGGTATCGTCGGCGCCGGCCTTCCCATAGCCGTAGGCGCTGCCATGGCTGCCCAACTGGAAGGACGCGGCAAAGTTGCCGTATCTTTCTTCGGAGACGGCGCCTGCCAGGAGGGCACCTTTCACGAAGCGCTGAATTTAGCGTCGATCTGGAAATTGCCGATCGTCTTTGTATGTGAGAACAATCTCTATGGTGTCAACACGCCGGCCCATTATGCTATTCCCCTGAAGGATATCGCCGAAAGAGCTAAGGCTTATGCAATGCCCGGTATCGTGGTGGACGGGAACGATATTCTGGCTGTATATGAAGCTAGCCGCGATGCCATCGGGAAGGCGAGGGCCGGGGAAGGCCCATATTTTCTGGAGTGTAAGACCTACCGCTGGCGCGGCCATGCTGAATCCAGGGCTTTCGCCGACCTCCGTCCGGCTGAGGAGATAGCAGAGTGGAAGGCAAAGTGCCCTATAACCCGGCTGGAGCGTAAGCTATTGGGGGATAGGTTAGTTACCCGTGAGGAACTGGCCGCTATTGACCGGCATGTGCTCGCCCTGATTGCCGAAGCGGTCAAATTCGCCGGGGATAGCCCGTGGCCTAAACCTGAGGACGCTCTGGAGGATGTGTTTTCGGTAGCGCAGGGGGTATCGAAATGAGAGAGATTACCTACTATCAGGCATCCAACGAGGCTTTGCTGGAGGAATTCCTGCGTGATGATAAAGTCGTTCACCTCTCCACCGATGTCCCCTCTTCATTGCTAAAGGAATTTGGCCCTGCCAGGGTGAGAGGGACTCCTATCTCTGAGTCGGCTTTTGTAGGGGCGGCCATAGGGCTGGCTGGGTCCGGGTTCAGGCCGGTGGTAAATATTAGAATGGCGACCTTTATGTTCGTGGCTATGGACCAGTTCATCAACCAGGCTGCCAAGATTACATACATGTTCGGCGGGCAGGCCCGTTTTCCAATCGTCTACCGGGTGACAGTGGGTGGTGGGGTATCCATGGCAGCCCAGCATTCGATAAATCCGTATTCGATATTTATGAATATCCCCGGCATAAAGCTTATCCTGCCGGCGACCCCTTACGATATGAAGGGCCTGTTAAAGGCGGCTGTCAGGGACGGCAATCCGGTGCTGTCCTTCGAGCACAGGGCTTTGGCTATGATTAAGGGTGAAGTCCCCCAGGAGGAGTACACTGTCCCGTTCGGTAAGGCTGAGGTGAGGAGACAGGGAACGGATGTAACGGTAGTGGCCCTATCCAACATGTTGTATGCTGCCCTGGAAGCGGCTAAGGAAATGGAAAAGGCTGGTGTTTCCATGGAGGTGATTGACCTCAGGACACTTGTTCCCATGGATAAAGAAGCTATCAGGGCTTCGGTAGCTAAAACAGGAAGATTAGTAGTGGTTGACGAAGCTTGCCAGACTGCTGGAGCTGCCGCCGAAATAATATCTGTGGCAGTAGAGGACTCCCGGACATTCAAGCATCTTAAAGCCCAGCCTGTACGCGTCTGCGCGCCTGATGTGCCCATACCCTACAGCCCACCGATGGAGAAATTTGTCCTCCCCGATAAAGAGAAGATTTTGGCGGCGGTGAAGAAAGTAATGCGTTAAATATGCGTGGGGGACTCATTCGGGCGATACTAAATGTAACTGCACGAAACGCTAGAAAGTTCAATCCGCCGCGTGAGTCACATCGAGAATTGGCGACTGCAAAGCTACATTGTTGCAACTATGTCCTGAACTATCACTCCTGGTTCAGTAATACGACCGTGGTCTTGCGGAGTAGGGTATGCCCGGAAACCTTAATTGCTGTATTGTTGGCATGCTCCACCCTTTCACCCTTCAGGCAATGCTGCCCCAACCCGGGCCAATTTGCCAGCAATTTGGATCAAGAGAACCTATGGTGCAAGGTATTTTTTGAAGAACGCAATTGTACGATCCCAGGCGTCAACGCGATAAAGGCTGTCTCCCCGGGTGATCACATGGGTTTCGCCTTCGTAGTACCGCACTTCATACGGCTTGTGAAGCCTCTGAAGTGCCGCCTCGTAGTTTTGCGCCTGCTGAACGGGGGCGGTCTGGTCAGCGGTTCCGTTCAATATCAAGAGAGGAGCTTCCAGATTCTCCACCAGCCCTATTGCCGGTGTGTCAACAGGGGACTTGGGGGTATAGCTCGCCGAATCGGCAACAACCGCCTGCACGCCAGCACCAGTCGAAGCCAGTAGGACTGCCTCCATGGCGCCTCTGGACGTGCCAAAGAGCCCAGTCCGTTTTCCATCGGCACCAGGTAGCACACGGGCGGTCTTTACGATAGTGCCTGTATACTTGAGACTATCAAGATTCGCACCAGAAAACGGTGGTCCCAGCGGCCAATCGATGAGCCCCGGGAATTCCCATCCTGGAACATTCCCCGAGAACCAGAGACCGGCGACCACGAGGAACCCACTCTGGACAATTTGGTTTCCGTGGCTTCTGGCTAGAAGTCCGGAGAAACCGCTGCTTGGGTGAAGGTCTATGACGACTGGAAACGGACCGGATCCAGGAGGGCGGAAAACTGCTGCAATCAGTTTATAGCCTTGTGGTGCGTCTATCTCAATCCACTGAACGTTCGATTGCGTGAACCCATTCGTCGGCGTTCTGATCTGTCTCCAGCCTGTCCCGGAGGCCGGCAGCGGGACAGACGTGGCATTGGTGGGAATAGGTGTAGGCCGGGAACCAAGAGAAGGTGTTGGATCGGGAACAGGTGATACCGCAGGCGTAGCCGGTGACGCCGGCGTCGGCGTCGGAAGTGGCGCCCAGCTTGGCGCAGGTATTGGAATCGGAGTTTGCACAAGCACAGGGGCGGGTGAGGGAGTGGATTCGGGCGTTGGACCCGGGATAGAAGCAGGAATTGGCGTTGACGTGGGCAGTGTCGTGGTTGGTGCAGGAGCCAATGCTGGCGTTAGTGGCGGTAGCGCCACTGGAGTTGCGGTTGGCGTCAGGATTGGGGGTGGAGCCAGCGTTACGGACGACGTTTGAGCCAAAGCTAGAGTCGGAGCAACCGTAGGTGTCGCCATTGGCGAGGGTGCGGTAATTGGAGTCCTCTGGATGCAAGAGAGCGCAACGACACCGGCCAGTAAGACCAGTACGTTTGCTGCACGCCTAAACCAGATTCTGTAAAGGCCTCGGCGCCCTGTGGAGGAAACTATAGTCAACCTCCAGCTTGGTCCCTCGTTTCAGGTATTCTACCGCCATTATACATTGACAGTAGACAGCACGCAACCACCTATTCGGTGCGGCCATTCGTATGCGCTCAACAGGCTGATGGTGAACAAAATGAGTTAATGTTAAGGGGGTCGCTTCGTTACCGACGGGCGAGTAACCGGGGATTTCCCTGTAGTACAGCTAGCCTGAAGCTTTCCCCAGTTCCGTCGCCCGGTAGTCTCCCCAAGCCTCCCATTGCACACCGTATACGTTATTTCGTCGCAAAAGGAATTAGAGAACAGGATTAGGCACTATAAGACATATTTCAAATATAAAATTCGTGCTTTGTTGTTCAAATTGTCAAACAAAGATTCTTCGTCCTGATATACTGGGACTAAGAATGACACAGCTAAACCCCTCGGCAGTGGTATGGTATGAATAAACCCATGCGCTACCTCTATGCTTACTGGGCGATGGGCCGCCCGTTATTTTTACTGGGTTCATTGCCTCTGTATATGCTGGGTGTATCCCTTGCCTGGAATGAAGGTTACAGGATACGCATATCCACACTACTATCAGGGCTTGCCCTGACCTGGCTTATTCAACTGGCCACCCACTATAATAACGAATACCGGGATTTAGCGACTGATAAGGCCGTAGAGAAACCTACCCGTATCTCCGGCGGCAGCCGTGTGCTGGTCAGAGGGCTTGTGCCCCCAAAAGCAGCCCGGTTTGCCGGTATTTTAACTTTGGCGCTGGCGGTTGCTGTAACTCTGGCGCTGGTGTTTATCCTGGGTGCTGGATACCTGACGCTGCTTTTCGCTGGTGTGGCGCTTATTATTGGCTGGGGCTATTCAGAGCCGCCCCTTAAACTGGACTCCAGGGGACTAGGAGAAGCAGGCATTGTACTATTATCCTGTTTTTTGCTGCCGACAACGGCTTACTATATCCAGACCTCAGCCTTGAGCTTAACGCTTTTGCTGGTGGGCATCCCTCTGGCCCTGATTACATTTGCGGTAACGCTAGCCACCGAAGCGCCGGATATTGCTGCCGACCGGTCCACAGGCAAGATAACACTGGCTGTGAGGGTGCAAAGGAAGAAGGCAGTGAAATTGCATACAGCTTCCTTCATAGCTGGTTGTCTGTCATTGATTGCGGTTTTGATATACAGTTGGCCGCTGATGGGGCTGGTTTCCGCGGTGGTTACTGGTCTTGCTGCTATAGCCAGCCTGGCTGGTGTACAAGCCTCGATTAGAGGAGATATAAAGGCTGTGGAAAGGACAGGATTGCTTTATAGCTTCGTCATTGGCTCCGGCGCTATAGAGCTTAATCTTGCGTTAATCATTGGCTCACATTGGTTAATATAAGCGTAAGGAGGAAAACTTGAGTTGGTGGATGTGCGGCAAGTGTTCATATACCTTCGAGTCTATGGAACCCCCGGAGTTGTGTCCGCAATGTCATGAAAAATGTGTTTACAGTGACGTAACCTGCTACGTTCCTGAGTGTGGAGGCCCCGATAACATAGATGTTAAACTGGTCGCTTTGAAAGTGAAAGAACAAAAGAGACCACTAAAATAGCGTTGGTTGAAAGGCGTTCATTTGTCATCCTGGAACGAAGTGAAGGATCTCAGGGTGGGGTATCTTTCTTGCAATTATTTCATTTCAGTTTTGCGAACTCGCGGTTTATTACATCGGAGCGTCGTTCCTGTTTCCAGTGGTTGACTTCTTCGTAATGGTGCAAACTCTCGAAGTTTAACGTTGCGCTGATTATCTGCTCTTTATCGCCGGCCTCTACCAGAACGGGAGCGAACCTGGGATATATCGGCCCCGCTATAGTGCTGCAACCAAAATAGGATAGTGTCCTCTCTTTTCCTGTAAGGTTGGCGCTGGCCGCATAAACGAAATTTTCAGTGGCGCGGGCCGTTGTAATTGTTCTCATAACCTGTTCTTTCCCGAATCCGGCTCCACTGGCAGTAGTGTTGATAATCAGCCTGGCCCCCTTGAGAGCCAGAATCCTCGACAATTCCGGATGACGCCAGAAGTCGTAACAAATTAAAATTCCAATAGGTCCATATCGTGTCTCAAAAACCGGTAGCTCATTTCCCGGTGTGTAACACGAAACTTCGTTGGCTACCGGCGGCGAACCCAGGTGCAGCTTCTGGTACACTCCGACGATCCCATCAGGTCCGATTAAAGCCGTGGAGATATGACATTTCCCGGGGCGGTCCTTGTCCTTTTCCGGCATGCTGAGAGCTACATAGATTGAGTATTTTTTTGTCAGCCGAGCGATAGCATTGGTGGAGGGGCCGGGAATGTCTTCGGCAGCCTCCCGGTGCATAGAGCACGACCTTTTGTTATTTCCTCCGTCCTCGCTGCACTCATAGCCACTTAAGCCCATCTCAGGGAACGCGATAATATTGCTGCCAACTGCAACCGCCTCTTCGATGTGGGCTTTTATTTTGGCCAGATTGGCAGCCTTATCCCCCCATACGGGATGGAAATTGACACAGGTGACGGTTACCGTTTTTTTATATTTTCGATAACGTTCCGGGATCATAGCATGGCCTCTTTCTTTTCCTCGATTTTGGATGCCTGTTATAGTTTACCTGTTCCAGCCAAAGAGAGTACAGCTTGAATAATCTTGGTGTATCCAGTGCAGCGGCAAAGATTTCCCTCCAGAGCGGTCCTTACCTCCGCCTCTGTTGGGTTGGGGTTTTCATCGAGGAGGGCTTTGGCATTCAATATCACCCCCGGGGTACAATAGCCACACTGGATAGCGCCGTGTTTCATGAATGCCTCTTGCAACGGGTGCAGTTTGCTACCCGCCGCCAGACCCTCGATAGTAGTTATACTTTTGCCACCGATGTCGCCGGCCAGAATAAGACACGAATTGACCGCTTTCCCATCCATCAGGATAGTGCAGGCCCCGCAGTTACCATGCCCACAACCGCGCTTGGCGCCCACAAGCCCGATCTGGTCTCGAAGGACATCCAGAAGAGTACGATGGGGGTCAACAATTAACTCATAGACCTGGTTATTTATGGTAAGAACAACCTTCAGTTTCAAGTCTTTTACATCCTCATCAACCTGGCCGTAGTATTATTATCGATAATCTAAGAATTAGCCGTATGTTATTAAAAATGGCTATAAATGTCAATATTAAAAAATAGCCATAATCCGTGAGTTCCTTACAGATAGAAAAGGCAACTAAGTAGTATTCTCTCCCTCGAGGGGAGAGTGTTATAGTGAGGGTGAATCCAATGTGCGAAAGGTTCATGTGCCATAGCAGGGAAAATATTTCTTTGTTTGTAATTTACATTGTTAACCCCGTATCTATAAATCAACGGTTCTATCTGTAGAATGTTTTTTAAACCTGACCTCCAAAAGACTTCAGGTTGGAAAACCCGGGTTATGGTGGCTGATAATTATTTTCCTGGGCTTCTTGCATCCCGCATCATGATAGGATAGAATGCTGGCAGCGTTTGTTAGAAAGGATGTTTTTTGAATATGACAAGTTATGATACCAGGCAAATTCGTAATGTCATTCTTCTTTCTCACTCAGGAGCTGGTAAAACATCTTTGTCGGAGGCAGCGCTTTTTTCCACAGGCGCTATCTCCCGCCTCGGTAGAGTGGATGAAGGTACCACTACTTCGGACTTTGACCCCGATGAAATAAAGCGCAAAATAAGTATCAGCCTCAGCCTTCTTCCCTGCCCGGTCAAAGATACAAAAATCAATTTCTTAGACTCCCCCGGCTATGCCGATTTCGTTGGCGAAGTAATCGCAGGACTTCGCGTGGCGGAAGGAGCCATTATTGTTGTTTGCGCCGCTTCCGGGGTTCAAGTAGGCACGGAGCAGGTCTGGAGATACGCAGAAGAACACAGATTGCCCCGGTTTATTTTCATCAATCGTATGGACAGGGAGAATGCGGACTTTTATAAAGCCCTTGCCGATATAAAAAACAAGTTCGGGCAGGGGTGCGTACCCCTCCAGGTGCCGATAGGTTCACAACACGACTTTAAAGGAATCGTGGACCTGCTGAGCAATAAAGCTTTTGGCCCTGCGGGGCAGGAAATCGCTAACCCGTCCATACCCGGTCAGGCTAAAGAGCTTCGGGAAAAACTGATTGAAGCAGCGGCAGAGACGGACGATGCCCTTATTACCAAATATCTGGAGGGCGGTGAGCTTACCTCAGAGGAAATCCGGAAAGGATTGGTAGGCGGAATCCGTAGCGGAAAGGTTGTCCCTGTATTGGTGGGGTCCGCAACAAAGAACATCGGTATATCACCACTTTTAGATTCTATTATATCCTACCTGCCGTCCCCTGCTGAGGCTCCCCTCCCAGTAGCTAAAAGCACGGGTAATCAGGGAGAGGTAAAGCTACAGCCCAACGCTTCTGCGCCATTGGCTGCATTGGTGTTTAAAACAAGCGCTGACCCTTATGTGGGTAAACTTACCTATTTCCGTGTTTATTCAGGCGTTATTACATCCAACTCCACCGTATGGAATGCCAGTAAAAACTCAGCAGAACGCATTGGACAGCTCTATGTGCTCCGGGGTAAGACCCAGGAATCAGTGACTCAGTTAGTAGCAGGGGATATTGGTGCGGTGGCTAAGCTTTCCATAGCCGGTACCGGAGATACCCTGTGCGTGAAAGAGCATCCTGTCGTTATTCCACCTATCCGATTTCTTGCGCCTGTTCTAAGCATGGCAGTTCACCCGAAGACCAAGGCAGACCTGGATAAGATGGGTTCCTCTCTCAAACGGCTGGTGGAAGAGGACGCCACTCTTCAGTTGCGGAATGAGCCGGACACCGGGGAGATTATCCTTTCCGGTATGGGAGAGACACACATTGAGGTCGCAGCGGAAAGGCTGCTGCGGAAGTTTGGGGTAGAGGTGTTACTGGAGTTGCCACAGATTCCGTATAAAGAGACCATAACTATGAAAGTACAAGCTGACTACCGCCATAAAAAACAGACGGGAGGACATGGCCAGTTTGCCCACGTTTTTATGGAATTTGAGCCACTTCCCAGGAATAGCGGTCTGGAGTTTGCAGACCGTATTGTTGGCGGCGCTATCTCTAAAAACTTCGTCTCGGCGACTGAAAAAGGCTTCATGGAGGCATCCCAGGAGGGCGCCCTGGCTGGCTATAAGATTACTGATCTCAGGGGCACTGTCTATGACGGGAAGGAACACCCTGTAGACTCGTCAGATGTATGCTTCAAGATTGCCGGCGCAGGCGCCCTGAAGAAGGGGTTAACTGACGGAAAACCGGTGCTCATCGAACCAGTTATGAAAGTCCAGATTACTGTACCCGACAGTTATACAGGCGACATTATCGGGGATTTGAACACTAAACGCGGCAAGGTCATGGGTATGTCACCGCAGGGTGGAATGAATACAATTGAGGCCCACGTACCTTTGGCTGAAGTACAGCGCTATGCTATTGACCTTCGTTCCATGACGCAGGGCAGGGGCACTTTTACGATGGAATTCAGCCATTATGAGGAAGTCCCATCTCATATCACACAGAAGATTGTCGCCGAAAGGGCCAGCCAGAAGAAGGGATAAGTCGTCTTGGGGATTTTCCTCGCCATTGTGGCGGCGGTCGGATGGGGGATAAGCAGCAACTTCGCCCGGCTGGGATTCAGCTCTATAAAATCCCTTAGCCCTGCTGGAGGGGTCTTTGTCTCCGTAGTTGCCAGCCTGGTTGTTGTGCTTGTGGTTAACCTTTTTTTTCAATGGGAAGAGTTAACCTCTATTTCAACCAGAGCTATCCTGTGGTTCTCTCTGGTCGGGCTTACCAGCTTCGCCTTCGCCCGGTATTGCCATTTCAAGAGCGTGGATTTAATAGGAGCAAACAGGGCTTCGGCGCTATCTGCTGCCGCACCGTTATTTGCCACGCTTGTTGCCGTGGTTTTTCTACATGAAGAACTCACATTGCCTATTCTTTCGGGTATTTTACTCATTATCGGTGGCCTGTATAGCCTATCAGGCCACCAGGCCAAAACCCATAATCACGGGACAGTCAGTAAAACGGCCCAAAAACGAGCTAACGTCTGGGGTTATGTATTTGCCTTGTTATCTGCGTTAGGTTGGGGGGGAACATCGGCTTTGATCAGGTGGGGGGTCTCCAACCTGGCGCCTCCTTTAGTAGGAGCATTGGTTGCAGTTACAACGGCTACTATTGTGTTATCCTGGCCGGGGGTCAGAAACCTTCGTTCAAGCCGCGTGTCGAAAAGCACCGGACTGGTCTTTTTCCTTCTGGCGGGCCTGATGAGCGCCATGGGTACAACTGCCAACTACGGCGCCTTGAAATTATTACCGGTCGTGGTGGCCAGTCCTTTAGCCAATACTTCACCGCTTTTTACGCTTCTTTTTGCTTTTGCTTTCATGAAAGGTTCCGAGAGGATAGACAGGAAAATCATACTGGGTGCAGTTCTGATTATCGGTGGAAGCGTTTTAATAACATTGAGAAGGGTAGGGTAGTAGCCATAGACTGGCGAATCGCTCATGCCCGCTTGCGCTGGGTACCGCGAAAGATGAAAATATAGTTTAATTTCGTAGTAAATCCCTCTCAATCTCCCTTTAAGAAAGGGAGAGATTTTAGGTCTCCGCCTGTTCCAAAGGGGGTACCGAAGGTGGGGGATTTTATTTTCGGGAGAACCGTTCATTCCCGCTTGCGTTGGGCACCGCGAAGCATGAAAATAGCTTATAAACTTCTCGCCCCTTTGGGGAGGGAATTAAAGAGAGGGGTTTTTCCATCCAACTACATTCACCCTCTCCCTTACCTCTCCCTTTTAGGGCGAGGGGAATAAAGTCTATTTTCGAAAGAATTAGAATAAAAGGGTCTGAAAGTTATTGATATTACGACTAAATTAAAGCTCAACTCCCTTATGGTAACGTTTTGTTCTACGAAATAACAAAAGGAGAATCACCCTTCTTTAAATAAACGTTTTCTTCAGCCTGTCAACTGCCATCTCAACCAGGTTATCATCGAAGTCCAGGCGGCCCAATATGGCAGATACCCCATCACGGCAGGTTGGATTTTCCATATCCTCCAGCTTTTCGTAATACCCGGCTCTTCGTCCGAGGCGGTAATGCAGCCTCTGCTGAGGAGACATCCCCAGATAACTGTTTATAATAGCAAGAATACGTGGTTTATCCTCCGGCAGTTTACCTTCCACCTCCGGTAAGAGGTTCATAATATGGTCGCTTTTAACCTCGCTATGACATTCCAACCGTTGAATAAGCTCCCCGATCTCAGCT
>Ga0209514_10008706_pt1 | contig 11431 bp, 6 predicted proteins | sample Subgrocontami58m_FD_187452 | JGI IMG/M metagenome (GOLD analysis project Ga0209514, IMG submission 187452) | Subsurface groundwater microbial communities from S. Glens Falls, New York, USA - GMW37 contaminated, 5.8 m (SPAdes) (version 3) | ecosystem: Environmental > Aquatic > Deep subsurface >...
CCGCCCGCCGCGCCCTGCTCGACCGCGTGGCGCGGGACCTGCGCGCCCTCCATGACGCGGGCTGCTGGCACGCCGACCTGCACGCGCGCAACATCCTCCTCTCCGGACCCGGCCTCGACCTCACCTGGATCGACCTGGAGAAGTCCACGGTCGACGGCCTGCTCCCCTACGACGCCCGGGTGCGCAACTTCGTCCGACTCAACCGCTCGGTCGAGAAGCTCTCCCGCCTCCGCGATACGGTCCCGGTGCGCGACCGGATCCGATTCCTTCGCGTCTACTTCGGCAAGGACCACCCCGGCCGCGCGGCGCTGCGTGCGATCGTCGTCCGCTGCCGGCGCAACGCGGCGTGGCATCGGGTCTGGTGGCGGCTCACCGGCGAAGCCCGGACCGCCCGGGTCGAGCGCCGCGGGGTCCTCGCTCCGCGCCGGATCCTGGTCAAGGGGACCAACTGGCTGGGGGACGCGGTGATGTCCCTGCCCGCGCTCGACGCCCTGCGCGCGCGCTTCCCGGCCGCGCGCATCAGCGTGCTCACCCTCGCCGGGCTGGCCGACGTCTACGCGGGCCGTCCCTCGGTGGACGAGGTCCTCCCCTACCAGAAGGGACGCGGCCTGGCCGGCATCGCGGCGTGGCTCGACCGGGTGAAAAGGATCCGCGAAGCCCGGTTCGACCTCGCCGTCCTCCTGCCCGATTCGTTCCACAGCGCCCTCACCGTCTGGTGCGCGGGCGTGCCGCGCCGCGTGGGCTACCGCAAGGAGCTGCGCGGCTGGATGCTGACCGACCCAGTGTCGCGCCGGCCCCGGTCGCGCAACGTCCACCGGGTCGTCGACTACCTCTCGCTCGTCGGCTTCGACGGCCACACGCCCGAGAACTTCGCCCCCGCCCTCACCCCCGCCCCGGAGGATCTGGCCTGGGCCGACGAGAACCTGCGCGCCGCCGGATTCGATCCCGCGCAGCGCCCGCTCGTCGGATTCAACCCGGGCGCCACGTACGGCGACGCCAAGCGCTGGCCGCGGGAGCGCTACGCCGCCCTCGGCCGGCGCCTGGTCGCGGAGGCCGGAGCCGCCATCGTGGTCGTGGGCGGCCCCGCCGAGATCGACCTCGGCGATTTCCTGGCGCGCGAGCTCCCCACCAGCTCCACCCTCTCCCTCTCCGGCCGCACCAGCATCCGGCGGCTCGCAGCGGTCCTCGCGCGCTGCCACGTGCTGGTCACCAACGACACCGGCCCGATGCACGTCGCCCAGGCGGTCGGGACGCGGATCGTCGCGCTCTTCGGACCCACCGACCCGGTCAATACCCCTCCCTGGGGCGCCAACCACGTGATCGTGCGCAAGCCCGTGCCGTGCAGCCCCTGCTTCCTGCGCGAGTGCCCGATCGACCACCGCTGCATGACCCGGATCGAGGTCGACGAGGTCTTCCGCGAGGTCGAGAGCTCGCTCGCAGTGGGCGCCCGGAGGCCGTCGTGACCGCACCCCGCCTCCCCATCACCGCCTGTATCATCACGCTCGATGAGGAGCGCAACATCGAGGCCTGCCTCGAGAGCGTGCGCTGGTGCGACGACGTGCTCGTGGTCGACTCCTTCAGCAGCGACCGCACCTGCGACCTGGCGCGCGCCCGCGGAGCGCGCGTGCTCCAGAGGAAGTGGAACGGCATCAACGAGCAGCGCCAATGGGCCCTGGGGCAGGTGCACACCGAGTGGGTGCTCGCGCTCGACGCCGACGAGCGCGTCACGCCCGAGCTGCGCGACGAGCTCCTCGGCCTCCTCGCGGGCCGGCCCGAGCGCGACGGCTACCGGATCCCGCGCCACACCTTCTACCTCGGACGCTGGATCGACCACGGAGGCTGGTATCCCGATTTGAAGCTGCGCCTGCTGCGCAAAGACTGCGGCCGCTACGCCGGCCACGACCCGCACGACCACTTCGTCACCGAATCGCCCCCGGGGCGGCTGACCGGCGAGATCCGACATTACACCTACCGCGATTTCGCCCATCAGCTGCGGACCATCAACAGCTTCTCCGACACCGCCGCCGCGGACTGGGAGAAGCAGGGCCACCGCTGGTCGCTCGGCCGCCTGCTCCTCCGCCCGCCGTTCAAGTTCCTCGAGTGCTACGTCTGGAAGCGCGGCTTCCTCGACGGGCTGCCCGGCCTCGTGATCGCCGCGTCGACCGCGTTCTACATGTTCGTCAAGTACGTGAAACTGTGGGAGCGGACCCGCAAGGTACCCTCGACCGACGCGGGCCCCGCGGCACCGGTCCCGGCCGAGCCCGAGGAAGTCGGGGGCGCCCGGGCATGAAGGTGGCCCTGGTCAACTACCGCTTCTCGGCCACCGCCGGCGGCGTCGAGCGCTACGTCTTCGACCTGAGCAACGGCCTGCTCGCGCGCGGCCACGAGGTCCACGTCTATGCCGGCGAGATCGACCCCGGCGCGCGGCCGGAGATCGTCTTCCACCCGGTCCCGTGCACCCGCTTCCACTCGGCCCTGCGGACCTGGACCTTCGCCCGCAACGCCGCCGAAGCGGTGCGCCGGGACCGCGCGCGTTGGGACGTCGTCCACGGCTTCGGCCGCACCCTCGAGCAGGACGTCTACCGGTGCGGCGGAGGCTGCCACCTCGAGTACCTGCGCGCGGTCGAGCCCGCCATGCGACACCCGTTCGGCCGCGCGTGCCTCCTCCTCAATCCGCGCCACCGCGTCGCCCTGGCCCTCGAGCGGCGCCTGTTCGGCGAGCGTCGGTTCCGCCGGCTCACCTGCATCTCCCGCGAAGTCGCCCGCCAGGTCCAGGCCCACTACGGCATCGCGCTCGACGAGATGCGGGTGATCCACAACGGGGTCGACGTCGCCGCGTACTCCCCGGAGCTGCGCGAGCGGCACCGGGAAGCCGTCCGGCGCGAGTGCGCCCTGGCCGAGGACGCCTTCGTCGTGCTCTTCGTCGGCTCCGGATTCGAGCGCAAAGGCCTGCTCCACGCCTTGCGCGCCTGCGCGCTCCTGCCCCGGGGCCTACCCTGGCGCCTGGTCGTGGTGGGAAACGGCCGGATCGGGCGTTACCGGGCCCACGCCGTGCGACTCGGAATCGCGGACCGGGTGGTCTTCCTCGGCGCGCGGCGCGACGCGCACCGCTTCTACGGCGCGGCCGACGCCCTGGTCTTTCCCACTCTCTTCGAGCCGTTCGGCACCGTCGCCCTGGAGGCCATGGCTTCGGGAGTGCCGGTGGTCACCACCCGCATCGCCGGGTGCGCCGAGGCGATCGAAGACGGAAGCGACTCGTTTGTCGTCGCCGGACCGGGGAGCGAGGCGGAGATCGCGGACCGGCTCGCGCGGTTGGCCGACGCCGGATTGCGCGCGTCGATGGGCGCGGCGGCGCGCGCCAAGTCGCTTCTTTTCACGATCGACCGCAACATTGAAGCCACGCTCGAGGTGTACGAGGAAGCCCGCGGCGCGCGCGCGCCGGTCGCCGGAGGGGCCTAGGGATGCGGTGGACCTTCGATCCGGAATTCGCAGCGACCTTGCACGCCGCGTTCTCGCCGCATTCGGCCGACCTGTCGCGACTTCCCGGGTATCGCAGCATCAAGGAGAACAACGCGCGCTCGGTCTACCGCTTCGGCGACCCGGGGGCCGCGTTCGTGGTCAAGCGGTTCAAGCGGGCGCAGGGCGCCGCCCGCTGGAAGGAGCACCTGCTCGGCACCGCGGCGGCCGGCGAATGGCAACGCCTCCAGTGGCTGCAGGAGCGGGGCGTTCCGGTGCCGCGCGCGGCGGCGATGTGGGAGGCGCCGTCCGGGGAATCCGGCCTCGTGACGGTGGAGATCCCGGGCGCGCGCCCGTGGAAGGAACTGCTGCTCGAGCCGGACGCGTCCCGGCACGCCGGCGCGGGGATCCGCGCGGCCGCGAACGCGGTGTACCAGGCCCACGAGAGCGGATTCCTCCATGCCGACCTGCACGTCGGCAACCTCCTGGTCGGCGCCGACGGCGTCTTCCGGCTGATCGACGTCCACCGCGGGTCGGTCGCGACCCGGCTTTCGCTCCGCGACCGCCTGGCCAACCTGGCCCTCCTGGGCTACTCCCTCACCACGGTGCTTCCCCGCACGGCGTGGCGCCGGCTCCTGCGCGAGTACCTGGCGCGGTTCGCTTCCGGACACCGCGTCGCCGACCCCCGCCGCAGCGCCCGCTTCGTCGCCGCCCGCATCGATCGCCTGCGCACGGACCACCACCGCCGCCGCACCCGGCGCTGCCTGCGGGAGGGATCGGCCTTCCACGTCGAGGAGCGCGCCGGCTGGCGGCTATGCATCGTTCGCGGCATCGATCCGGACGCGGTCCTGCGCGTCATCGGCGAGCACGACTCGCGCCCTCCCGCGGACCGTCCCGCCCCGCCGCCCGCGGGCGTGGTCAAGGAGACCGCGCGAATCAAGCTCACCCGGGAGTCGCTGGCCACTCCGGACGGGGAGCGTGCGGTCCTGGTGAAGGCGTTCCGCGTCGCCGGACTGCGCCTGCGGCTCAAGCGCGCCCTCGGCTCGGACCCGGGCAAGCGGGCCTGGGTGGCGGCCCACGGCATGCGGGTGCGCGGGCTGCCCACGCCCGAAGCCCTGGCCTTTGTGGAGCCGCTGTCCGCCGCGGGCGCGCGCAGCAGCTACCTCGTGGTCGTGGCGCGGCCGACGGCGCTGCCGCTGGACCGGTACGTGGAGACGCGGTTCGGCTCCTCCGCGGGTCGCGGGCGCGCCGGGCGCGACGACTTCCTGCGGCGCCTCGCCGACCAGGTCCGCCGCCTGCACCTCGCCGGGGTCCACCATCACGACTTGAAGGCGAACAACGTCCTCGTCCGCGAGCCGGAGGGAGGCTGCGAATTCGAGCTGGTCGACCTCGACCGGGTCTCGTTCGCCTCCGCGATGCCGGCCGAGGCCCGCATGGTGAACCTGGCGCAGTTGAACGCGGCCACGCCCGGAGCGCTGACCCGTTCCGACCGGCTGCGCTGGCTGCGATGGTATGCAGTCGGGCGCGCGGCCTTCCCGGATCGGCGCGCCGCCGTCACGGCGATCATGCAGCGCACCGTCGCGCGGCGACACGTCTGGCCTCCCCGGTAGGCTGTCCCAGGTATATCCTTCGGAATAGAGTCCACCGCGAGGCGCGGCGACGAGGCGAATCAGCGGAGAGTATCGTAGCGCGGCTGCCGCCGCAACCGACGGAACTACGGATTATACGGATTGCACGGATTGTCCAACGGCAGAAGGTGTGATTCCTCGTAAGCACGACGCTCGCAGAATCTTGCTGCGCCGCGAAGAATCTCACGGATAGTAGAGTAGAGGAGTCGCAACGAGGCGGATTCGCCCGCGGCGCCCCTCCGTGGACGGGAGGGGTTCTCAGACCGCGCGACCGCGCCGAGTGGATTCCACCCTGCTCGCATGGTATGCTCCCGTCGTTCGCATAGGAGGAAGAGCCATGAGATACCCGATCGTCGCCAGTCTGCTCGTGCTTGCTGGGGCCGCGTTTGCTTTCGCAGAGGAGGAGGACCCGCTCGGCGCGTTTGCCAACGCCGTCGGAGCGGACACCAAAGCGCTGGAGAATTCGGTCGCGGACCTGGTTACCGAGGACCTGCTCAAGGTGCCTGACCCGGCCAAGCTGGCCGACGACGTGCCCGGCGCGGGGGTGTGCAAGAAGGTCTTTGCCAAGGCGGACGCCGACGGCGACGGAAGCATCAGCGACGCGGAGCGCGCGGGCCTGGGCGAGAGACTGAAGCAGGAACTCGACAAGGACGGCGAGGCCGAGATCATGAAGTCTGCGGACGCCGACGGCGACGGGGAACTCAGCGAGGCGGAAGAGACGAACCTGCGCACCTCGATCGATGCGCATCGCACCCGCAAGGCCAAGTGCAAGGCGGAGCTTCTTTCCAAGTATGACGTCGACCACGACGGCTCGCTCAATGCGGATGAGCAGGCCAAGTTGAAGGACTCGTGGAAGAAGAGCAAGAAGGCCAAGGGCAAGGGGCACGGCGAGGGCGTGCGCGACCACGGCCAGGGCGAGGGTCGGGATGGCCACGGCAAGGGCAAGGGCAAGGGCAAGGGCGAGGGTGAGGTCGGCGAGGGCGAGGACGACGACGAGGCCGACGGGGACGAGGCGAAGAAGGAGAAGGAAGAGAAAGAGAAGAAAGAAAAGAAAGAGAAGAAGGGCAAGGGGAAGTAGTAGCAGGTAGCGCAACGCCCGCGGCCGCGGTCAGACCGCCACCGCGGTCGGTAATGTCCAGTCGCCGAGGTCCCGCTGAGCGCCGGTCCCGGGAGATGGATATCCGAAGGCGATTGTGGCCGCCGGCGAGGCGCGACCACAACGCGATGCCCAGCGGCATCGCTGCTGAGGAGCAACGAAGCCGGCGGCCAATAGTGCCAAGCAGGTGGGCCAGTCATCTGCGGCCGGTACTGAGGTTGCGCATCCTCCGGATTGTCGTCCGACCTGCGACCCGCTCGGGAGCGGATCCTCCGGATCGCCGTCCGGCTGCCCCGGTGCCGGGTCCTACGCGGCGGCCTTCGGCGGGCCCGGCCACGAACCGCGCCCGCCGACTCCTCACGCCGTGACGTCCTCGGTCACCTGGGTGGCAACCCGCGGCGGCAGGTTCCGCGGGGACGGCTCGTAGCATCGGCCGAACCGGTTGTCGAGGAACTCGCTCAGTTTCACCTGCTCCTGCCGGACGAAGCCCTGCTTGGGCAGCTTGCCGTGCACGTGCAGGTCGAGCACCGCGCACATGCTGGCGGCGGTGGTGATCTGAATCGCGCTGCAGCGCTCGCCCATGAACTCGCCGTGGTAAATCTTGCGGGCATCGGTGACCTGCGTGAGGTGCCCCTCCTTCCATCCCGTCACGGTGCAGAAGATCAGCACCACGTCCTGCGGCGTGATCGGCACCGCGTTTTCGAGGATCTCCTTGAGCAGCGCCCGCCGGTCGTTCATGCGCAGTTCGTTCATCAGGAACATGATCAACTGCCGGTGGCCGCTATAGCGGATCGTCTTGTAGTTCAGCGTGCGCAGCTTGCCATCGAGCGACTCGCAGAGCGTGCCCACGCCGCCCGAGGTGTTGAACGCCTCGTAGTCGATCCCGTCGAGCGAGAAATGCTCGAGTCCCTCCAGCGGCAGGACCTCGCGCAACCGGCCCTCGTGAATGGCCTCGCACGGGTTGCCGTACTCGTTGATGAGGCCGTCGGTCGACCAGGTGAGGTTGTACTTGAGCTGGTTGCTCGGGAACAGCGGCAGGGCGCCGACCCGCATTCTCACCTCGTCCAGCTTCTCGAAGCCGCTCGTCAGGTCGTTGGCGGCGATCGACACGAAGCCCGGAGCCAGTCCGCACTGGGGCATGAAGATCTGTCCCGGCTGCGCGCTCCGCGCCACGTCCTTCACCGCGCGCGTGGTCTCCACGTCCTCGGTGAGGTCGAAGTAGCTGAGCCCGCCCCTGAGGGCGGCGCGTGCCACGCCGGGGTTGAGCGCGAAGCTGAGCGCAGAGAGCACGCTCTGGCGACCCTCCATCGCGCGCTCCAGGGCCGCCGTGTCCGAGCTGTCGAGCTTCGCCCCCGAGACGTTCCTCACCCCCTGCATGCGCACCAGCGCGGCCTCGTCGACGTCGCAGATTTTCACGTCGAATTCGCCGGTGTGGGCGAGGAATCGCGCTACCGCCGTCCCGATCTTCCCGGCGCCGAGGAGCAACACCTTGTGCATGTCGGTTCCGTTCCAAAAACTGCCGAAGCCAGAGCGCCCTCTTGTACCCGATCGGCGCCGGCGACCGCAACAATCACCCAGACACCGTCAGACACCCAGACAGGCACAGGCGGGAACCGATGCGTCGGAGGCGGAGCCCGCCGTTGACGCGCCCCATCCGCCGGCGGTACCCTGCCCGGCGTGAACCCGCACGAACTCGCCCGCCGGCTCCTCCGCAGCGGCCTCCTCGGCCCCGGGGACCTGCTCCGGGCCGCCTCCGAGCCGGACCCGGTCGACCCGGACATCCTCGAGCGGTACGAGATCCTCGATCGACTCGGAACCGGGGCGAGCGGCGAGGTCTTCCGGGCCCTCGACTCGGTCAATCGCCGCATCGTGGCGCTCAAGCGGGTCCGCCTGACCTCCGGCCGGAAGATCCCGCCCGAAGAGCTGCGGGCGCGTTTCCGGCGCGAGCTGGAATCGCTCCTGCGCCTCCATCACCCGGGGATTCCCAAGGTGTACGACGCCGGCTATTCCGGCGACTGCGGGATCGCGGTCATGGAGTACGTGGAAGGTCCATCCTTCGAGAAGCTCCTGGATGCGGGCGCGCTGTCGCTCTTCGATCGCGTCCGTCTGGTGGAAAAGGTCGCCCGCATCGCGCATTTCGCGCACCTCCACGGGGTGGTGCACCGGGACCTCAAGCCTTCGAACATCCTGCTCGGCGTGGACGGACATCCGCGGGTGGTCGACTTCGGCCTCGCCAAAGTCCTGCCCGCGGGCCTCGGGGGCGACGAAGCCACCCTCACGGCGAACCCCGCGCACATCACCAACCCGGGCACCACCGTCGGCACCGCGGCCTACATGTCTCCCGAGCAGGCGCGCGGCAAGGAACTCGACGCGCGTTCCGACATCTTTTCTTTCGGCCTCGTCCTTTACGAAATGGCCACCGGCCGGCAGGCCTTCGAGGGCGGCACCATGGCCTTGCTGCACGATGCCATCCTCAACCGTGCCCCCGCGCCGGCCCGCAGCGTGAACCCGCTGGTCCCCGCGGAGTTGGAACGCATTCTCAGCAAAGCCACCGAAAAAGATCGCGACCTCCGCTACCAGCACGCCTCCGAGCTGCGCGCCGACTTGAAGCGCCTCCGCCGCGATACGACTTCCAGCGATCGAGCCGCGCAGACCAGCGCGGCTTCATCCGTGGCGGTGCCGGCCGCCGATTCCCCTTCCGACTCCGCGGTGGTTGCCGGGTTGGCCCGCCGCCACAAGAAAACCCTGCTCATCAGCGCGCTGGTTGCCGTGCTGGTGCTCGGCGGGATTGGCTTTGGCATGTATAGCTGGCGCGCTCCGGCTGCGGACCCTGTGATTGACTCGCTCGTCGTATTGCCGTTTGAAAATGTTGGCGGCAGTTCCGATACAGAGTACCTGAGCGACGGCGTGGCGGAGAGCCTGATCAACAACCTCTCCAAGCTGCCCGGCCTGCGCGTGGTCTCCCGCGGTACGGCGTTCAGCTTCAAGGGCAAGCGCACCACTCCGCGCGAGGCGGGCCGAACCCTGGGAGTCAGCGCGGTGATCACCGGGCGCGTGCAGCAGCGGGGCAACGAACTGCTCATCAGCGCGGAACTCGTGAATGTGGAGACCGATGCGCAGCTCTGGGGCGAGCAGTACAACCGCGCAAGCGCCGACCTGCTGGCCGTGCAGGGCGAAATCGCGCGCGCCATCGCCGGCAGTCTTCGCCCGCAACTCACCAGCGAAGCTTCCGGCAAGCTGGCCGCGCGACCCACCGCCAACCCGCAGGCCTATGAGTTTTATCTCCGCGGCCGGTTCCACTGGAACAAGCGGACCAAAGAACATGTTTTGAAGGGATTGGATTACTTCCAGCAAGCCGCTGCGCTCGACCCCGGCTACGCGCTGGCCCACACGGGAATCTCCGACTCCTACCAGATTTTGGGGAGCAACGGTCACCTTCCGAGCCGGGAAACCATGCCCAAAGCTCGCGCCGCCGCCTTGCGAGCACTGGAACTGGATCCCAACCTGGGCGAGGCGCATACCGCGCTGGCCATGGTGCTCAACGTCGACCGCGATTATGCGGCCGCCGAGAAAGAATTCCGCCGCGGCCTGGAGCTGAATCCGGCTTATGCCACGGGACACCAGTGGTACGGCAATTTTCTGGTGTCCATGGGACGGCTGGATGAGGCCATCCGCGAACTCAAGGGAGCCGTGGAGCTGGATCCGCTTTCGCCGCGCATCAACTTGAACCTGGGAAACGCCCTTTTCAGCGCGCGCCGGTTCGATGAGGCCATCCCGCAACTCAAAAAAGCCCGCGAATTGGGTGACCCCGAAGTGGAACAGCACCTGATCGCCGCGCACATTTTCGGCGAGAAGATTGATGCGCTGTTCGACGACTTGCAGGCCCGCAAGGTGGACGCCGGCCGCATCGCAGCCGCCAGAAAAGCCTTTCAGCAGGAAGGCCGCTTTGGCCTCGCACGCGTTCTTCTGAAGCCCCTCTATCTGAGTGAAGATGGGAAGCCGCTTTATGAAAGTTCTGCATTTCTGGCGTGGTTTGCGGCCATGTCCGGCGATAAGGAAAAAACCCTCGGTTTGCTGGAAAAAGCCTATGAAGAAGGCGACTCGTTCGCCGTCTTCGGAGCATTCAAGTCGGATCCGATTTTTGACTTTCTGCGCTCCGACCCCCGGTTCCAGGCGCTCCTGCGCCGCCTGAAACTCCCCGAATAGCTCCAACCTCATCCGCATCGCCGCAGAGAGCGCGTACTGGATTCTGCTCGACGAGCCGGAGCGGGTGGCGGAGGCCGCGCGCGACGTCGTGGAGGCGGCGCGAGGGTCAAACAAAGGGATGGCGAAACCGCAATCTTAACGCAGAGGCACAGAGGGCGCGGAGAAACGCGGAGAAAAAAAAGGCGACCCCGTAATACTGGGTCGCCCTTTGATCTTTGCAGGACAGGCTGAAAGCCTGTCCTACGGAATGCTACATCCGCGGCGGACCGCCGCCCGGCGGGCCGGCCGGCCGTGGCTTGGGCAGCGGCTTGCGCGGGAGCAACTGCTCGCGGTTGGCGGTCTGATAGACGAAGAAAGCCACGACGGTGGCGATCTGCTTCATGTCCTGCGGCTGCGCGCGCTCATAGACGTCCATGTTGGAATGGTGCGTGCGCGCGCTGTAGTCCATCTCGTCCTGAATGAACTGGAAGCCGGGGAGGCCGACGGCGTCGAAGGCCAGGTGGTCGGTGCCGCTGGTGTTGCGGATGGCGAGAGTGGTGACGCCGAGATTTTTGAGCGGCTCGATCCAGCGGGAGAAAATGGGCGCGATGGTTTCATTGCCCTGGAGATAGACGCCGCGGACCGCGCCGACGCCGTTGTCAATGTTGAAGTAGCCGGCGAATTTTGCGTGTTCCGGCTTCAGCACCATCGTTTCGCGGTCGGCGAAGTGTTCTTTCACGTACGCGCGCGAGCCGAGCAGGCCCTGCTCTTCGCCGCCCCACAGGCCGATGCGCACGGTGCGGCGGAGCTTGAGGCCGCTGGCCTTGAGGATGCGCATGGCTTCCATCATCACGGCGGAGCCGGCGGCGTTGTCCGTAGTGCCGGTGCCAGCGTGCCAGGAATCAAAGTGCGCGCCGACCATGACGATTTCGCCGGCTTTGTCCGTGCCGGGGATTTCGCCGACCACGTTAAAGCCGTTCAGGTTTTTCGGATCTTCTTCGATGAATTTGTTCTGGATGTTCAGCTCGATGGAGACGGGCACGCCCTTCTGCAGGGTGCGGAAAAT
>Ga0209514_10008708_pt1 | contig 11431 bp, 10 predicted proteins | sample Subgrocontami58m_FD_187452 | JGI IMG/M metagenome (GOLD analysis project Ga0209514, IMG submission 187452) | Subsurface groundwater microbial communities from S. Glens Falls, New York, USA - GMW37 contaminated, 5.8 m (SPAdes) (version 3) | ecosystem: Environmental > Aquatic > Deep subsurface >...
CCCTCCGCCCAGGCGCAGGCGCTGATCGGCAGCGGCTTTCCGCCCCAATGGTTGAGTATTCCGATTGCCTTGTCCTGAGGCATTTCCAACCTGATCGTCGCCTCGGCAAACGGCAGCGGCGGCACCTTGAGCGAGACCTCCAGAATCAGACCCAGCGTGCCTAGCGATCCCGCCATCGGGCGCGACACGTCGTAGCCGGCGACGTTTTTCATCACCTGGCCGCCGAAACTGAGATCGTCGCCGCGCCCGTCGAGCATGCGCACGCCCAGCACGAAATCGCGCACCGCGCCCGCGCACGCTCGCCGCGGCCCGGAAAGCCCTGCGGCAAGCATCCCGCCCACGGTCGCGCCGGGGCCGAAGTGCGGCGGTTCGAAAGCGAGCTGCTGGCCCTCCACGCGCAGCGCGGCCTCGAGTTCCGCCAGCGGCGTGCCGCAGCGCACGGTGATCACCAGTTCGGTCGGTTCATAGGCGATGATGCCGGCGTAGGCGCGCGTGTCCAGCGCCTCGCCCTCGAGCGCCTGGCCGTAGAAATCCTTGCTGCCGCCGCCGCGCAGGCGCAGCGGCTTTTTCCCTGCCGCCGCGGAGCGGATCCGTTCGGCGTAGCGTTCGATGACGTCTTGCATATCAGAAACGCGGCAGTTCGCGATGCGGCAACTGCCCGCCCTTGACGCGCATCCGGCCGAATTCCGCGCAGCGGCGCAGCGTCGGTATGTTCTTGTCCGGATTGAGCAGGTTTTCCGGGTCGAAAGCGCGTTTCACTCCGCGAAATATTTCCAGCTCATTGGGCTTGAACTGCACGCACATCTGGTTGATTTTCTCGATGCCCACGCCGTGCTCGCCGCTGATGGTGCCGCCCACCTCGATGCATTTCTCCAGCACTTCGCCGGCGAAGGCCTCGGTGCGGCGCAACTCATCCGGATTGTTGGCGTCGAACAGGATCAGCGGATGCAGATTGCCGTCGCCGGCGTGGAACACGTTGGGGCAGCGCAGGCCGTATTTCTTCTCCATGGCGGCGATGAACATCAGGATCTCGCCCAGGCGCTTCCTCGGGATGGTGCCGTCCATGCAGTAGTAATCCGGCGAGATGCGGCCCATCGCCGAGAACGCCGCCTTGCGCCCGGACCAGAATTTCAGGCGCTCGGTTTCGTTCTCGGAAATGCGGAAATCGTAGGCGCCGGATTGCTTCAGCACCGCGCTCATGCGCACGATCTCTTCCTCCACCTCCTCCGCGGTGCCGTCGGATTCGCACAGGAGCAGCGCGGCCGCGGCCAGGTCGTAGCCGGCATGCACATACTCCTCCACCGCGCGCGTGGCCGGCTGATCCATCATTTCCAGCCCGGCCGGGATGATGCCCGCGGCGATCACGGCCGCCGCGGCGTTGCCCGCCTTCTCCACATCGTCAAAGGCGGCGAGGATCACCCGCGCCGTCTCCGGCTTGGGCACCAGCTTGACGGTGATTTCCGTGGCCACGGCGAGCATGCCCTCCGAGCCCATGACCAGAGCAAGCAGATCATAGCCCGGCGCATCGAGCGCCTCGTTGCCGAATTCCACCACCTCGCCCTCGACGGTGCAGGCGCGCACGCGCAGCACGTTATGCACGGTGAGGCCGTACTTGAGGCAGTGCACGCCGCCGGCATTCTCGGCCACGTTGCCGCCTATGGTGCAAGCGATCTGCGAGGATGGGTCGGGGGCGTAATACAGGCCGTAGGGCGCGGCCGCCTCGGAGATGGCTGAGTTGCGCACCCCCGGCTGCACCCGCGCCGTGCGCGCCACCGGGTCGAGCGCGAGGATGCGCTTCATTTTGGCGAGCGACAAGAGCACGCCCTTGCCGTGCGGCAGCGCTCCGCCCGAGAGGCCGGTGCCGGCGCCGCGCGCCACCACCGGCAGCTTGAGTTCCCGGCAGGCGCGCAGAATGCGGCCGACCTCGTCCTCGTTCGCGGGCATTGCCACCACCATGGGCAGCTCGCGGTAAGCCGACAGCCCGTCGCATTCGTACGGCTTGGTGTCCTCCTGCTCGTAGAGTACTGCCTCGGCCGGCAGGATGGTGCGCAGCGCCTTCACCGCCTCGGCCTGGCGCACCGGGTCGAGCAAGCGGAATTGGTCATTCATAGAACGTGGAACGGGGATCGGCAGTTGATTTGGACATGGGCGCGTGGGAAAGCGGGCGACAAAGCCATGTTAGGGACGGGATAAGGATGTGTCAATCAAATGAAGGGATAAGATTTCATATCGCGAAATAGCGGCGAGCGTTTTCGGTTCATTTGCTAAGATAGCCCATTCAAGCTCACTTTTTTTCGACCGCAGTGACCACCACCGGCCATACTCTCCTCAAGCGCGTTTTCCCGTTTCTTGGCTGGCCCAGGCCGCGCGGAGAAACGCTGCGCGACGACGTGCTCGCGGGAATCACCGTGGCGCTGGTCGTCATTCCCCAATCGCTTGCCTACGCGCAGCTCGCCGGCGTGCCGGCGTATTACGGTCTGTACGCCTCGCTGCTGCCCTCGATCGTAGGTGCGCTGTTCGGCTCATCGGCGCAGTTGTCGACAGGCCCGGTGGCCCTGACCTCGCTGCTTACAGCGGCAAGCATCGCGCCGCTTGCGCCTCTCGGCAGCGATGCGTTCCTCGCCCACGCGGTTCTTCTCGCCCTGTTATCGGGCCTGTTCCAGGTCGGGTTCGGCCTGCTGCGCATGGGCATGGCGATCAATCTGCTGTCACAACCGGTGCTGATGGGCTTCATCAACGCCGCCGCAATCATCATCGCGCTATCCCAGTTGCCGCCGCTGGTCGGAATGTCCGCCAGGCAGACCGAGCATTTCCTGCTCGACACCTGGCACGTGATCAGCAATCTCGATCTGATGCATGCCACTTCGCTCGTATTCGGCGCGAGCGCAATCGCCATGCTGCTCGGTTTCAGGCGCTTCGCCCCCAGATTACCGGGCGTCCTGATCACGGTGGCGCTGCTGACGGGAATAAGCTATGCGATCGGATTCGCCGGTCTCGGCGGCCGGGTGGTCGGCGCCGTTCCGCAAGGGTTCCCGCAATTCAGCGTCCCGACGATCGACTGGGAAACGACCAAGCAACTGTTGCCGGCTGCATTCGTGATCGCCCTGATCAGTTTCATGGAGGCCATGTCGAGCTGCAAGGTCATCGCGATCCAAACCAAACGCCCTTGGGATGAAAACCAGGAATTGATCGGTCAAGGCCTGGCCAAAATCGCTGCGGCATTCAACCACACCATGCCGGTGAGCGGGTCCTTCTCCCGCTCCGCACTGAACCTCCAGGCCAACGCCCACAGCGGCATCTCCAGCCTGATCAGCGCCTTGGTCGTATCGCTGACCCTGCTGTTTTTCACGCCCTTGCTCTATCACCTGCCCAAACCTGTTCTGGCGGCGGTCATCATGCTGGCGGTGTTCAATCTGATCAATTTCCAAAGCTTCCGCAGGGCGTGGCGCGCCAGCCGCGACGACGGACTTGCGGCCGTCATCACCTTCGCCACGACCTTGCTGTTCGCCCCCAATATTCAGAACGGGATCCTCGCCGGGATCATCGCCTCGCTCGGCCTGTTCCTGTACCGCGGAATGCGGCCGCGCGTGGCGATCGTGAGCCTGCACCAAGACGGCACGCTGCGGGACGCGGCACGCTTCGACTTGCCGCCCGTGCATCAACAGATCGGCATCGTGCGCCTCGACGCGTCTCTGAATTTCGTCACTGCCGCCGCGCTTGAGGACGCCGTGCTCAAAATCGAGCGCGACAAACCGCAGTTGAAGTTCATCCTGCTGACGGCCGGCGGCATCAACGACCTGGATGCGAGCGGAGCGGAATTGCTGTTCAAGCTGTCGGAACGGCTGAGCCAGAATGGCATCACGCTGGCATTGAGCGCCGCGAAAAAGCAGGTGCAGGACGTGATCGACCGAACCGGCCTGGACGCCGCGATCGGCAGCGCGAACATCTACGCCACCGACCGGCTCGCGCTCGAAGGACTGCTCGCGCGCGTAGCTGCATAGGTCGCGGCCGAAATTACGACCCGGGCTCGGGCTCGATTGCTCGCGCCTTATCGCCTCCGGTAAGGAATCGCGTTCAGGACAAAGCCCAGCACCATGGCCGCGAGTGTAAACAGGCTGCCGAAAGACCAGGGGTAGTCGTGCGCTGCATTCCAGACCCAGCGCTCGATGCCTGAGAGGCGCACCCTGAAATTGCCGACGTTATGGCCGACCACTTTCCCGGATTTGACGAGCAAAGTCTCGACAGTGTAGGTCCCGATCTGCAGATCGCCCGGCAGCCGCATGTCCGCGATAAACAGCCGGTTTCCGAACACCCTGATCGCGCGGTCATCTTCGTGGTAATAGCCCTGCCTTTCCTTCAGCCGGAAAAATGCCTTGCGCCAGTCGTCCGCGGCATGCGCCGTCAACTGCGGCTCGATGCGCACCGGCACGCCTTCGAGCAGCAATCCGTATTTCTGCTGCTCGGCCGGCGGCAGGATAGACGCGATCGGCGCGGTGGCGTAGAGGAACAGCAAACTTGGCGCGCCCGCCATTTTGACTATGTCGCCGCCGACCCAAAACGGTCCGAGCTTGGTCTCGCGCGACAGCGTCGCCTCCTGCTGCGGCCCCACCACCTTGATGATCAGGTCGCCCGGGCCGTCCATCGCGCCGATCGCCTTCAAGTCGCTCCCGGCAAAATCCGTGGTAATGTTCACTTGACTCGTCTGGGGCGCAACCACCAGCGGTTCGTCGGCCCACGACGGGGTCTGCAGCATCCACGCCGAAACCAGGAACAGGCAGCGCAGCCCGCGCGTCATCAACGCACCTCGATCGTCATGTCGTAGATCTCGCTCGGCGGAATCACCAAGGTCACAATCATCTTGACCGCCACCGCGACCACGACCAGCGCCAGGATGAGACGGAGCTTTTCCGCCGGCAGGCGCGCTCCGAGCCGCGTGCCCAGCTTGGTGCCGAGCACCGAGCCGAGAATCAGAATGAGCGCGAGGAAGGGATCGACCGAATGATTGACGCCGGCCTGCATGACGCTCACCGCGGCGGTGGTGAACAGCAACTGGAACAACGATGTGCCGACGACGATTTTGGTCGGCATCTTGAGGACATAGATCATCACCGGCACCATGATGAAACCGCCGCCCACGCCCATCAGCGAAGTCAGAATACCGACAGCCGCGCCCAATACCAGCGGCCCCACGGCCGACATGCGCACCCTTGAAGCCGGGAACGAAGTTTGCCAGGGCAGGCGTTGGATCCAGGTTCGCAGCAGCGATCTTGGAGCGGCCGTGGCGTGCGCGTCGCCTGCGGCGGGTGCGCCGGCACGAATGACCGCCTGGAGCGATTCGATCAGCATGCTCACGCCAATGAAGCCCAACAAAATGACGTAAAGAAAAACGACTACGTTTCCGAACTGACCCGCGCGCAACAGCATTTTGGCGAGATAGACACCGAAACCTCCGCCCAGCCAACTGCCGACCAGCAGAACCAGCCCCGTCTTGAAGTCGATGTTGCCGTGGCGCCAATGCAGGTAGCTTGCCCCCGATGCGGTGCCTGCCATCTGCGCCGCGCCGCTCGACACCGCTACAATGGGAGGAACCCCGGTAAAGATAAGCAGTGGAGTGATCAGAAAGCCGCCGCCCACCCCGACCAGACCGGAGAGAAAGCCGACCAGAACGCCGTACAGCGAGATCAGGACAATATTGACGTCCATGTGCGCGATCGGCAGGAATAATTCCATGAGAATTTCGTCGTTTGAAAGCGAAGGGTCGAAGGGAATCGCCATTTTAACCGCTGCCGGCCGCTCTCCGGCGTGCCTCGATCATCTTTTCCTCATGGCGGCAGAAATGTCATTCAGGGAATTTGTCGGCGGCATCGCCCGCCGTGCCTTCAGCCGTGCGCGCAGCGCCGCAACCCTGTTGCTCGTTGCCTTTGCGCTCATTGCCTGCGGCGGCGGCGCACCCAAGCTATCCAGACTGCCCGCCGACGCTGTCGTTCTCGCCTTCGGCGACAGCCTCACTTTCGGCACCGGCGCACAGCCCGAGGCGAGCTATCCGGCAGTGCTCGAAAAGCTCATCGGGCGCAAGGTGTGGAGCGCGGGCGTGCCGGGCGAAGCGAGCACAGCCGGCCTGGCGCGCCTGCCCTCGGCGCTCGATTACTACCAGCCCAGGCTGCTCATCCTGTGCCATGGCGGCAACGATTTCCTGCGCAAGCTCGGCGACGCCCAGGCGGCGGAAAACCTGCGGGCCATGATCCGGCTTGCCAGGCAAAGGGGCATAGACGTGGTGCTGATCGCAGTGCCCAAGCCGGGACTGTTCCCTTCGCCGCCCGATTTCTACGCCGAGATCGCGAAGGAATTCGGCCTGCCCTACGAGGACGCGGCGCTGAAGGCAATCCTGCGCGACAACGAGCTGAAATCCGATATCGCGCATCCCAACGCCAGAGGATACGCCAAGCTCGCCGAAGCGATCGCGGCGTTGTTGAAAAAAAGCGGCGCCTTGTAATTTCCGCCGGCGCAAAGGAAACGCGGAGTTGCCGAATGCAAGCCGGCACAACTCACGCATAGATGCGAGAATCGCGGCTCGATTTAACGAGGAGCGATGTATGTTCGATCTGACAGGCAAAGTCGCGCTGATCACCGGCTCGACCAAGGGCATAGGCAAGTCCATCGCCGAGGAGATGGCGAAAGCGGGCGCCAAGGTGGTGATCTCCAGCCGTAAGACCGAAGCCTGCGAGAAAGTGACCAAGGAACTCACCGGCAAAGGCTACGAGGCGATCTCGCTGCCCTGCAATATCGCGCATAAGGAGCAGTTGCAGCAACTCGTCGACGCGACGATGAAGCAGTGGGGGAAAATCGACATCCTGGTGTGCAACGCCGCCGCCAACCCGGTGTACGGGCCGACGGCGCAGGCGGGCGACCAGGCCTTCGACAAGATCATGGGCAACAATATAAAAAGCAACTGGTGGCTGTGCAATATGGTGATACCGCAGATGGCCGAACGCAAAGACGGCGTGGTGATCATCATCTCCAGCATCGGCGCGCTCAAGGGCAATACCGTGATCGGACTGTATGGCGTGTCCAAGGCCGCCGACACGGCGTTGGTGAGAAACTACGCCTGCGAGTGGGGGCCGTTCAACATCCGTGTCAACGCGATTCTGCCCGGCCTTATAAAGACCGATTTCGCCAGGGCACTGTGGGAAAACGACAAGGCACGCAAGGCACGCGAGGCGATTACGCCGCTCCGGCGCCTGGGCGAACCCGGGGAAATCGGCGGCATCGCGGTGTTCCTCGCCTCCAGGGCGGCCAATTACATCACCGGGCAGACCATCATTGCCGACGGCGGGGTAACCATCGCGTGAAACTGATGCGATAGACTCAACAAAGCAAGTAGCGCTGGTTGGCAGAGAAGTTCCAGCCGGTGACGAGGAGTTGCCGGAAGCGCTGCTTCGTCCAGCGCCACGGCGGATTCGATCCCCGGCCGCGTTCATGTCGATCGCCATGTTCAGCATCCTGAGCGATTCCGGCTGCCCGTTCAGACGCCCTTAAACCCCATTCGACAATTTTCAAACCCCATCGGACAATCTTATACGGACAATCTTATAGAGTTGACTTCGGTGCGGGAGCGACTAACATGCTGCGTATCCGCCTGCGCCTCGTTGGTCAAAAAGGAGCCAGTCGGGTGGTCTGGAGTTTTCAGGGCGCCGGTTGATACACCGGCGAGAAGGATATTCCGCGCCGAACTTCCGGGAGCAGGTGCCGCCAGTCTGGCGCTAACGCGAAGTACAGGGAAAAGGCCAAAAAAAGGAGGGAATACCCATGGCAGCACAAAAGTGGCGGGCGGAAGACTGGGTCGCGGTCTATCTCGGTTTTCTCATCATCATTCTCACGCTTGCGGCGTTCAGTGGGAAGTTCGTAGACCTGAAGGCCGCCGGTTCGTCGTTCCGGTGGACTATGGATACGCAGCTCGCGGCGCGCGCGCCAGGCTGGAGTGCGCAACTCGACGGCGTGATCAAGGCGGCGGAGAGCAAGGGCGACCAGGGCAAGGAGATCGCCGCCAAGGCCAACGAACTGAAGGCGGCCCTTCAGGCGAACGACCGCAAGTCGATCGAGAAGTCCGCGGGCGAGGTCGCCAAGGCAGGCGGTAAGGGTACCGTCGCCGCAGCACTGGGCGACGAGATCAAGGGCCATGCGGCTGCAAGCGCCGAAGCGAAGGTCTTCACCTGGACAAACATTTCCAAGGTGGTGTCCATCGGCATCGCGTGGCTCGTCGTCGCGACGCTCGGCATGTGGTTGATCGGGGGCAAGGTCGCGCCAGGCTTCCTTATCGGCTTTCCGGTCGTGTTCGCGCTCGCCTGGTTCGCCCGCTTTCTCGCCGGAAACGGCCTGTTCATCGATTACGGCATCGAATACGTGATCTTCGCGCTGTTCCTCGGGCTGCTGATCAGCAACACGGTCGGGGTCCCGGGGTGGATGAAGCCTGCGGTGCAGACGGAGTTCTATATCAAGACCGGGCTGGTCATCCTGGGAACGGCATTGCTGCTGCTCGAGATCCTGCAGTACGGCGCCCTGGGCATCCTGCAGGCGATCATCGTCGTGTTCGTCGTCTGGTACTTCTGCTTCTGGCTCGCACGCAAGCTCCGGGTGGACGATGATTTCGCAGCGATGCTGTCCTCGTCGGTCGCCATCTGCGGCGTGTCGGCGGCGATCGCCACCTGCGGCGCGATCGCGGGCGACAAGAAGAAGCTGTCGTATGTGACCTCGCTGGTGCTGATCTGCGCGGTGCCGATGATGATCATCCAGCCGTGGGTGATCAAGACCTTCGGCATCCCGGAAATCGTCGGCGGGGCGTGGCTCGGCGGCACGCTCGACACCAGCGCCACGGTGGTCGCCGCGGGAGCGCTGGTCAGCGACGCGGCTATGAAAGTCGGTGTCATCGTGAAGTTCGCCCAGAACGCGCTGATCGGCGTGGCGGCCTTCATTCTGGTGGTGTGGTGGACGTTCAAGTCGGGCGCGGCGCCGGGCGGAGAGAAACCGAGCGCGGGCATCATCTGGGAGCGGTTCCCGAAGTTCGTGCTCGGTTTCATCGTCGCCTCGGCGGTGTTCTCGTTCCTGGTGCCGAACGACATGGTGAATGGCACCAAGGGCGCATTCGGCGAGTTCCGCACCTGGTGGTTCGCCATGGCGTTCATGTGCATCGGCCTGGAAACGCGGTTTGTCGACCTGGTCTCGATGGACGGCGGCCGGCCGGCGCTGGCGTTCGTCACCGCGCAGATTTTCAACATCTTCTTCACTCTGATACTCGCCTATATAATCTTCGGCGGCATGATCTTCCCGGTGCCGGTGTTCAAGTAGCACCTGTACGGCGGCCTCGAGCCCCGCGCGAGGGCGGCTGAGCAGCCGCCCTCGCGGGACTTATTGCCCGGTACGCAGGCACCGCGATGGCGCCTACCGTCAAACGATTGGTGAGCTGGATCAAGGGGCTCGACGCGGCGCGCCCTTTCGAGGCGTTCCAGATCGAGATTACCTCGCGCTGCAACCTCAAGTGCGTGATGTGCCCGGTCACCGTGCTGGCCGATCAATGGCCTGCGCGCGACATGAACGATCGGCCGCTGATGGAAACATGGGAAGGGGCGGCGTACCGCGAATTCGGCAAGCGATTCGCCCGGCGCGTGGCGGGCGCCTCCGCCATGATGCTCGGTGCCACCAGGGCCGTGGCTACGGCGGAGGAGTCTCCGGCGCCGGACGCGTGCCGCAACTGTCCCAAGCTATACGGCGTCTGATCGAGAAGGCGTCAAGCGTCCGGTACTGGTCCGGGCTGAGCCCGACGAACAGCTAAGCGTGACCACGATACCGGGCTGGGCCTCGCGCCTGTTCTCGACGTAGAGGGACCTCCGGATAACCTGCGAGGTGGAGAACCGCGGGCCGCGCGATTTAAGTCTCCGCGTATAAACAGCCTACCTCGGCGGCTTTTGCGCCAGATCCAGCACCACCTCACGCAGCCAGATTTGAGCCGGCTCGCGCTGGTTGCGCTCGTGCCAGATCTGCCCGACGGTGAAGCCTTCGATTTCGAAGGGCGGCTCGAAAATGCACAGCTTGTTAGCATAGCCGCGCGCGAGTCGCTCCGGCAAAGTGCTGATCATGTCCGAGCGCGCCACGATTTCCGGCACCAGCAGGAAATGCGGCACCGCCAGCCGCGCGCGGCGCTTGCGCCCGAGCTTGGTCAGCGCGTCGTCGATGCGGGCGCTGAAACCGCTGCCGCGCACCGACACCAGAATGTGCTCCAGACTGCAGAATTTCTCCAGCGTCAGACGCGCGCCGACGCCCGGATGCTTGCGCCGCACCACGCACACCATGCGCTCTCGGTAAAGCGGCTGCTGATACAGCCCGGCCGGGGCGTTCTGGAGTCCGGTGATGCAAAGGTCGACTTCGCCGATTTCCATCTGCTTCGCCACCGTTTGCAGATCGAGCGGCCTCACCGCCAGGCGCACCCCCGGCGCCTCGCGTTCGAGAAAATCCACCAGCGTCGGCAGCAGCGCGTACTCGACGTAGTCCGATGCCGACAAGGTAAAGGTGTGCACCGCACCCACCGGGTCGAACGCGGTGCGCGGCCGGACGATGGCATCGATCTCGTCCAGCACCTGTTTTACCGGGCCAAGCAGCTCCAGTGCCCGTGGCGTCGGCAACATGCCGCGCGCGCTGCGCAACAACAGCGGATCGCCGAACAGCTCGCGCAGGCGCGCCAGCAGAGCGCTCGTTGCGGGTTGCGACAAATGCAGGCGCACGGCGGCGCGCGACACGCTGCGCTCGGCGAGCAATGCGTCCAGCGCCACCAGCAGGTTTAGATCGACATTTCTGATATCCATAGGACAGATATGTTAAATCTATAAAATCGATTCGACAAATACTCAGAAAGTACTTAAATTCGTTTCATTAGTTGAACAGAAGCCATGTTATGAACTTCGGTGTCGTGAAAGTGCTTGCGGCTTACCTGAGCGCCAGCGCAGCCGCGCTGCTGGCGTCGGCAAAACTCGCCTGCGTTCTAGGTGGCCAGATGATGATCACCTTCAGCGGGAATTTTTTCCGCTAGGCTGCGGCAGGACAGGTTTCGCGGGACTCCTCCTCCTATACCCGCGTCGGCAGGGCAGCCGGCAAAATCCGGTCGCCCTGCCCGTTTTTTTGACATCAACACGGTTTGCTCCCGGCGCGCAACTGGGCCAGGCGCAATAGGTCCTCCGGCCGGTCCACGTCCCACAGCATCGCCAACTCGCGCCAGCGCCAGTTGCCACTTGCCAGCCGTGTGCGCGTCTCCTGCATCACCGTCGCCGAGCCCCAGGCAATGTCCACGAACAGCGGCGCCGCTGGACTGCGGGCCAGGCCGATCAGCACATAGCCGCCGTCCTCGGCCGGACCGATCACCGCGTCTTTGCCATTGGCCAGGGCG
>Ga0209514_10008709_pt1 | contig 11430 bp, 11 predicted proteins | sample Subgrocontami58m_FD_187452 | JGI IMG/M metagenome (GOLD analysis project Ga0209514, IMG submission 187452) | Subsurface groundwater microbial communities from S. Glens Falls, New York, USA - GMW37 contaminated, 5.8 m (SPAdes) (version 3) | ecosystem: Environmental > Aquatic > Deep subsurface >...
GGCGCGGGCGGCCTCCGGCAGCTTGCCGGGCAGCGGGCTGTCGCTGATGCCCATCTCCTTCTTGACCTCGCGCACCGCCTGCGCGATGACCTTGAGCTTGGCCTTGGCCTCGTCCACCTGGCGCGTCTTCAGCCCGCAGTCCGGGTCCACGAAGATGCGCTCCGGCGGGATGACCTCCATCGTCAGCTTGATGCCGCGCTTGACCTCCTCCACCGTCTCCAGCCTGTGCGTGTGCACGTCCACGACGCCCAGGCCGATGTATTTGGTGAAGGGTACCTTCTTGAAGTACGCCAGCAGGTCGTAGTTGCTGTTCGCCATCTCCAGGTCAATCTGGTCCACCGCCAGGCGAAGGATGCCGGGATAGACCAGGTCGAAGTTGCCGTAGCACATGTGCGTGAGCGTATGCGCCTTCAGGCCCTTCGTCACGACGGCCATCGCCTTGACCGCTATCTCCATCTCCTCAGGCCGCACGCTGACCGCAGGCTCGTCTATCTGAATGAACTTCGCGCCCGCCTTCTCCAGGTCAACGGCCTCGTCGTGGATGGCGCGCGCCAGGTCCATGATGAACGCCTCGCGCGTGGGGTAGTGCTCGTCGAACGACCAGTCGGCGATGGTGTACGGGCCGGTGAGCATGCCCTTGACGGGCCGCGACGTGAGGCTCTGCGCGTAGCGCCACCACTCGACGGTGATAGGCCCCCTGCGGCCGACAGCCCCCTTTGCGATGGGCTTGCGGTAGTAGCGGTTGCCGTAGGAGCGCACCAGACCGCTGGTGGTAAAGCCCTCCATGTTCTCGCCGAAGTAGGCGGCCATGTCGCCGCGGTACATCTCGCCGTCCACGGGCAGGTCCATGCCTATCTCGTCCTGGAAGTGCATCCACATCTCGGTGGCCTGGCGCTCCAGCTTGTTCAGCTCCGCCGTCGTGATCTCCTTGCGCGTCGCCTTGTTACGCGCCTGGAGCAGATAATCGGGCTTGGGGTAGCTCCCGACAGCCGTCGTCCAGAGTCCCGTGGTCATGCCAGCACCTCCTGGACCTTCTTTACGCCCTCCACCAACCGGTCCAGCTTCCGGCGCGCGCTCACGCGGGGCAGGAACTCCAGCCCGCAGCTCGGGTTGACCGCGAGACGGGACGGCGGCACGAGCTTCGAGAGCCGCTTCACCGCCTGCGCCACATCGTCCACCGTCTCCATGCGCGTGTTGCGGGCGTCCAGGATGCCCGCCGCCAGCTCTCTGTCCTTCGGGAAGTCGCGCAGCACGTTCCAGTTCGCCGCGCCTCCCACGAAGTCCAGGCCGAACACGTTGAACGGCAGCTTCAGGAAGTCCGGCGCGATGCCCTGGATGTCGCCGTAGTAGGTGTAGAGGGCTGTCCGGGCCGTGAGGCCCGCCGTCAGCGCGGACATGGCCTCCTTGAACAGCCCGATGTCCCCCTTGTTCCGCACGATGGCTGGCTCGTCGAACTGGATAAGCTTGGCGCCCGCCTTCTCCAGCGCCTTCGCCTCCTGGTTCAGGACACCGGCGAGGGCGAGCGTGAAGGCGCGCAGGTCCTTGTAGTGCGCGTCCACTGAGAGCTTCGCCAGGGTGTACGGGCCTGTGAGCACGGCCTTGACGGGCTTCGGGCTGTGCCCCGCCGCGAAGGTGTAGTCGCGCGCGGTGATGGGGCCTTTCCACGCCAGCTTGCCCTGGCAGACGGGCTGGCGGTAGTAGGTGTTCGAGTCGAACCAGCGCACGAGGCCGGTGAGCGTGAAGCCCTCGATGGCCCCGGCGAGGTAGGTGATGGCGTCATCCCAGCGCACCTGGCCGTCCGTGACCAGGTCAATACCGGCCTGGACCTGCTCGTTGATGACGTCAACGGTGTTCTGCTCCTGGACGACGCGGATCTGGGCCGGGGTGAGCTTGCCCTGGTCGAGCAACTGGATGCTCGCGCGCAGGCTGGGGACTCCCTGCCCGGACGGCGGTATCTTGGGGTAGTTGCCAACGACGGTGGTAATCACACCGAGGGCTCCTTTCACAATGCTGAGGCCGGGCGCCCCTTCCGCCCGCTGAAGGACGCGGGCCGGACAAACGACTATTTTACGACATAGCTGTGTCTTCCGCAACGGCGAGTGCGAGGCCCCGTTCAATCAGAGCAAGGCGCACCAGATCGCTGAGGTGCAGGGGCGAAGCTCCCGCCGGGGTGCGGGGTGTCCCCGCTTTGCGACCTTGCCTCTCGCCCTCATATCCCCCATAATGGCGGCACACCGGCACGGGAGGGAGCGTATGAGCGACTATCCGTACCTGGACGTACTCAAGCGCTACTACCAGGGGTGCAGCACGGGCGACGTCGTGCTGATGAAGAGCGCCTTCGCGCCGAACGTCGTCCACTACTTCCCCCTGCGCGACCCCGTGCGCGGCGCCGACGCCCTCGCGGCCCACTGGCTCGACCTGCACCGGCGCCTCGGCGCCACGTGGACGATAGACCGCACCGTCATCCAGGGCAACGAGGCGGTCATGGAGTGGACGATGCGCTTCACGCCTCGTGGTGCCACGCATCCGGTGCTCTGGCGCGGCGTGGACTGGTGCGTCTTCCACGAAGGGCGCATCAGCGAAATCCGCGCCTTCTATCATCACCCCATCGAGCCGCGCGTCCCGTCGGAGCTGAAGGACTTCCCCTACGGCCAGCGGGGCTATCCTACCCTGTAGCCAGCGTCCGCAGCGCGGCGACCAACCCCAGCGCCACGAGCAGGCCGAGCGCCGCCGTCGCCCACATGACGCGCGTCGCGGCGCGGATGTCGTCGGGCCGCGGCGGGCGCGTCGCGTCGCCGAGCGCGTAGTAGCCTGCCTTCTCCAGCCGCACGCCGAGCGCGCCCGCCATCGCGCTCATGGTCCAGCCCGCGTTGGGGCTGGCGGTCACGCCGTGGTCGCGCCACATGACACGCCACGCGCCACGGGCGTCGCAACCCGCCACGGCGCTGGCGGCGACGACGAGCAGGCCAGCCAGCCGCGCCGGGACGAAGTTCAGCGCCGTGTCCAGCAATGCCGAGGCCTTGCCCAGCCACTCGTAGCGCCCCCGGTGTCCCACCATGCTGTCCAGCGTGTTCACGGCGCGGTACAGGACCGCCCCGGGCACGCCGAGCAGCGCGAAAAAGAACCACGGGCCGATGAACGCGTCCGTGGTGCTCTCCGCGACCGACTCCACGGCCGCCGAGGCCACCTGCTCCGGCGCAAGCTGCAACGTCTCCCGCCCGACGATGGCGCTCACGGCGTGGCGCGCGCCCTCCAGGTCGCCCGCAGCCAGCGGCGCGCGCACCCGCTCGGCGGAGGCCGCCAGCTCGCACACGGCGGAGACGCCTTTGAGGAGCAGCGCGCCCACGACCACGTAGGCGATGTCGCTGACGCCGCGTGTCGCCGCCATGACAATGGCGGTCACGCCGCCCGCCACGGCGGCCACGAGCAGCGCCATGCCGAGTCCGTACACAAACTCGCGCGGCGGACCGGCCCGTGGGGCCAGCCGCTCCAGCAGGGAGATGGCCTTGCCCATCCACACGACCGGGTGCAGCGGGCGCGGCGGCTCGCCGAAGGCCGCGTCCAGCGCGGCGGCCAGGCCCAGGACGAGCAGATCGGTCAGCATGCTGATTCACCTTCGCGCAGGCGTGGTGCCGGGACGTGAGCGCGCTGGACAGAGCAGACCACAAGTCTAGCACTGCATCGAACGTCGCGGAAGGCGCGAGGAGACTCTGTCAGCCAACAGCTGAACTATTGAGGAGGGCATTGGAAGCTACGAGGTCGGTCTGAGGCCGGTACCCTGCCGTTGTTTGCACGGTGAGAACGCCTGGAGCGTCAACGACATCGTGCTCCCTCGGCTGGCGCACCGGACGTGTCGGTCCATCATGTCATGAGAGCAAGTACGTTGACCGGCGCTAGACGTAGAACCTGTAGAGCAACGCCCCGGCTTTCTCCGCCATGCTCTCAGGGAACCGGTCTGTCGCAAAAAGACCGGTCAGCTCTCGTAGCAGCTGCCGGGCTTGCTTTCTGTACTCTGACTCCACCGAATTTGTACTATAGGTCACGGAGACAATATCCTCTTCGAACGTTACTCCGAAACCTCGTTTGAACGCGATGAGTCCTTCCTGCTCCACGCTGCTCCGGCCCAGGTCCAGGAAGCTGCTCCCATGGTTCTTCGCGGCCAGTATGCCCTCCCACATGAGCAGGTCGTTTGGGCGCAGGTGGAGATAGGCGCGGTTGGAAGCGCTGAACTTGTAGTAGTACACGTCCTTCCACAGAAGCGAAAGGGCGCCGGCTACCGGGCGATCATGATAGGTGGCCAGGAGCAGGAATCCCGCGCCTTTTTTGACGAAGGTGTCCCAAAGGTTTTCAAAGAAAGAGTACGGTTGAGTCAGAAGGCCATACTTCTCTCTCCGCAAGCGAAGAAGCAGGAAATACCACTCACGGAGTTGGCTTTTGTCCACCGCCTCTTGCACTTTCAGACTGTTGCGCTGGGCGAGACGCACGTTGTGCTGCGCACTGGGGCGGAGGTGACGCCAGAGGGTATCCTTCGGCTGGGTCAGGTCAATGCCCTGCCATTTGAAATGCGTCTGCTGAGCGACGGGCGCCGCCACGTTTGGCAGGCTGCGCGTCGGCGTGCACAAAGTCCAGGGGTTCCCCTGTCTGATAACAAAATCCGCCAGCAAGTCGGCCTCTGCCTGACTGGAAGCGAGCGGGTTGCAGACGTCCGAGAAGGGCATTGTGACGCGGCGAGGCCCCAGGAGATCGTTTATGCGACCCCATGGGATGCCCGCGATGGACTGCCTGTCCTGTTCCAGAATGCAGGCGTACAGGGGCAGATTGTAGGTATCGCGCACGACTTTCATCCAGTCGGGCGAATGGAACAGAGTTGATGGCCGGCTGGCGACCAGCGCCGCCCATTCCGGGCTGATAGTCGGGTCCACAACGCGGAGCGTCTGCTGTTTTGTGACTAGACTCACCATACTGTCAATCTCCGTCGCCCCAGCGCATGGGAGTCGCCAAATCAACAAAAAGCATAAAAGTGCTGACGGACGCCCGCACCCCCGAATGCCGTATTCCTCCGGCTCAGGCGAGACTAGTCCAACGACATCTGGTGAGGCTGGACACAGCGGAGAGATGCGCGTATCCGCCGACAAAGCAGCGCGCCACGCGTCCGTGCGCGCCTGAAGGCGGCGAGGCGGCAGGGCCCGCCTGCACGGCACGCCGGGCTGCGCCGACAGGTCCGAAGCGCCATGGAAGGGGGTAAGAGCGCCGGGGCTAGTTCCCGCGCAGCAGGTCCGGCAGCACCGCCCGGATGCTGTCTATGGCCGTGGCAAAGTTCAGGCCTTCCGCGGTCTGTCCGGCTCGCGCCGGCGCGAGCACCCGTTGCGTGACGATGCCGATGACCTCGCCGTTCATGTCCACCAGCGGGCCGCCGCTGTTCCCGGGACTTGCCGCGGCGTCAGTCTGGATGTAGGTCAGGCCGGTGGTCTGCACGTCGCGGATGGCGGACACGACGCCGTAGGTGGCTGAGACAGGCCCGGCAATGCCCAGGGGGTAGCCCAGCGCGACGACCTGCTCGCCGGGTCGCACGGACGCGGACACGCCCAGCGCGGCGGGCGTGAGTCCGCTCGCCGTGACCTTGACGACGGCCAGGTCCCTGGTCGCGTCCCGCGCCACTACCTCACCCGTCACCTGCCGCGTGTCCTGTATCACGATTGTGACAAAGGAGCTTGTCGTGACCACGTGATTGTTGGTCAGAATATGTCCGGTCTTGTCCAGTATCACGCCGGAGCCTGTGAGACCCGCGTCGCGGTTGATGATCCGCACCACGGACGGGCGGGCCTTTTCGATGGTCTTTTCCAGGATGTCTCCCAGAGTCCCGGAGTGGGGCGGTGGGAGAGGCGTGGGAGTCGGAACGGGGGTCGCCGTGGGAACGGGCGTGGGCGTCGGCGTGGGAGTGGGCGTTGGGATGGGAGTCGCGGTGGGTGTCGGCGTCGGGGCGGTCACGGTGGCAAGGATGGCCTCTATCCGCGCCAGCTGCTCGTCCTGATGCGTCAGCTGCTTCTGCATCTCGGCCACGCGGTTGTCGTTGCAGCCAGCCAGGAGCACCCCCGCCAGGAGAAGCGCCACGCCCAGGGGCATCCGCAAATGCGTCACGGTTCTCCTTCAGACGTCACGACGAACGCTCGCGCGCGCCGACGGGCAGGCGTTGCGCCTCCACTCCGCCGTCCTGCACCCAGTATATCGTAGCGCGCTCCAGGAATGCGTCATCGAAGGGGTCCAGGTCCGTGCTCGTGACGAGCACCTGCTCAAAGCGCCCCACCGCGCTCATCAGCTGTCGGCGACGTGGCGCGTCCAGCTCCGAGAAGACGTCGTCCAGGATGAGGACGGGCTTGTCGCCGCGGCGCGCCTCCATGAACTCCGCCTCCGCCAGCTTCATGCTCAGGGCAATGGTCCGCTGCTGGCCCCGGGAGCCGTACAGGGCCATGTCCACGCCTTTCACGAGGAACGAGAGGTCGTCCCTGTGGGGCCCCGCGAGCGACATGCCCGCCGCCACGTCGCGCTCGACTCCGTCCGCCAGGGCGCGGCGAAAGGCCGCCGCCACGGATGCCGTGCTGGGCACGGCGGGCAGCGGCAGCGCGGGCCGGTACTCCACGTCCAGCTCCTCGCGCCCCTCGGTCAGATGCGCGTGCACCTCCCTTGCGCGCGGGCCGACCTCGGCGACCAGGTCGCGGCGCATCAGCATCAGCGCGGCCCCCTGCTTCACCATCTCGTCGTCCCAGAAGGTCAGCTCGTCGCGCCGCGCGCGGCCTTCCTGCGCCGCCTTCAGCAGGCTGTTGCGTTGCGTGATCACCTGACTGTAGCGGGCCAGCACCTGACGGTAGCGCCGGTCAACCTGGACCGCCGCCGTGTCCAGATAGCGGCGCCTGTGGGACGGCGAGCCGTCCACCAGGTGTATCTCCGGCGCGCTGAACAGCACGGCGATGAACTCGCCGATGGCGTCGCCGGCGCGCTTGGCCAGGCCGTTCACGCGGATGCGCTTGTGCACCAGCGGCCGCTGGCCTTCGGCGGGCGACGGCGCGGTCTCCCGCCTCATGGCGTGCAGCACGACCTCCAGCGTGACGGGTCCGGAGCCAGCCTCAATGTGCCCGACGATGCGCCCTGCGGGAATGGGGTCGGCCCATGCCTCCCACCGGACCACCTCGCGCTCCGCCTCGGCCCGGAAGGAGCGGGTCGTCGCCAGGAAGTAGGCCGCTTCCAGAAGGTTCGTCTTGCCCTGGCCGTTGCCGCCCCAGAAAATGCAGAGGCCCGGAGACAGCTCGACCTCCAGGTTCGCATAGTTGCGGAAGTTGTTCAGAGACAGAAGCCGGATATACATGGGTCTTGCCCGCAGCCTCCCCAGCGTCCGGCTCATTGTAGCTGGCGCTCGCCTGGGCGGTCAAAGCGCTAGGACGTGGACTCCGTCGCGCGTCGGCGCGCCCGCGCCGCCAGGCGGGCCAGCAGCACGCCAGCTTCATACAGCACGATAAGCGACCCGGCGACCAGCATCTGGTTGATGGGGTCTGGCGTGGGCGTGATGACTGCCGCGATCACGAACGCCAGCACGATGAAGAACTTGCGGAAGCGCCCCATCGCCTGGGGGGTCACGATGCCCAGCCGGGCCAGGAAGTACATGACCAGCGGGGTCTCAAATACAATCCCCACCCAGAACATCATGCCCAGGACAAGGTCAACGTAATTGCTTATTCGTATCTGAGGGGTCACGAGGTCCGCGCCGAAGGAGAGCAGGAACTTCAGAGCGGCGGGCAGCATGATGTAGTAGCAGAAAAGGGCGCCGGCTACAAAAGAGATGAACGCGGCGGGCAGAAAGATAAACAGCCACTTGCGCTCCCGTGGTTTGAGGCCCGGCGCGATGAACATGACCACCTGGTACAGGATGAAGGGCAGGGCGATGACGAACCCCGAGAGCAGGGCCACCTTGAAATAGGTGGCCAGCATCTCGGTGACTTCGATGAAGACGGGCTTGATGCCGCCCGCGGGGACCAGCAGGAAGCGGAAGATATAGTCGGTGAAAAACAGAGAAAGGCCGGTTGTGATAGCCAGTACGATGACGACCTTAATGAGGCGGGAACGCAGCTCTCGGAGGTGCTCCGTCAGTGTCAGGCTTTTGTCTTCGGGCACGGCTAACTCGTCTTCGCCTGCCGCGGGGTCTGCGGCGATTTGGGTTCACTCTGGTCAGAGGGCGCCTGTTGCTGCGCCTGGGCCTCTTCGGGGCCTGGCGGCGCCTTGCTCTCGGCGGGCCTGGTGTGCGGAGGCTGAGCGCCCTGGCGTTGCGCGGCGATGGCCTCGCGCGTCTTGCGGACGTCCTCCGGCTCCTCCTCCGTGAGCACGCGGGTCGTGTCGCGCATCGCCTGCTGGACGTCCCGCACCGACTTGCCGAGGTTGCGCGCCATGTCCGGCAGCTTGTCGGGGCCCAGCACGATGAGCGCCACCACAAGGATGACCAGAATCTCCATCCACCCGACGCCCATGATGTCCACGATCGTGCCCCTTCAACTGTTCGCTGGCGCTCAACCCATTATAGCGAGGACGGGCGTCGTATGTCAGACGGACGCGGCGCATTCAGCACGCGCCATGTCCGGACAGCGTGCGCACGCCTGCGGAAGCACGGACGGGTCAACCGGGGGAAGCGCCAGCCCCGCATGGCGCAGCAGCGCGCGCAGGCGCAGCAGAGGCAGGCCCACCACGTTGCACCAGCAGCCCTCCACCGTGGACGCGGGGGCGAAGCGGGGGTGCTGCACGGCGTACGCGCCCGCCTTGTCCAGCGGGTCGCCGGACGCGACGTACGCCTCAACCTCAACGTCGGTGTAGGCGCGCATGGTCACGCGGCTTACGACGTGGCCCGTCACGTCCAGACCGGGGTGCAGCCGCACCACGGCCAGTCCGGTGACAACCCGGTGGCGGCGTCCCCGCAGGCGTCGCAGCATGCGGCGTGCGTCATCGGCGGAGCGCGGCTTGCCGAGCGCGCCCCAGCGGTCCGCCACGATGGTGTCCGCGCCGACGACCAGCGCGCGCGGATGACGCTCCGCGACGGCGCAGGCCTTCGCGCGGGCAAGATAGCGCGCCGTGTCCTCCGGCGTGGCGCCCGGCGGGACGGCCTCTTCGTCCACGTCCGCCGCGACGACGCGGAAGGGTATGCCCAGGTGCGCCAGAAGCTCCCTGCGCCGGGGTGACGCGGAGGCCAGGATGAGCCTCACGTCGTTCCTTGTCACTTCACGCATGTCCTTGTTCAGCAAAGTAAAAGAGCGGCAGTCATGCCGCTCTTTTTGCTTCCCAGCGACCCCACGGGGGCGACGACGCCTTACAGCTTGAGGAGAGGGGCAAACCGCTTGTCGGTCTTGTAGGGGCCGACGACGGCCAGATTGAGCTTCTCCTGGACCAGGAGCTGTTTGGCTATCCGCTTGACGTCCTCCACCGGAACGGCGTCCACCTGCTGCACCGCCTCGTCTACTGTCCTGATGCGGCCCAGCAGCGCCTCCTGCGCGCCCAGCCACGAGGACACGCTCCGGGTGTCCTCCATCCGCAGCAGCAGGCGGCCCTTCGTCAGGTCTTTCGCCTTCTGGACCTCGTCGTCACGCACGTCGTCCCGGATGCGGGACAGCTCCTGCAGGATGGCCTGGAGAGCATCGCCGATGCGCTTGGGGTCAACCCCCGCGAACACGGCGAAGGCCCCGGTGTCCAGGAGGTGGTCGGTGTAGCTGTAAACGTCGTAGGCCAGACCTCGCTTCTCGCGGATCTCCATGAACAGACGGCTGCTCATGCCGCCGCCCAAGATGATGTTGAGGAGGTCCAGGGCGTAGCGGTCACTGTGTGACACGGGGAGGCCCGGGACGGCGACGGTCAGGTACGCCTGCTCGGTGCGACGGTACTCCACCTTCGCCCGCGGTGCGCGCTGCCCGTCCAGCGCGGGGAAGTAAGGCCGTGGCGTCGCGGGACGCCAGTCGCCGAGCGCCTTGCTCACGGCGTCCACGACATCTTCGTGGCTGACGTTGCCGGCCACGCTGACGACGGTGTTGGCCGACCCGTATTGCTGGGCCAGGTAGCTCAGCGCATGGTCGCGCTCGAAGGAGCTGACGGTCTCCCGTGAGCCGCCTATCTCCCGGCCCAGGGGCTGGTTCGGCCAGACGACTTCGTCAATGAGAACGTCCACCCGCTGATGGGGGGAGTCGTTCACCATGTTGATCTCTTCGATGACGACCTGGCGCTCCTTGGCCACATCCGCGGGGTCGAACTTGGAGTTGCGGAGCATGTCCACCAGCACGTCCAGGGCCACGTGGAAGTTGGGCAGGGGGACCTTGCACCAGTATGTGGTCAGCTCCCTGTCCGTCCCGCCGTTCAGGACGCCGCCCACGCATTCAATGGCCTCGCTGACCTCCTTCGAGGTGGGCCTGCGCTGCGTGCCCTTGAACAGCAGGTGTTCGATGAAGTGCGAGATGCCGGCTTCACGGTCCTCTTCGTAGCGTGAGCCCGCGCCCGCATAGAAGCTGATGCTGACTGACCGGGTGTGGGGCATGGAAGAGGAAATGATACGCAGGCCATTGTCCAGGGTGGTTTTCTGATACATGTCCTTTATCCTGCCGAAGGCGACACGTTAGGGGAACACTAAGGTGACATAAACAATAGGGTATCCATTATTTTACGGGAGTCGCCACCCGCCGTCAACTCGCAGATATGCGCGCTAGCTGGACATCCAGAGGACGTCGCCGCAGAGGTCCAGTTTGTGCGGCCTGCTGTCGAAGGCACGCACCTCGTCCCGCGCCCGTCCGATGGTGGTGTTCTCGCCGTGGCCCGGGTACACGACGGTCTCCGGCGGCAGCGGCAGGAGGTGCTCCTTGATGGAGCGGTACGCCTGGCGGAAGCCCTCCGGCGAGTACGTCCGGCCCGGCCCGCCGGGGAACAGTGTGTCGCCGACGAACAGGTGCCGCCCGAAGAGCAGGCAGACCTCTTCCGGCGTGTGGCCCGGCGCGTGGATGACCCGGAACGTCACGTCGCCGAGCGTCACGGAGTCGCTGTCCTCATACGTATGGTCGGGGGCTGCGGACAGCTTGCCCGCGCCCGCGGGGTGCACGTACACGGGCGCCTTCGCCGCCGCCCGGAGCTTCGCCAGCCCCATGAGGTGGTCGCCGTGGCAGTGGGTGATGAGGATGCCCCTGACTGTGGTGTCCGCAGCCTCGGCCAGGAACTTGTCCGGCTCGGCGGGCGCGTCGATGAGCACGCTCTCCCGCGTGCGGGGCGACACGACGACGAAGGCGTTGTTGGCGTACGGCCCCAGGACGACCCTGCGTATCTCCAGGTCAGGCCCCGTGTAGATGATGGTCATGGCGCCCTCCCGCTGTGGAGTGTTCGGCCATCCCCCTGTGTCCCCCTTCCCGTCGGGAAGGGGGAAGA
>Ga0209514_10008710_pt1 | contig 11430 bp, 9 predicted proteins | sample Subgrocontami58m_FD_187452 | JGI IMG/M metagenome (GOLD analysis project Ga0209514, IMG submission 187452) | Subsurface groundwater microbial communities from S. Glens Falls, New York, USA - GMW37 contaminated, 5.8 m (SPAdes) (version 3) | ecosystem: Environmental > Aquatic > Deep subsurface >...
CCGGCGATAGCGGCTTGTGCAGGAAGGCGGAGACGCCCGCGGCTTCGGCCCTCGCCTCGTTGGCGGTGGTTCCATAGCCCGTGACGATGACCACGGGAATCCACGGCCGCTTCGCCTTGACGCGCTCGGCGACCTCGAGGCCGTCCATCCCGGGCATCTTGATGTCGGTGTAGACGACATCGAAGCTCTCCGCGCCGAGCTTGTCGAGCGCCTCTTGCCCGTTGCTCGCCGTGATCACGACGTAGCCCTTTTCCGAGAGAACGCGGTCGAAACTCTTTCCGACCACCGGATCGTCGTCGACTACCAGTACTTTGCGTAATGCACTCATCGCTTTCTCCTTGGTTCCAGAACCATGTTCAATTCGCTGCGCTCTCCCGGCCGGCCCGCTCCTTGTGCAGGGCCCACCGCTTCTGCATCATCGCGCCGTTGGCCGCGTTGATGACCTCGTCCGGGCCGACCGGCTTGGCAAGATAGTCGTAGGCACCCAGGCGCACCGCCTCCTTCGCGGTTTCGATCGTGGGGTAGCCGGTGATGATGACGACTTCGCTCTCGGGCCAGCGCTCCTTGATCGCCTTGAGTACCGCCATGCCGTCCATGCCCGGCATGCGCAGATCGAGCAGCACGACATCGAACGCTCGCTGTTCCATCGCGTGCAGGGCATCGCTTCCGTTCCCTACCGCTTCCACGCTGCAGTGCGCGCTGGCGAGGGACCGGAAATGGCTCAAGCGAACCACGTCGTTGTCGTCGACTACGAGGATGTTGGCTTTTTCGCTCATTTTGGTCACCTTGGGTGCTTGTCTCGCCCTATCCACAGCAACCTCCATGCCAAAGCGCGCCATGCAGACGGGACGCTCCGCGATATCAAGGTGTTGCAACTGAAAATCGACGGATTCCAGGCGTGGCCCGGACGGCCGCTGGTCGTGCTGAAGTACATTTTTTCTATGCACCCGCGACGGCGCAAACCAGGTTTGTGCTTTGTGTTCAAGCGCATGCGGGGAGACTGCGGATGCATTGTTTCCGTATGCATCCGGTCGACGAAAATTCGCTGCATCCGCGAACCCATATAATGACGCCCCGGGGCAGCCCTCGACCACCCGCTCCCCAACTCCAACATGCCCGCACCCGCGCAAACCAGCGATTTCCTCTCGGCACAGGAAGCCATTCGGCTCCTCGAGGTCCGGCCGCAGACCCTGTACGCCTACGTCAGCCGCGGCTGGATCCGCAAGCTCCGGCAGGAGGGCCGCAAGGACCGGCTGTACCTGCGAGAGGACGTCGAGCGCGTGAGGGCTCGATCGCGGGCGCGGTCCGGACACGGTGCGGTCGCGGCCTCGGCGATGCACTGGGGCGAGCCGATCATTCCCACCGCGATCACGCAGATCACCCCCGAGGGCCCCCGCTATCGGGGCCGGCTGGCCGTGCAGCTTGCACGCGACGGAACCTCGTTCGAGGCGGTCGCGGAGCTGCTCTGGTCGGGGTTCCTGTACGACGACCTGCTGCGCTGGCCCGTCATTGCGCTCCCGGCCGACGTGCGCAGGCTGATCCAGAGCACGACCGAGCTGCGCTCGAACGACCAGTTGTTCGAGATACTCGCCTTCGTCACCCTGAAGCTGGGCATATCGCGCGGAGGGATCGCCGAGCGGGTGCGCGGCGGCAGGCCGGTCGACGCGGCGCGCCAGATCATCCAGGTGCTCGTGGGCTGCTTCGCCTATCTTTCCAGGCAGCACCGCTTCCTGCCGATGCGCAACGGGCAATCCATCGTAGAAGGGCTGCTGCATTCCCTCGACGTCGCGGTGACCGCGGAGAACCGCGAAGCGATGGAAGCGATGCTGGTCCTGTTTGCCGACCACGAGCTTTCGCCGGGCGCATTCGCCGCGCGCGTCGCCGCCTCCAGCGGCGCGACGCTGCATAGCTGCATCGCGTGCGCCATCTGCACCAGTTCCGGCGTCCAGGTCGGCCGGATCTACGGGCGGGTCCAGGAATTCCTCGCCGGCGCGTCGAGCAAGGCCGCGCTGCTTCGCCGGGCGCAGGAATTCCAGGACCGCGGCAGCGCCGTTCCGGGGTTCGTGCACCCCGTGTACCCGAAAGGCGATCCGCGCGGCCTGTTCCTGCTCGACCTCGCGAAGCGGCGCTCGCGCCAGTCCAGGCGCCTCGAGGCCATCTACGGATTCGTCGACGACGCCCGGGAGAAGCTCGGGATATACCCGCGCCACGAGATCGCGGCAGTCGCCCTCGCGATCGCGATGGGCATTCCGGCGCACAGCGCCGCCGCGGTGTTCATGCTCGCCCGCACCGCGGGCTGGGTTGCCCACGTCATGGAGCAGCGCCTTTCGCAGGGCCTGCTGCGGCCGCGGGCGAAGTTCGTGGAGGCCTAGGCCGGCCTAGCCGGAATCGAACAGGCTGCCGTAGATTGCCTTCCGCCACTCTCCCGATTTTGTGAAGTTGCGAAGTTGCAACTTCACAAAATCGGGAGACAGATGTAAACCCAAGATCCTCGCCAAGTGCGTCAACACTTGGGAGTCATCAGTGACTAAGGCCCGCCGCCTCGGGCCTCTTCCAGCGCGGCGAGCCGCTTGCGCCACGCCGGGATGGTCTCAGGGTTCTTGCAATGCAGCGGCGGTTCGCCGCGCAGTATGCGGGTGATGTTCTCGACCGCCGCCGGCGGGAAGGAGGCGAACACGTCCTGCGTGTGCCCGATCATGTGCGGGGTCAGGATCACGTTGTCGAGCTGCCGCAGCGGACTGTCCTGAGGCAGGGGCTCGACAACGAAGTTGTCGAGCGCCGCGCCGCCGATGCGCTTGTCCCTGAGCGCCCGATACAGCGCGCCTTCATCGATCGCCTCTCCGCGCGAAGTGTTGATCAGGAATGCTCCCGGCTTCATCAGGGCGAGCTCGCGCTCCGAGATCATTGCGCGCGACGACGGGGTAATGCTCACGTGCAGGCTGACGACGTCGCTTTCCTTCAGGAGCCCGTCCAGGCCCGCCAGCGTGACATTCGGGGGAACTTCCTGCGCCGCGACGAACGGATCGAAGGCGAGGATCCTGACGCCGAATCCGGACAGCCGATCCACGACGCCACGTGCGATCCGCCCCAGCCCGACGAGGCCGATGGTGCGTCCGAGCACCATGCGCGCCCAGGGATCCGTCGGCGTCGGCTTCGGGCGCGGACGCTTGCCTCGCAGGACCTCTTCGGTCGCCCCGGGCTGGTACAGCAGCATCAGCATCAACATCACCGTGGCCTCGGCCATGCTGAGGAAATTCTGCGGCGTCGCTCCGTGGCCGAGGATGATACCGAGCTCGTTGCAGGCATCGATGTCCACGGTCTCCATGCCGATGGTCGGATTCACGATCCCGCGCAACCGCGGCGCCGCCAGGAGCACTTCCCGCGGGCAGACCGAGCGGGAACTGAAGGACATCACCTCGGCCCGGCCGAAGAGCTCCGCGTAGCGTTCCCTGGGATAGACGAGCTTCGCCCCCGGGCTCGTGACCGGCCCTCGAACGACCTCGATACCCTGCGCCCGAAGCAGATGCTCGATCTCGTCGAGGATCTCGACGAGCATGTAGTCGTGACAGATGAATACGCTGCGTTGCCTCATAGTTCATTCAGCGCTTCTGGCTGGACGCAGAGCCGCTCATGTTGGTGTCATAGCCCGGCAGGACCCGAACGTCCACGACGCATACCGCGCCGCCCTTCACCGCTGCCAGCCCGCGCTCGATCGCCGGCCGGATGTCTTCGACACGCGTCACCGGCCCGATGCCCTCGGCGCCCTGCGCGCGCGCCATCATCGCCAGGTCGATTTCCGGGTCCGCCATGCGCTGGCCGATCCACTTGTTTTCGACCGGCCGCGCGCGTTCCTTCGCCATCCTCTCCTGGTGCAACTCGTCGTTGAAGAAGGAGCGGTTGTTGGCGACCAGCACCAGGCACGGAATCCGGTAGTGCACCGCGGTCCAGAACGCGGTCACTCCCATCAGGAAGTCGCCGTCGCCCAGGATCGCCACCGGGATGCGCCCGCTGCCCTTCAACGCCAGCGCCGCGCCCACCGTGATTCCGGGCCCTGCGCCGACGCCGCCACCGCCTTCCTGGCCGATATAGTCCAGCGGGTGCCGGAAGTAGCGGTACTGGCCGTTCCAGCCGAGCGGAACATGGGTCATGCAGACATCCACGCCCGCGCAGGCCGCGTCGAGCGCCTGCGCCATTGCGCGAATCGACACGGCGTCGGCGGCCGCGGGCGCGGCCGGCGTGGCTGTCGCCGGCGCGATCGCCGGACGCGACTTCACCGCCTCCAGCAGCGGCCCCACCGCGGCATCGGCCTCGCACATCAGGTACAGGTCGGTCGGCGGCAGTCCCTGGTAATCCATGCTCCAGCCGCGATGGCTGTGCGCATCCGGAGATACCTGGATCACCTTGGCACGGACGGCCTCTGCGCCCCAAGCCTGTTTCAGCGTGCCCGCCAGATCGACCCAGTCGAGCGACAGCACGACGTCGGCCTCGCGCAGCACCTTGGCCCCCGCCGCCGGCAGGAAAGTTCCGGGTGGCGCCGAGTGCAGCGGGTGGTCCGTGGGAAAGGACGCCCCGGTCTTCAGATCGGTGAGCACTCTCGCCTGAAGCCGCTCGGCCAGGGCGACGCGCTGCCGCCATCCGGCCTCGCTCCTGGAGACGCGGCCGATCAGGATGACCGGGTTGCGCGCCTCCGAGAGCAACTTCGCCGCGGCCTGGACCAGGCTCGCGGCGGGCATCACCGGCTCGGGCGCGCGGAAACGTGTCACGTCCGGGAGCGGCGGCGGCGCGCCGATCTTCGCCTCCTGCATCGCGGCGTCGAGGTTGATATACGTCGGACCGCGCGGCGCGGTGTTGGCGATCTGCGCCGCGCGAAGCAGCGCCTCGTGGGCCGCCGCCACCGATCCCGGCTGGTTGTCCCACTTGGTGTAGTCGCGCACCAGCGCACCCTGGTCCGTGGCGGTGTGCAGCCAGTCGATCCAGGGCCGGCGCTTGGCCGCGTCGACCGGCCCGGTGGCGCCGAGAATCAGCATCGGCACGCGGTCGCACCAGGCGTTGAAGATGGACATCGTGGCGTGCATCAGGCCGACATTGGAATGCAACACCGCGCCCATCATCCGGTCGGTGACCTTGGCATAGCCCTGGGCGATCGATACCGCGCTCTCCTCGTGCAGGCAGAGCAGCATCTGGGGCCGCGAATTGCCGAGATAGTTCACGATGCTGTCGTGCAAGCCGCGGTAGCTCGCGCCCGGGTTGAGCGCGAGATACGGGATGTCGAGCTCGCGCAGCATCGCCGCGATCGCGTCGCTGCCCCAGAGTTCGGTCTGCTGCGGGCCCGCAACCGGGGTGTCGTGGACGATGCCCGGCGCGGCCGATTCCTTTGCGTTCATGTGCGCTCCATTTTCGGTGAACTCAATTCACTCACGTATCGACAGAACTGGCGGAGGTTTTGGGTTTCACATATGTCTCCCGATTTTGGGAAGTTGCAACTTCGCAACTTCCCAAAATCGGGAGATTGAATATGCCAAATCACGGCAACCTTTCAGCCTTCGCCCGCTTAATGTCATCGATCAGAACTTCACCTTGCTGTAGACCTCGTCTTCGTTGGCCTTGATCAGCGCCGCCCGGTTGTTGCCGGGCTTCTCCACGATCTTGACCCATTTGGCGATGTTCGCGAGATGCTGCTTCATCAGCCGGTCAGCATCCGCGACGCCGCGCGCCTTGAAGTCCTCGGCGAGCCGCGGCAGGTCTTCGGCCCGGAACTTGGCGAGCGCGTCGTTGAAGTCCTTGCCCGGTTTCCAGAACTGGATGCCGCGCTTGGCAGCCATCTCCCGCACCTCGCGCTGCTGCTCGGCGTACAGATCGGTGGCGAGCACGCCGTATTTGGCGGCGAGGGCGATGTAGGTCTTCTTCTCCTGCGGAGTGAAGCTCGCGAAGGTCTTGCGGTTGGTCACGAACAGGCCCAGGCCGTGGTAGACGCCGATTTCGATGTCGATGACCTGTTTCACCGCGTCCCACAGCGAGTAGTCCGAGAGCCAGGCGTTCGGCCCGACCGCGCAGTCGATTTGCCCGCCGGAGAGCGCCGAGCCGATTTCAGGCGGCGGCAGCAGGACCGCGACGCCGCCGAGCGCGCGGATCATCCGCGTCGCCGAGGACCCCGTCACCCGTACTTTGCGGCCCTTGAAATCCGCGAGGCTCGCGACCGGCTTCGCGCACATGAGGTTCCACGAGGTGGGACCGTGGCCGCCGAAGAACCAAACGTTCAGGTCCTGCTGCTCCTTCTTGCATTCCTCGCAGCCGACCAGGATCGTCTCCAGCCCGGCGCCGGCGGCCGCGTGGGAGTCGGTGACCCAGGGCAGCATGTCCGGAACCATCGCGATGTGCCTGAGCTCTCCGAGATTCAGGCTCGGCACCACGAAGCCGCCGTCGACCACGCCGTCCTTGATGCCCTTCAGGGTGCCCGGGCCGTTGAGCAGCTGGCCGCCGGCGAATACCTTGCCGGTGAGACTGCCGTTGGTCGCCTTGGCGAGCTCGGCGAAGAACTGGTCGTAGATCCTGGCCTCGATCGTTCTCGGGGGCTGGAACATGTTGAACTTCAGCTCCCTCGCATTCGCGCTGCCGAACGTCGCGATGCTCGCCGCGCCGATGAGTGCGGCGATGATCTTCCTTGCTTTCATGATGTCTCCTCCTTCGGTTTTGCAGCAATCAGAACTTCATCAGGCCCATGGTTCTGGGCAGGTAGAGCGAAATCTCGGGATAGGCGACGAGCAGCGAGAGCACCACCAGCTCGCAGACCAGGAACCAGCCGACGCCGGCGAAGATGCGCTCGAGCGAGATGCGGTCCCCGACCAGCGCCTTGGCGGCGAACACGTTCAGCCCCACCGGCGGGGTGATGAGCCCGATCTCGAGCAGCTTCACCACCAGGATCCCGAACCAGATCAGGTTGACGCCGAGCTTCTGCAGCGCCGGGATGAGGATCGGCAGCGTGAGCAGCATGATGGAGATCGGCTCGAGGAAGCAGCCCAGGATCAGATAGACCACCGAGGCGCCGACGATGAGCAGCAGGGGGCTCACGGCATTCTTCGATATCATCTCGGCAACGAAATCCGGCACGCCCGAAAGCGCCATGAAGCGCGTGAGCAGCACCGCCCCCAGCGCGACGAAGAAGATGGTCGCGGTGCCGTGCAGCGCTTCGGTGACGCCTTCCCAGAGCACCTTGCGGCTCATGCCGCCCACCCAGACGGCGAGCACGAACGCGCAGAAGGCGCCGAAGGCACCCGCCTCGGTCGGCGTGGCGACGCCGCCATAGATGCTGCCGATCACGAGCACGACCAGCAGCGGAAGGGGCCAGGCGCGCTTGGTCGCGAGGAGTTTCTCCCGCCGCGTATAGGTTTCCTTGCCCATCGGCGCGAGCGTCGGATCGAGCATCGCGCGGCTGACGATCATCACGGCGTAGACCGCGGCGGTGAGCAGCCCCGGCAGCACCCCGGCCAGGAAGATCGCCGCCACCGACTGGCCGGTGAACGCGCCGTACAGGATCATCATGACCGAGGGCGGGATCATCGACCCGAGCGTCCCCGCGCAGGCGCACACCGCGGCGGCAAGCCCCGGGTTGTAGCCCGCCTTGAGCATTTCCGGGATCGCGATCCGTCCCATCGCGACCGTGGTCGCGACCGAGGAGCCGCATGCGGCGGCGAATACGGCGCAGGCGAAATTGGTCGCCACCGCGAGTCCGCCCGGCAGCCCGCGCAGCCACATGCGCAGGGCCTGGAACAGCGGATCGGTGAGCCCCGAGCGGTAGGCGAGCGCGCCCATCAGCAGGAACATCGGCACCGCGGAGAGCTCCCAGTTGGCGCCGAACTCGTAGGGCAGCGATCCGGCGAGCGACATCACCACACCCCACCCAGCGACCTGTGCCAGGCCCAGCACCGCGACCAGCGCGAGCGCCGCGCCGATCGGCATGCGCAGCGCCACCAGCACGAGTATTCCCGCGAGCCCGAGAAAGCCGACGGCGAGAGAACTCATGTCAGTGCGCCTGACCGCCGCGCCCGGCGAAGGTCTGCAGCACCTGCACCAGCGCGTAGAGCGCCATCAGGCCGAGGCCCAGGGGAACGAACCAGCGCGACGGCCAGGTGGAGATGGTGAAATAGGCCGTCTGGACGCTCTCGCGTGCCTGCGTGAATTCGAGCGCGTAGGCCGCGGTGCGCCAGGTGAGGAATGCGAGTAGCAGGGCGGTGACCAGCGTGCAGATCGCGTCGATGATGCGGACCACCAGCGGGGGCAGGCGCTGGGTGAAGACCTCGGCGAAGAAATGGCCGCGCCGGGATTGCACGTAGGCGAGCGGCCAGAAGATCACGCCCACCATGTAATAGTGCGAGACGAACTCCACGGTGCCCGGGAGCGGCGAGTTGAAGACATAGCGTCCGGTCACATCGAGCATCACGTGGAGCGCCATCAGGCCGACCAGCACGCAGCCCAGCCTCACGAGCAGGCCCGCCGCCTTGTCGAGCACTTCACGCAGAGTGTCCACCGCGTTTCCTCCCCCCATGCCGGCTGCGGATCAGTGCTCGCGCAACAAGCTTCCGAAGCCGCCGATGCTGTCCGCGATCCCCAGCTTGCGAAGGCAATGCCAGGCCGCCGCGGTGTTGCTCGTGACCACGGGAACGCCCAGCTCCCGCTCCAGCTCCTCGATCACGTCGGCCGAGCGCACCGTGGTGCAACTGATCAGGACCGCCTGGGCGCGCGGATCGCGATGTTCGAGCGCGAACTCGCGCCAGCGCTCCGGGGACACCGCCATCATCGCGTCGGCGTCGCGGCAGTCCAGTCCCGCGCAGCCGAGGATCTCGAACCCGGCGCCGCGGAAATACGCCGCCTCGCGATCGTTGATCGCCTCGACGTAGGGCGAGAGCATGACGATGCGCTTCGCCCCGAGCGCGCCGAGCGCGGCGACGATCGCCTCCGAGGTCGCGGTGGCGGGCTTGCCGCTCGCGCGCGCCACGCGCTCGATGATCGAGCGCTCGAGCTCCGCGCTGAAAGTCGATACCGCCGTGCAGTGGAACACGACCAGGTCGGCCCTGCTGTCGGCGACCAGTCCTGCGGCCTCCTCGACGCGCTCGGTCATCGCGAGCAGGTCGCGTTCCGAGCTGCCGGTGAGCTTCAGCCGCGTGACATGCAGCGACACCCCGGGGGGCAGCATGGCCTGGAACTGCGGCTCGGCTGCCTGGTTGCCCGAGGGCAGCAGCACGCCCAGGCGCGCCCGCGTGCCGTAGTTGATCGCGCTCATGCGGCTCTTGCGCCGGCTTGCGCGTCGATCCTCAGCGCGCTCTTTTCCAGTCTCTGGCGCAGCTCGGTCCAGAGCGCACGCAGCGCCGCCGCGTCGGGCAGCGCGCCCCCGGCGCGGCGCTGCTCCATGGCGCGCCACAGGCGGGCGCGCACCTCGTAGCGCATCGCCTGCGGCAGGCCGAAGACGATGTCGGTCATCGCCTTGCTGACTTCGTCGTTCCAGAGCCGCTCGTACTCCACCCGCGCCGGGCCCAGCGTATACAGCGCCGGCGCCGCCTTGGGACGGCGCGATTCGCGCAGGCGCGCGGTCGCGGCGGCGTCCAGCATGCCGTTCCTGACGACGACGCCGTAGTCGCGCTCGGCGCCGGCCACCGTGACGAAGCCGTTCAGAACGTCGTCCAGCACCCGATGGGCATCGCGCTCGAGCGGGTCGCCGTGGCCGCCCCCGCCTGCGGTGGACAGGCGCACCACGTCCCCGATGGATGCGCGCAGCGCGTCGGCCTTGTGGATCTGCTCGAACCGGTCGGCGCCCGCGCGCTTCACCTCGATGCGGCCGTTGGCGCCGCACGCGCCGCCCCGCAGCCCCCAGGGCTGGAAGCGCAGCCGCTCCATGCCGCGCGCGATGATGACGCAGTCGGGCGCAAGCACCTCGAATTCGAAAACGACGCCGCAGCCGCCCCGATAGCGGCCCGCGCCGCCGGAATCGGGCAGCAGGCCGTAGCGGTAGACCCGCGTCGAAGACTTGCTCTCCACCGTTTCCAGCGGGCTGTTGCGCAGGTTGGCGAGATCGACCACGTCGCGCGCGTGCAGCCCGTCGGCGACCGGGCAGCCGCCGGTGCCGCCGGAGAGCGGCTCGAGCACGTTCACCTCCACGCCCCGCCCGGTGGCACTGGGCTCGGCGAACACCACCGGCACGATCGTCCCCGAGCCCGCGGCCGGCACCCAGTCGGGCAGCGCCTGCGCCAGGGCGCCCATCACCGCGTCCTGCAGCCGCACGCCCATGGTCGTGCGCAGCCCGATCGCCGCGGGAAAGACGCAGTTCACCACCGATCCCATCGGCGCGGAAACGGACACCGGCCGCATCATTCCCGCGTTCAGGGGGATGCCCGGATCCATGGTGAAGAACAGCGACATCAGCTTGTAGATCAGCCACGGATGCGACTTGCCGGCGCTGTACAGGTTGAACGCGGCCTTGAGCTGCGGATCGGTGCCGGCGAAATCCAGATGCAGCGAATCGTCCTTCACGGTCACCGCGACTTCGAGGCGCACCGGCACCTCGCTCGCCACGTCGTCGTCGAGATAGTCGTGGAAGCGGTAGGTTCCCGGCGGAATCCTGCGGATCTGCTCGCGCACCCGCGTTTCGCTGTAGGCGAGGCAGTCGTCCATCGCCGAGAGGAAATTCTCGCGGCCGTAGCGCTTGATCAGCTCGTGCACGCGCCGCTCGCCCACCCGCAGCGCCGTGATCATCGCGCGCAGGTCGCCCCAGTTGTCGGCGGGAACGCGGACGTTGTTCAGAATGAGCTTCAGGACGTCGTCGTTCAGCACGTCCTTCTTGTACAGCTTGATCGGCGGAATGCGGATGCCTTCCTGGAACACCTCGTAGTTGGAGGGCGTGAGGCTGCCAGCGACGTTGCCGCCGACGTCGGTCGAATGGACGTAGGCGAAGGTGAAGCACACCAGCCCGCCGTCGTGGAACACCGGGCGGAAGACGTTGACGTCGGGCAGGTGCGAGGACATGGCCCCCGAGGTATACGGATCGTTGGTGACGACGATGTCGCCCTCGTCGTAGGCATCGAACGCGCCGAACGCGTCGGACATGTCCAGGTTCACGAACGTGGTGATGCCGATTCCGCTCGGGTAGCCGAAGATCTCGCCCTTGGGCGTGACCAGCGCGACGCCGAGGTCCGCGGTCTCGTTGACGAACGCGGTGTAGCCGGTGCGCTGCACCGAATACCCCATCTCCTCGGCCACGGAGCGGAAGCGCTGCATGAGCATTTCGAGCACGATCGGATTGGTGCGCATGGTTCAGCTCCTTCGCGTGAGGGTCAGCACGCCGTACTCGTCGGTGACGGCGACGAAGCCCGGAGCGACGACGGTGGTCGTGTCGAACTGCTCGATCACGGCCGGCCCGGCGACCGCGTGGCCGGCGGAGAG
>Ga0209514_10008711_pt1 | contig 11428 bp, 12 predicted proteins | sample Subgrocontami58m_FD_187452 | JGI IMG/M metagenome (GOLD analysis project Ga0209514, IMG submission 187452) | Subsurface groundwater microbial communities from S. Glens Falls, New York, USA - GMW37 contaminated, 5.8 m (SPAdes) (version 3) | ecosystem: Environmental > Aquatic > Deep subsurface >...
CACCGTTCCCACAGCCCCTACTGCTGCTGACATATCAAGATAAAAAGCAGCCGACCCTAAACAAGAGAAGATCGTTTACACAAAATGCTTGACGGATCCGATGACAAGCCCGCTGATTCCGCTCGCGTCCAACGATTCGTTATGCGGCGGTTGCGATTCATCAGACTTCCCGTCAATATAAATTCTCAATGATTTTACCCTTCAACCTCCTTCAACCTTTGAGCGTATTCCCTCAGCCATTCTATTCAACTCATCCATTCCCGCCCGCTGATTCTGACAACTTATCAGAATGTTGTCATCGTGAAAGAGACGCGCGTCACTGTAACTCAATGAAACTTCGCTGCATGGATAGCACTTGACCGCAGTTGGAGGACCTCACGAGAACGCATATTGGACGTTTAGTGGACGCGCCTTCGGATGTTGCTTGATTCAGCTCGTTACTCATTCCAAAGCCAGTGCCGAAACCAATCATAGTTATGTGTTACCAGGTCGCGGCATTGCTTCAGTTCGGCACACTGGTGACCCGCTCCTTTGTAGATAATCATCTTCACCGCTACGCCCTGATCTTTGAGTGCCCTGTTTAACTCATACGCACCAGCAGGCGGAGCCACACGGTCAAATTCCCGATGTTGGATTAAGGTCGGTGTCTTTGCGTTTTTGATGTAGGCGAGCGGCGATGCCTTGCGGTAATACTCCGGGTCGTCCCACGGCGTAGCTCTCGTGTACCAAGATCCGGGTGTTACTCCGCCGCCTGCACCGAGGGCGTAAAACATCCTCAAATCCGAGGTCCCTTCGCCTACCGTAACGGCTTTGAAGCGGCCGCTATAGGTCGCGATGAAGGCTGCGATGTACCCGCCGGCGCTATAACCCATAGCGCCGATACGATTCGAATCGACGATGCCCTGCGCGATGAGGTAGTCAACTCCTGTGATTATGTCCTCGTATTGCGAGACTCCCTCGTTACGCACCAACAGCGCACGAAATTTTCTGCCGTAGCCGGGCGACCCGCGATAGTTAGGGCGGAGGGCAAGGGCGCCTTTGGCGACGAACAACTCGGCAGGGTAAGGCAGATCGCGCGTGATAGTTGCCTGATCAACTTCATTAGACGGACCGCTGTGGATAATGATGACCAGTGGGTACTTCTTGGAAGGATCGAAATCCGCGGGCTTAATCAGAACTCCCTCGATCGGCGTTCCGTCCTTCGACCTCCATTCGATGACTTCACGCGCACCGATTTTCCACCCCTTCAGTTGGTCACCCATCGTCGTCAGCCGCTTCGGCTGGAACGACTTCAAGTCTGAGACGTAAAGCTCATCATAATTCTTTGCGTCCTGATCCATGAATGCTGTCTGCTTGAAATCACGAGTGAACGAAAATGAGGTAAAGACGGAAGGATAAGGCTGGCTCACGCGCTCGATAGCCCTGGTCGCGGGATTTAGACGAAACAGGTGCTGATATGTTCTTTGCCAGGCAGAAAAGTAGATACCCTCGGGCGACCATGCGAGCGGGGTGGGATTCTCGTCGAACTGCTCGGTCAGCACACGCGACGGTCCGCCATCGGAAGGCACCACAGCAATATATCCCGCCGCGTATTGGTAAAACTCATCCTTGTCGGTGAGGGTGTAAGTTCTGTAGGCGATCTCCTTCCCGTCGGGTGACCAGACCGGGAAAAAGTCAGGGCCCTTCCGGTCCACGACCTTCTTGACGGACTTGTCGCCGAGATTCAAGACGTAAATGTCATAAGTCTCAAAGGAGTATGGATCTCTATATTGATTCGCGCTGAAGACGATGCGGCGAGAGTCCGGCGACCATGAAAAATCATCCACCGCAAGGCTGACGCCATCTATCAACCGCTCCGGCTGTGCGGAAGTCGGCGTATCGTCGGCCAACATTGCGATCGTCCAAAGGCTGGTTGAAAACGCCTGATCATTTCCGACAATGTGGTACTCCGGCGTTTCATCTCCGCCCGTCCTTGGAAACACCTCGGTAGTCGTAAAGGCGATGCTGCGGCCATCGCGCGACCACTGATAATCATTAACACCGTTATTTACTAGAGTGAGCCGCACAGCCTCTTTGCTCGGCGGCGAGGCGAGATAAATCTGTGGTCCGCCGTCGCGAGTAGAGAGAAAGGCCAAGCGCTTGCCGTCCGGCGACCAGCTGACATTGAAGTTTGAGCCCTTCGCCTCCGTCAACTGATAGCTCTCGCCCGAGGAGACGCTTGCGATCCATATTTGGTCGTCGAATGAGTTCGCCTCCCAGACTGCCTTGCGAATTGTATAAGCGACTGAGTGGCCATCGGGGGAGATGCGCGGGCTGGCTTCCCTCTTAAGGATCGTCTTAAGGCTCAGCCACTGGTCAATAGTCGGACTAGTTATAGCAGCGGTTTGAGGTTGGACGTCCCACGCGCACAACATCAGTGTAATGACGGGTATCCATGCGAGTCTTTTCACTATTGCACACCTCTTTCTCTTTTGCCCTCACCAAGCCCGGCTTTTTTTCGCAACCCGTGTTGGGCAAATCTTAGTGCTTCTGCTACCAAACGAGCGCCACTTGTTTACACTTGAAATGTGATCAAGAAACCGCGGAAAGGTATCACCAACCAAACAATGAAAAATAGAACGAAATTAACATCGGTAAGAGAGAAGTTTTCGGTAGGTCGATGGGCTGACGCCCATTATTTGTTTGAATGATCTTAAAAAATGGCTTTGATCGGCGAAGCCGCATTTACATGCTATCTCGGTTAACGAGAGATTCTTGCGTGGCATGAAGGCGAGTGATCGTTCGACCCGAACATTTCTAACGTACTCACCCAGAGTGCAGTGAAAATATTGAGGAACACTTCTTGAAAGATGGACCGGGTGAATACTCAGCTCGCGCGACAATTCGTCTAATGAAAATTTCTCAGAATAGCCGCTTCGCAAAATATCCTCTAGCTTTCCAACCCATAAAGGCCTTGGGGTTTTTGCTGTGTCTTCGGTAAGCAGCAACTGTCCAAGAATTTCTAAAGAAAGGCTGTGAATTGAAGCTCCGGAAATATCGTCGGAAATGATGACTTCCCTGAATATCTTGTAGCACAAAAATTTGGCGCCGGAATTTCTGATTTTAAATATGCCTTGTAATCCGCCTTCGTTAGCGGCGATGTCATCTAAATAATTCTGAGCAAAATCGATGTGAAGACATTTAGCATTTCCTTCCAACTTAGTATTGTAATGCGGCTCGAAACGGCTATGAAAAAGTAGATTTCCGGCGGAACAGTTATAGACTTCTTTTTTGGTGCACTCGATCACTTCTCCCCGCAATATGAATGTGAAATGGGGATTCTCGTGGCAGTGCCAACCGATATGGTTGCGGGAATGTTCCGTATCAACAATGGCCAGCGTCATTCCTGGCAGTTGAATTTTCTTTTGTTCTCCGAAATGCTGAGCGGCTAGATGTAGAAAGTCCACGATCATTCCTCAGGGGCTCCGCTGCGAGCGTTTGTTCGGCAACCAGCGAAAGAGTCGCTTAACCTCGCAGGCAAATCACAAGCGTTCATATCAAGAAGCAGCATAACGTTTGAGACATGTATGTTGAATGTCAGGTCGAGTCTCTAGAATGAGCCGAAAGGCTCAGGAGGAAATCGACGATGACGATTCAAGCCCAAGTCTCATTTCAATCTCAAGTATTTACACCCCGGGACTACGAGATCTTCGCGGGGCTGGATGTGGACAAGCATAGCATCGCGGTGACTTTTTGCAATCACGAAGGATTGCTGCGATCGCTGCGTCTGCCCTATAGTGCGCCGCAGTTGCTGAACTACGTGCGGCGGCATTTTCCGGAGCAGCGGCTGGCCTTTGTTTACGAAGCCGGACCGACCGGCTTTGGCCTCTACGATGAGTTGGTGGCGGAGGGTCATCCTTGCATGGTAGTGGCACCGTCGATGGTGCCGACCGCGCCGGGACAACGAGTGAAGACCAACCGGCTCGACAGCCAGAAACTCTCCGAAGGTTTGCGCGGTGGTCAACTGCGCAGCATTCATGTGCCGGCGTCGAAGTATCGCGAGCTTCGTCATCTAGTGCAGTTGCGCGACACACAGGTGCAGCAGTTGACGGCGACCAAATGTCGCATCAAGGCGTTACTGCTGTATGAAGGAATACAGTTTCCTGACAAGGGCGATCACTGGTCGGCGCGGGTGCTGGATGAGCTGCTGGCGCTGCCCAGCTCAGAGAGTGTGCGCTTTAAGCTGGATCAGTTGATTGGCACGCTGCACTTTCATTTCAATTCGGCTGCGGCGGCCCAGAAGCAGATTCGTTACCACTGTCAAAACGATGCGGAACTGCGACAGTTGATCAATTTGCTGACCACCATTCCCGGCATCGGGGTGATTGTGGCGACGCACCTGGTGGCGCGGCTGGGAGATCCAACTCTGATTACCAACGTGCGGCAGATTGCCGGCTTTCTCGGACTGGTGTCGAGCGAGCATTCGACCGGCGACAAACAGAATCGCGGTGAGATCACGCGGGCAGGCGATAGCCGGCTGCGCAATAAGTTGATTCAAAGCGCCTGGGTAACCATCAGAAAAGATCCGGAACTGCGCGAGTTCTATCAGCGCGTCTATCAACGGCACCCAAAGAAAGTGGCCGCCCGCAAAGCGATAGTGGCGGTGGCGCGCAAGTTGACGACCCGTATCTACGCCATCTTGAAAGAACAACGGCCATTTGTTTTGCGAGAAGTTTCACCAGCTCCTTTAACCGTAGAGGAGACCGCCGGCCCCAGGGAACGCCTCGACGGTCAACAGAACGAACAGCCATGAACTAATGGCTGGAAGATTCGTGTCTGAGACAGAGGACCCGGGCCTTCGGGATCGCCCTCGAGAGGGTCGCATCCACGAGAGTGCGCCGATCATCGAGTCGGGCCACGTATAGCAGTCAGTCTCTCTTGCTGGTTGGAAAGCGGAAAGGAAAACCGAAAGATTAAACTCGACGAGGCTTGTCCCTCTTGACATTCACATAGCAGTTGACCGGGCGGCGGTCAACTGGATTACGGACAAGTTGTCGATAAGAGACCCGCTGGTTCCGCTCGCGTCCAACGATTTGTTATGCCGCTGAATGGTTGAGCGAGTCAAGTGATTTTCAATAGTTTCAGAATCACATATCCCGCATTGACAACAAGCACGTATGAGTACAGAGCAGTACGATGAGAGGCACGATCAGCGGCAAGAATAAAGAGACTTGGAAGTAGCGCTTTCCTTTCATAATCGTTTAGAAGTGAGCAATGCGGAGCGGCATAACGGTTGAGTTGACGCGGCGGCGCGAATCAAAGCACCCTTTGCCGCACCAAGCAAGTTGAGAAACACGCTCCCGCCGCTCGTGTCCAACGAATTGTTCGGTTGCGCGTTACGACAAAGTAAGAAACGACGCATAGTCGTCAGCGGCAAACGCTTCAATCGCGGCGAAGTGCTTTCGCAGCAGCTGTGCAACGTCCGACGTAGAACAATTGCCCAATCGTACCCACACAACTTTCGGAGGATATCCCAACAGAAAGCTGCGTTGATGCATGTCTGAATCCTTTGAGCAAATGATTAGAGAGTTGTCCTGGGCGTATTTCCAAACCGCAGGATCATCAGCCGCTTTCAGGCCAACGTCGCGAACATGAACCGAATCAGAAAAGAGATCGTCGAGAAGCCGAGCAAGCTGCGGAGACAGGTTCTCGTCGAATAGAAGCTTCATGCGGCCGGCACGGTAATCAACCTGCGCTCACGATCAGCAGCAAATGCGATGCACGCCTTTAGGTCGTCACGAGTGAGGTCGGGAAAATCTTCAAGGATTTGTTCTTCCGTCATATCGGAAGCGAGATATTCCAACACCTCATAGACGGTAATGCGCAAGCCGCGAACGCAAGGTTTGCCGCCGCGCTTGTTAGAATCAATCGTGATGTAGTCCCGATAGTCCATGTCCAGAGATTATGACTGAATGATCACCGAGGTCAAGAGTTACAAGACAAAGCAACCGAACGGTTGAGTTGACGCGGCGGCGCGAATCAAAGCACCCTTTGCCGCACCACGCTAGTTGAGAAACACGCTCCCGCCGCTCGCGTCCAACGATTTGTTCGGCGCCCCCTAAGCAGTAGGCGGTTTAGTTCGAATTCGGTTCCACAGAAAAATAATTCCGGCGCCGATCATAATTCCAGCCGCATCAGGGATCAGATCGCGTGTGCGACAATGGTGCGTACCACTGACACCTTCAGCGAGTTCCACGAGTATTCCCATCGCAACACAAGCCGCAGCAGCCCACACAAACCCAGACCAATGCGACATGTTAAATTGCGCGCTGGTCATGATGAAGAACAATACGAACAGCACAATATGTCCGTAATTGCCTAAGGAATAGACTGCCAACGCCATGTTAGGCAGACCTTCGCACGGCTGCGGATGCAAGTGAAACCCAACGCTAGCTGGAAAGTAGAGTATGCCGAGCACTACGAAAGTGATGTACGCCCATCGTGCGCCGCGCGCGGCAAGAATGCCCAGCACCAGGAATCCGATATATACGAGTACCTTCATGCCCGCCAGCATGGGGCTTGCAAAGAATATAAAGAACGTGGATAGCCACAGCGCGTCTTGTAAAACGATGCACCGAACGCCGGAATTGACCGGGCGCGGAGACACCTAACCAAGCATCCGAGTCTCGCGGATGAAAGCCACGCTATTCGCGCTCCGGTCGAATGACTTGTTAGATGGCGGCGCACATTGGAGCGCAACTTTACGGAGGCTATGCACGTTCGCCTTCAATCACACTATACGGTGATTTTGTCGGAACCATTCTTGATAGTCTAAAGCCGGATGCCTCCAGTAGCCTTTGATACTCATCCTTTGTGCGTTCTTTGCCGCCTTCCATGACAAGCATCAGGAGGTCGAGAGCCTTTGATGGACTCGGCTCATCGCCTTCGGGAACGACCATTTCAATGATTAAGACTTTACCCTTTTCATTCATCGCCGAGTGGATGTTTTGCAGGATTTTAATGCTGTGCTCATCATCCCAGTCGTGAATAATGTGCTTCATCATGTAGGCATCCGCGCCTATCGGAACAGACTGGAAGAAGTCACCCGATATGAGTTCGACGCGGTCACGGACACCCTCTTTTTCAAGTAATGCGTTCGCGCCCTCGATAACAAAGGGTAGGTCGAACAAAACTCCCTGCACCTGCGGGTTCGCTTTCAACATTCCGCCGAGTAACAATCCATGACCGCCAGCTATGTCAACCAGTTTGCCAACGCCGGAAAAATCATAAGCCTCGACAATCGCCGGAATGACTGACAGCGAAAGGTTCGTCATGGCGCGGTTGAAAACCCTTCCGGCTTCCTTATTCTGTGCGAAAAACTCAAAAGAACTTATGCCTTGAACTTTTTCATGTGCCACTTCTCCGGTTTTGACGCTGTGCATCAGCGCACCCCAAGCCTGCCAAATCCAATCTTCGTCCATCATCATGGCGAAATCGCGCATGGAATTCGGCGCACCCTCGCGCAGCAGCGCGGCAATCGGCGTTAGCTCGAACTTCTGGTCGTCGGTTTTCGCAAAGACACCTGCGCTCGCCAGAGTGCGCAGGACGCGGTACAGAGAGGGCGCGTGCGTTTCGGTTTTCGCAGCGAGTTCATCAGCGGTGTGCGGTTTCTCCGCAAGCAAATCGGCAATACCAAGTTTTACCGCAACGCCAATGCTCCTCTGCATCAACGCCCCGAAGAGCATTTGCATCAAGATCGCATCCGGTGGGGGAACATTAGGTTGGTTATGCTGAGTCATGTATTACGCCTCGCTTCAGTTTAAGTATGAAGAAAACTCGCCGTACATATCATATCTTCACATCACAAGCGAAGCCATCTAACGATGGAGTTGAAGCGGCGGGAAACAACGGTGCTGTGCGCAAGGTGTCGATAAGAGGCGCGCTGATTCCGCTCGCGTCCAACGAATTGTTCGATGCCGCCGTTCGATTCAAAGGGCCTCAGAGATTTCCGATAGTTGGCCCATTAAATAACACCTTCACATAATACAGCCACGATAAATTTAGGAGAATTGGAATCAGGTCCAGCCGCGATCGATGTTTGAAAGAGTTGACCACTGACAACACGAAACATCCAAGCATTAACAAACCGGATGCCATGAAGAAACGCATCGCTGTTAGGAATTGAGCATCACCCGATTTGGTATTCAGAATTGGGACAATCACGAACACATGAATGATCCAGAGGATGATCGGAACTGCCCACGTTACAAACCGGACCGTCACGATTAGAACGCTGGCGCCCGTTGGCTGGTCTTGGTTTACGACTCTAGACATCATTCCTTTTGCGACGAAGGAAAAGGCATCGAACGTTTGAGTTGACGCGGCGGCGCGAATTCATTCAAGCATCGCCGAATCAGTCATGATGCGAAACACGCTCCCGCCGCTCGCGTCCAACGATTTGTTCGGCCACGGGGACGCGAATTAGCGCCGCCACACCGACCCATCCGTATACTCTATGCGTTTTACCATTGCTTGGCCGAAACGGAAGACATATTGATTTGTCATGAAAGTATACGAAAGTGTCACGACATCGGAGGGCCCGATTTTCTTTTTCGATTTGAAAGTGATTTGCTCGGGCGACGTCCGGCCCCGCGAAATGCGTACCGGGTATTCAAACCGTACCGCGCGAATCGTTTTGGTGTCATCGTTCCTCACGACGACTGAAAGCCTGTACCTCTTGCCACCACGTGTGTCCGCGGCATCATTCATCCTGTCAAAGGCGCTCTCAGTTTCCATATGACCATCCGGATAAGCCTTAACGCGCGCGGCGCTGCGATTCGCGCGATTGTCAGCAGCATAATCGGTCACCAGTTCAACCTTTGTGCTGAGTAGCGACAGCTTCGGGGATTGCGCATCAACGGCAGTTGTGTGAGCGACTATGAGAACAAATGTGCCGGCAATTAACATTATCGATTTCATACGTCGATACCTCCTTACAATGAGTGGCCGAACGGTTGAGTTGACGCGGCGGCGCGAATCAAAGCACCCTTCGCCGCACCAAGCTAGTTGCGAAACACGCTCCCGCCGCTCGCGTCCAACGATTTGTTCGACGCGTTGAGATTTTCGCGCGCCGGGATTGAGAAGTGCAATCCTCGATGACGTGGACGGACGTTGCCGGTTGATATTCCGGGACATAACGAGGTGGCGCACCAGTCGGAAATAACCATAGCCTGACCTGGAAATCGTCAGCGTAACCAAGGTCGCGCCATGCCAAGCGGTTCCATGGTAGGTGACGCACGTTTAAGAGATATCGTCTGGCTCGAATAGCGCGCGCCACGGCTTCATCACGGCAGGAATGGCGACCGACGTAAATGTAAATGTAGCCGGTGTAATTTGGTTCGTTAAATAGTTGAATGACGAAATTGTCTAACCGCGCCTTTTCATCTTCCCACCGAATGTCACCATACGTATCGAACCAAAACACGTCCGGCGCCACTTCAGTCGTGGTGGCCTTAGAGCCGGGTGGCAAAAGAAACAAAAGCGCGAGTAGGAAGATTGGTTTCATTGTTAGGTTAAGCGTCGAACGGTTGAGTTGACGCGGCGGCGCGAATTCAATCAAGCATCGCCGGACGAATCAAGTTGAGAAACACGCTCCCGCCGCTCGCGTCCAACGATTTGTTCGAGCGCCCTTGATTGTAACGCGCTACTGATTCTTCGTTAACCAGAAACGAGCAAGCGCGGCGCTCGCGAGTCCATCCACGTTGAGAAGTACCAAGCCGCCTTTGCCAGGTAAACGCCGCGCGGTCTGCGTTAGCGATCAGGTACAGAACCCGGAGCGGTAGCGACGGGATCGAACATTCAAGTTGAGTCTTTAACCCGCTCCCTACCGGTCGCGGTTCTGTAACAGCGATGCGCGCGAACGGTGGAGTTGACGCGGCGGCGCGAATTCAATCAAGCATCGCCGGACGAATCAAGTTGAGAAACACGCCCCCGCCGCTCGCGTCCAACGATTTGTTCGACGGCGCCTGGGCAGACCAGGCAGATTTTGGCAAAGAGTCAAAATAAAATTCGACGTAATGATATGAAACTGATCCGGCCCCGTTGTTCCGATGTTGCTCCCAAGAAAAATAGTAATCCATCCGTAGAAGGGATTTAGGTGTAATCCAATCGCGGGGCACAGCAAAGACGATTGAACGTCCGGGACCAAGCGGATTGTCAGAGCAGACGTGGCACCTATTGTCGATTCGTGTTTTGTCGTCGCCAGAATCTGAGATGACATAAAAGAGACCTGCGTCACCGTATTCTTTGGGTACGCCACCCATGTCCAGGATAATTGGCCATCGACTATTGTTCTTGATGCGAAGTAACAGATGCGCACGACCGTAACCGGTTCCAAGCGGTTCAAGTTCTGCCAATCGGATGAACGATATGAAAACCGCGGGATTGTCGGAGTCGATAAGCGCCCCCTGACGATGCGTAGCTCTCCGTTGCGCCGAAGAGATTCCTGCACAACCGAGAACGAGCACCACAATTAAGGACAACTTTGAGCTCATCATCGAAAGACGTCGAACGTCTGAGTTGACGCGGCGGCGCGAATTCAATCAAGCATCGCCGGACGAATCAAGTTGAGAAACACGCTCCCGCCGCTCGCGTCCAACGATTTCGTTAGGCGGCCTTCTCCGACCAGAGCGCATATCCTAGTGCGGCCCAGCCAAGCGCGATGCCGTACACCATCAGGGCCGGGGCAAGTCTGCTGATGACGTCTCCTAAATCGGTCCAGTAAGTCAGCATGAAGGCACTGACGACCAGAGCCAGCATGAGACCGAACCCCAACGGAACCGCGCGTCTCCAGCCCGTGAACACGCGCGCCTTGAGGGTGCCAATGCCCAAGACAATAAAGCCCGCTGGCAACAGCATTGACCCGACGCCCATTGCCCTCCAGCCCGGTGCCCAGCGCGCCTCGAGGACCCCGTGAAGGTACTTGTACACCCAGATTTCTGTGACATTGCCGAGGAGCATGAGACCGGTGCCAAGCAGGCAGATTGCAAATCCTGCCGCGCCCAGCCGGCCTGAACGCTTGGCTTGCCTTTCATGGAAGCCCCTCAGGCCCACGATGAAAAACAACAGAGCCGGATTCAAGAGCACAGTTCGCAGGACCGCTTCTCCACGAGTTCCACCACCGCCAGTGAACCCGAAAAGAACGCTGGTTGCGACCAACAAGAGACTGCCCACCATGGCAAACAGACCGCGTCGGCGGCTGAGTCTTGCTTTGTCCACTGCGACCTCCTGACTATTGACTAGCGTACACTGCTGTTCCTTGCGTGACGATATGCGTCCCAAGACCGCCTAACGGTGGAATTAACCGGGCGGGACGCAACGAGGCAAGCATCCGAGTCTCGCGATGAGAGACCCGCTGAATCCGCTCCGGTTCAATGACTTGTTAGCGCGC
>Ga0209514_10008713_pt1 | contig 11427 bp, 8 predicted proteins | sample Subgrocontami58m_FD_187452 | JGI IMG/M metagenome (GOLD analysis project Ga0209514, IMG submission 187452) | Subsurface groundwater microbial communities from S. Glens Falls, New York, USA - GMW37 contaminated, 5.8 m (SPAdes) (version 3) | ecosystem: Environmental > Aquatic > Deep subsurface >...
CCACAAGAAAGATGGCAGACCCAGTTGACTTGGCATTGAAGATCAACTCATGAGCACATTGACGTACCTGTGCAACTGTTCCAGGGGAAGATTCCAATTGCGGTTTATAAATCATCTGAATAGAATCAATCACCACCAGGGTTGGATGTGTGTTATGGACGTTTTCCAGGATAAAATCCAGATTTGTTTCTGCAACGACCAGCAAATTATCTGACAGGATGGATAACCTCTCAGCCCGAAGTTTAGTTTGAGTTACGGACTCTTCCGCAGTTACATAAAGAGTGGTATATCCTTTCTGGCTGATATACTGACATACCTGTAAAAGAAGCGTAGATTTGCCTATTCCAGGCGTCCCTCCAATCAATACTGCTGAACCAACAATGAGCCCCCCGCCTAAAATTCTGTCAAATTCTTTCATCCCCGTCTCTATAGAGGGACACTCAAGCAATTTTACATTTGTTATCGGCTGTGGCAGTTCACGATTGAGGGTAACGGATTTACAACCTAAACCAGCACCGGCATTCATTTCTTCAACCGTTGAGTCCCATTCTCCACAACCCCCGCAGCGCCCGACCCATTTGAGGCTTTTCCAGCCGCAATGCTGACAAACATAAACCACACCTGTCTTGGCCATATCTACGAATGGTAAAAATTGTTATACTGCCACTATCCCATAAAATAAAAAAAGGGAAGAGTTCGACTCTTCCCTTTCATTATCTCGATTTGATGCGTCTCATTTATAGGCTACTTTCAGCATTTGCCAGTGCAGGTTCCGGACTCTCTACTACCTCATCAAAGACCAGCTTACCATCCTGTACCCTTGCCTTTACATGTTTCTTCCCTTCAAATCTACCCTGTAGTATTTCTTCTGAGAGAGGATCTTCTAAATAATTTTCTATCGCCCTTCGAAGGGGACGTGCACCAAAATTCTGATTATACCCCTTGTCTATGAGAAAATCTAATACCTCATCCGTTAAAGTTATGCTGATGTTATAATTTTCCAATCTCTTTTTCACGCTCTTTAATTCAATTTCAATAATCTTCTTCAAATCCTCTTTATTCAACGGTTTGAAGACAATGATATTATCTACCCTGTTTAAAAACTCTGGGCGGAAGTGTTTTTCGACTTCTTTCTTTAATTGCTCCTTCATCGCCTCGTAGGTATGTTCATCAGTCCCCTTTTTAAAGCCTAAAGATGCTTGATTTTTAATAACGTCCGCTCCAATATTTGAAGTCATAATGATAACCACATTGCGGAAATCTATGTGACGTCCAAAACTATCCGTCACTTTCCCATCTTCCATAATCTGTAACAATATATTGAATACATCAGGATGAGCCTTCTCAATTTCATCCAGCAATACAACGGCGTAAGGACGGCGGCGAATCTTTTCTGTGAGCTGTCCCCCTTCTTCATAACCGATATAGCCCGGAGGCGCGCCAATCAATCGGGAAATATTATGTTTTTCCATGTATTCGGACATATCTATCTGGATAAGCGCTTCCTCTTCTCCAAACATAAATTTTGCCAATGATCTTGCAAGATGAGTCTTCCCCACGCCAGAGGGCCCTACAAATATAAAAGATGCAACAGGACGATTCGGGTTCTTCAAACCTGCGCGAGAACGACGTATCGCCTTGGCAATCGCTTTTGTGGCTTCCTCCTGGCTAACCACCATCTTGTGAAGTTCCTCTTCCATACGAAGCAGCTTTTTGGCCTCTGCAGATTCTATGCGTGTGATGGGAATTCCCGTCATTTTAGAAACAACCTCAGCGACAATTTCACCATTCACGACTCCTTTAACCTCTGCACGGGTTTCCCGCCATTCCTTCTCAATCGTTTCCTTTTTCTTTTTTAATTTATCGGCTTTGTCTCTTAACCGGGCAGCCCTTTCAAAATCCTGAATTGCTACAGACTCGTCTTTATCTTTTTCCAGTTTATTGATTTCTTCTTCTATATGCCTCAAATCAGGTGGTTGTGTAGTCGCCTTGAGTCGTATCCTTGCACATGATTCATCAATCACATCAATTGCCTTGTCCGGAAGGAATCTTCCCGTTATGTAACGAATTGATAATTCAGTTGCTGCTTCTAATGCGTCATTTGTAATTTGTACCTTATGATGCGCCTCGTATCGATCGCGAAGTCCTTTTAATATTTCAATGGTCTCTGTCTTTGAAGGAGGTTCTACGACAATCGTTTGGAACCTTCTCTCAAGGGCGCCGTCTTTTTCAATATATTTTCGATATTCATCCAGCGTAGTCGCGCCGATACACTGGATTTCTCCTCGTGATAATGCGGGTTTCAAGACATTGGATGCATCAATGGCGCCTTCAGCGCCACCTGCGCCCACAAGGGTATGTAACTCATCAATAAACAGGATTATATTCTTTGCTCTTTTTACTTCTGACATTACCGCCTTAATACGCTCTTCAAACTGACCTCTGTATTTTGTGCCAGCCACCATCATTGCAAGGTCTAAGGCCACAATCCTGCGATCTCTTAACAGTTCGGGAATATTCCCCTGAACCACAGCCTGAGCAAGACCTTCAACGATTGCTGTTTTTCCTACCCCTGCCTCACCCAGCAAAACAGGGTTATTCTTGGTTCTGCGGCATAATACTTGAATAACACGCTCGATCACATCCTGTCGTCCAATGACCGGATCAAGTTCATGTTCCCGAGCTTGTTGCGTGAGGTCTCTGCCGAAAGAGTCCAATGCAGGAGTCTTTGACTTCCCCTTCTTTTCTTCTTTTTCCTGGTTGACGCCACCCTGAACCGCCTCTGAACCCAAGAGACCTATAACCTCTTCCCGCACGTCCTCGAGTTTCACACCCAGATTTAACAATACCTGAGCGGCAACACCTTCTTGTTCTCTCAGTAATCCTAATAATAAATGTTCCGTCCCAATATAATTATGGCCTAAAGCTCGTGCCTCCTCCATTGCATATTCCAGCACCTTTTTTACGCGCGGGGTAAAGGGTAACTGTCCTACAGAGACCAAATCTGATCCACTCTGTACAATTTTTTCTACCTCCAGGCGTATTTTTTTCAACTCTATATCCAGGTTTTGTAAAACATTGGCAGCAACGCCACTACCCTCTTTCACCAACCCTAATAAGATATGCTCCGTTCCAATATATTCGTGATTAAATCGCCGTGCCTCTTCTCGTGCAAGCGCCATAACCTTCCGAGCACGGTCAGTAAATCGATCAAACATAATAACACCTATCCTTTCAAACTTTTACCTTTTCCAGGCGTTTTCTCACATACGACGCACGAATAATATTCCTCTGCGTGGAATTCAGTTCGCGTCCTTCCAGCTTTTGTAAGTGTCCCGGTAGTGTGAGAATAAAAAGTTCATTTAACGTTTTCATTTCAATATCATTAATTATTCCCAAATTAACTCCCATTCTGACCTGAGACAGCAGATGCATAATCTCTTCTGAAGAAATCAATCGTGCCACCTTGAGCATACCATAAGACCGCCATACACGGTCCTCTAACTGTTCGCGACTTTCAGAAACGAGCGACTTTCTCGCCATCCGCTCATAACTCGTAATCCTGGGAATCACGCTTTCAATAATTTCAATAATTTCTGTTTCCGACTTGCCGAGGGTAAACTGATTTGAGATTTGATATAAATCCCCGGAAACCTGCGTCCCTTCACCATATAAGCCTCTCACAACCAACCCGAGTTTCATAACTGCATTAAACACCTTTTCAATGTGGTGAGTCATTCCTAGCGCTGGTAGATGCAACATAACTGATGCCCTCATCCCTGTTCCAACATTTGTAGGGCATGCCGTTAGATATCCAAACCGTGAAGAATAAGCATAATTTAATCTTTTCTCCAGTTTATTATCGATTTCGTCAATCGTTTTCCATGCCTCTTTTAATTCAAATCCAGAGCGAATCACCTGTATCCTTAAATGATCTTCTTCGTTCACCATGAGACTGACGGTTTCCGATTTACCAAAGGCAACACCCCGCTCACCCTCTCCTCCAGCATGATCTCTGCTGATGAGGTGTCGTTCTACCAAAAAAAGCCTGTCTACGGGTGTAATATCCGCAAGATTCAAATAACAAAGATCCTGTGAAATATCGGCATCCTTAATCTTGTCCCTTATGGTCTCTTCGAGTTCCTTTTTCTGCTTTACATTGGCCATTGAAAGAAAGGGGAATCGCGCCACGTTCCTGGCTAAGCGAATCCTGCTGCTAATGACGATATCTGACTCATGACCTGTTCCTCTGAGCCATTCACCGGTATTATCAGTAAGATCACTAATCTTCATCGTTTTCTCCTGAAAACTCATAAATTTTATCCCTCAACTCAGCAGCCCTTTCGTAATCTTCTTTTTCCACAGCCTTATTCAGTTCATTCCGTAACTGCATGAGTTCGTTCTTCTTTATCAATTCTTTCCCCGCCCTTGAAGGCACTTTTCCAATATGCTGGGTACTGCTGTGCATTTTTTCCAATAACGGAATTAACCCTTTTCTAAAAATGGTATAATCCATCGCACAACCCAAACGACCATGGGAGCGGAATTCTAAATAAGATAGCCCGCAGACGGGACAAACAATCTTGGACATCTCATTGATTTCAGGTGCTACCTGGTTAATGAGGCTTGTCAATATCTCCGTAGGTGAAGGTATTTTTGTAAGATGTGTATTGATGCTCTGCGCACACTCTTCACAAAGATGCCGTTCCTTCTTTACCGTACCGACGATCTCTGTTAAATGCACTGTTGCATGCTTTTTATTACATGATTCGCATTTCATTGTTCGTTACTCCGCTGGAGCTCAAGACTAAAATTTAATTATCGCTTTTCCCATTTTAACACATCCATAACTTTTCCTAAAGAACTTTTTTCAGATAATATTTCCTCTCGGATTCTATTTTCTCTTTCCAAACAATCCATACCATAATTAACTCTTACATCGGCCTCCGATAAAGGTATCACCATTAACCCATCGTCATCTCCAACAATCCAATCCCCTGGATTAATCTGAATTCCTGATATCTGAATCGGTATATTAATCTCCCCAAACCCTTTGGGCTCGCCGGCAGTCGGCATTACCATTTTCGTAAAGGCGGGAAAATTTAATTTTCGAATCTCCGCAATATCCCGTATTGCCCCATGAATTACCACTCCGCTTATTTTTTTTTGCAACGCACTGTGAGTTGCCAATTCCCCCCAAATTGCAGGACCAACTCCCCCTGCATCAATTACAATGACATCTCCTTCTTTTGCAATATCTATAGCCTCAACAGGTTTAGCCCAATCACCGGGAAATGTCCTTACCGTAACTGCATTCCCTATTAATTTAATATTTTGATATATAGGATATAACCCTGTGATACTCTCCGCACGATGCCCACCATCAGAAATGTTTGCCGTCGAAAGTTTCGTTAACGCTTCCCGAATGCCTTCACATGTTACTCTCTTAAAGAGCGTTGTACCAACCCTTTTATTCTCTTTGATGGCAGTCTTAATACTTTCCGCTGCAATTTTTGCATCCTTTGATTTGCTGATATAACCACCTACAATAACGATACTTGCCCCGGCATTTACTGCATCTATAACATTCTCAGAATTGATACCACCTGCAACCGCCACAGGGATTTTTACCTTGCTGCAAATGCGCTGCAAGGTACTGAAGGGTGTTTTCCCATGCATTTGATCATCTATGGCAGTATGAACGGCTATATAATCAGCGCCCCATTTTTCTATATCGGCAACACGTTCTTCAACTTTATTATTATTTATAAAGTCTACACAGATTTTCATACCGTAATTTTTCCCTGCCTGGACACACTCCTTAATAGTTGATTCAGGGGCATCTCCCATCACAACAGCAATATTCGCACCAGCTTTGGCTGCCATTTCCATTTCTATACGACCAACATCCATTGTCTTCATGTCTGCGAGCAAAGTCGTTGCAGGAAACAATTTTCTCAGATGGCGTACCGCATTCATCCCCTCGCTTTTAATAAGAGGGGTGCCAATTTCCAGCCAATCCGCACCCCCTTCAATCGCCTCCTCAGCAACTTTTACTGCCCTGTGAAGGTCAACAAAATCAAGGGCTACTTGTAATATTACCGCCATTATTTGTACTCAATTGTAAAAGAGCTTTTATTCGAAATATGTAGCTCCACAACGTTCAGATTCCCAGGTTGTAACCCTGGATACCTTCACCCCTGGTGGTAAGGTATTTTTTAACTCGTCATAAAGTATTTTAGAAAGGTTCTCTGTGGTTGGATTTAAAATCTTAAAATCTGCGAGCTCATTCAAATAGGCATGGTCAAATTTATTCATGATTTCTCCCATAACGCTTTTCACCTCTCTAAAATCCATAACCATACCCAACTTGTCCAATTTTTCAGCCTTCAAAACAACCTGGACCTTCCAATTGTGCCCATGGAGCTTTTCGCATTGTCCTTTATATTCACGCAGGTTATGCGCTGCAGAAAAATCAGTTTCAACGACAAGTTCAAACACACCTATGCACCGAAAGAGGTCTTATTTTGTTGTAGTACAGATAAGTCTAACAAAAAATCCTATCACTCACGGAAATAAAAGTCAAGGGATTTCTGATTGCTCGTATAGGCTTAAACGCTCATTATAAAAAAACATAGGATAATTTATATTCGGAGTACCCCCTATTTTCTCTTGAATTGTTTTTGTAAATCGTCCAGAGAAAAATAGAGGGTCGTTGGTCTGCCGTGCGGACAATTATTTGTATATGCATTTATACTCTTTTTCTTTTCCAGAAGCTCTTCTATTTCCTGGGGTTCTAACCTTTGTCCAGCCTTGACTGCGCCCTTGCATGCCATGATATTGATCAATCTGTTTAAAATTTTATCTTTGCCCTTTAGAGAATCCTCTGCACCCAACTCTGCCAGCACGTTTTCTACAAATTCCTTTGCATTCAAATGCTTTAAAATCTGCGGAAAAGCACGGATCACTATCGTATGCTGTCCAAACTCCTCAACCTCAAGTCCCAATGTTCCCAAATACTCCTTCAAACTGATAATGCTAAAAAAGTCCTTGGGGCTCAATTCTACCATCTCCGGTATCAGTAAACGTTGACTGAGCGATTTGGAAGCTTGTAAGTTCCTTTCTATTTCGTGGTATAAAATTATTTCATGCAAGGCGTGTTGATCTATGATATTCAATCCACTTTCTGTTTCCTCGATTATGAAGGCATTGTGAATTTGGAAGCACAACCTCCTGTTTTTATTACTAACTTCGGCGCTAAAGACTTTTTCTTTCTCTTCTGCTTTTTTACTTGCTTGAATATCGTTATAAATCCCCGGTTTTTCCCCATCTGTTTTTTCCAGGGAAAACCGTTCCCACAAAGATTTTTTTGTAAGATCAAACTCCTCCTCCCTTGCCGCTTCTCTTTCCAATCTTGGTATGGGCGATGGCACGCTAATAGTTTTCGTTGCTGACTTATTCAAACCTTCTTTTAACGCAGAGAGGACATAATTATAGATTGCGCTGGTATTTCGGAAACGCACCTCGATCTTTGTCGGATGGACATTCACGTCTACCTCAGACGGCTCTATTTGTAAAAACAAGAAGACAATCGGATACCGTTTGTGCATCAATTTTCCATGATAAGCTTCATTGATAGCACGAAAGATAGCACTGTCCTTGATATAGCGACCATTTAAAAATATAAACTGCATCCTTGCATTACTCTTATCAAAAAAGGGCGGCGCAATATATCCCGAAAGGGTGAACATCTCTTCTCTGAGAAATGCGGGGATGAGATGCTTTCTCATCTCTTCTCCAAAAAATGTCGCAATCCGTTCTGCGGTATCCTGAACAGTGGGGAGATTAAACACCGTCCTGTTGTTATGCATAAGCGTGAAATGAATTGCTGGATAGGACAGCGAAAATTTTGTTAGCACCTCCGAAATATAAGCCATTTCCGTAGGTATTGACTTCAAAAATTTCTTACGGACAGGGGTATTAAAAAACAATTCCCGTACCTCAACTTGTGTACCTTCAGGCGCGCCCCTTTCCTTAACTTCCCCGAGAACTCCCCCATCAATCTTTATTTCTGCCCCATTCATAACCCCTTTCACTCTGGAAATGATGCCGGCGTGTGAAACAGCGCCAATACTCGGCAGTGCCTCTCCCCGAAAACCCAACGTGTGCACGGCAAATAAGTCGTCAGCATTTTGAAGTTTGCTCGTGGCGTGACTTTGAAATGCAAGGGCAAGGTCATCTGCATCCATCCCGATTCCGTCATCCGAGACCCGTATCAACTTTCTGCCACCATCCTCCAAATAGGTATCGATTCTCGATGCCCCGGCGTCAATCGCATTCTCAATTAACTCTTTTACAACAGATGCCGGACGGTCAATCACCTCGCCTGCAGCAATTTTATTAATTACAGATTCTGGAAGAATCTTAATTTGCGACATAGAAACGTTTTCCTTTTAAAACAACTAATGTATTTATATTTTATTAAATTTATGTTATAATATTTTAGTTGTAAAAATCAAAAAAATATGTCATATAAAAAAACGGGAAACTTTGTATACAACTATATCATATATTTTACAAAAGGGGAGGGAGAAAATGGCAAAAAAATATTGTACTTTTGCGGGTGTTTTTTTATTTGCAGCATGCGTTCTTGTTACAGGCGCGGAAAGAGGATATAGTGACGATTTGTTTAAAGCAAGTTTAACTGGGTCTTCTGCGTTATCCTACAGTAAGGAAGTTGAGGCAAAGATCAGCATAAAAGACAACGGCAAAGTAGAATTATCCATAAAAGGATTACGGTCTTATCCCGATAATAAACTGGTGAGTCAAAACAGCGTCCTTGTAATTGAAACAGAAATCAACGAAAGTGCCAAAACATATTCTAAATCATTCACTATTACCGATGGAAAGGCAGAAGAAGAATTTACCCTTGAAGACCTTAGCAAAGATGACAAACTTGAAATTCTAAGTGTCGCAGTTAATAAAGGGACGTCTACAACGCCTACTCCGACAGTAATTGCATCTCCAACTAGTTCTCCAACTGCTACTCCAACGGTGACCGTATCACCGACCCCAGCAGGCACTGCAACTGCTACTCCGACTGTAACTGCATCACCAACTCCGACGGGTACTTCAACAGCAACAGCACACATACTGGATGCATCGACAAATACAAGTGATACAATACTAGTACCGGGCGGTATAATCTCTGAATCAACAACGGCGGCAACACCTACACCGGTTACTTCGCCAACTGCTACAGCATCACCTACGGCGACGCCATCAGTGATTACTGCAGAAGTTTCTATAAAACCAGAAACTATCAATCTGAAGAGTAAAGGTAAATTTAAGGCATTCATTGAGCTTCCTTCGACCTATAGTGTTGAAGATATCGATCCGGATACCGTTGAGTGTAATGGCGCACAAGCCATCAACGGAAAGACCGATAATCACGATCGATTTATTGCTACATTCGAAGTACAGGATTTAGAGTTAGAATCAAAAAACTATAAGAATGAAAAGGTAACACTTACCGTAACGGGTGAGCTAACAAACGGTACGAAATTCCAGGGAAGTGATCAGATAAAAATAAAGGGCAAGGGAAAGAAACACGATGATGATGACGATGATGACGACGACGATGATGACAATGATGATGACGACGATGATGATGACCATGGAAAGAATAAGCATGATTAAGCATGAATAATGCTGTTTATAAAAAAGGGAGGCTTTTTAGCCTCCCTTTTTTGTTTCTGTTTGTTAAAATTTAACGTTTCTCAAGAGGAACAATATAGCCTTTGATGAAAGAGATGAATGATGTCAAAAAAGATATAGTGGTCAATGACGTACTTGAATCAGAAATTCAGAAATGCGCCAAATGCGGCAAATGCCGCTCGATCTGCCCTGTTTTTCTGGAAACAGGCAACGAATCTATGGTGGCAAGAGGCCGCATCAGCCTGGCTGAGGCCCTACGAAACGGCGAAATTTTTCACACGGAATTATTGAGGGACTACCTCCTCTCCTGCAAGAAATGCCTTCGATGCTCCAGCATCTGCCCTTCGGGCGTAGATTATGACCTGATCATTCAGACCCTGCTTGACGATATGGCAAGCCACCTCGGGATATGGTTTATACCCCGGATAATATTCAGGTTGTTTTTGACCCGGAGATGGCTGTTTAACATACTCCTGAAGGCTGCCAGTTTATTTCAACGTTTAGTGCCATTAAAGCGACACGGCACCATGAGGCATCTGCCCTTAATGTTTATGGGCGGCCGGTGGATTCCAACACTGGCAAAAAAATCGGTACTGAACAAATATCGCAACACAAGAAAGATAACGAATCCCAGGATGAAAGTGGGGTTTTACGTGGGTTGCCTCATCAACTACGTCTATATCGACATTGCGGATGCAGTAATCGAGGTATTAAACCATCTTGGGGTTGAGGTGGTTGTCCCCCCAAAACAGTTGTGTTGCGGCATTCCTGCCCGGTCACTGGGTGATGTAAAAACAGCGCAGAAACTTGCTGAAGTAAATTTAAAAGTGTTTGAGGAAGCCAATGTCGATTTTATCATCAATGCCTGTGCCACCTGTGGAAGGACGCTGAAAAGGGACTATCCCCGTATCTTGGGTGATCGCGCCTTAAAATTCACGGATAAATTATACGATATATCCGAGTTTATTGAAAAATATTTTGCATACGAAACAAAGGCACTGAATACAAAGATTACCTACCACGATCCGTGTCATCTCTACTGGGGACAAAACATCTCAAAACAACCCAGGGATATTTTAAAGCGTTCTTCTGCGTTTCAGGAGATGGAAACGCCGGAACGTTGTTGTGGCGGAGGCGGGGTATTTAATTTATTACACTACGACCTCTCCATGAAGATTGGCGAGTACAAGGCAACGGCTATTGAGAAGAGCGGTGCGGAGGTCGTCGCAACGGGTTGCCCGGGATGCCGGCTCCAAATCGAAGACCTCCTTGCCGCAAAAGGTTCTCCGGTCAAATGCACACACACCATCCAGGTCTTGCGAGACGCAATGCTTTCACCCACAAAATAGTCTCTGCCCACTAAGCTATGGTAAACCGGGCATACGAGTTTACCGTTGCGTTCGTTTCAAGCGAACTTCATTTAAGCCTATTTCGGAAATCCTGATGTTTAATCTTTTATCTTTTTTTAATGTGTTCCGGGCATACTGCATCAACTCTTTTTTTCTTCCGTCAATTTAGTTTTCGTAGTTTTCCTTTATCTTTATTCTATAAATTGTCGGCGCATTATCGGATAGCATAGTGGGCGTCAAAGGGAATTGCCCCGCCAAAACCACAGGAATTGATACGTATATCCTTACTTATCTACCCCGCAACAAGCCCAGGTGCGGCTCCTTGAAGGAATAGAGGCTGTGGACGGTGCCTTCCGCCTGG
>Ga0209514_10008714_pt1 | contig 11426 bp, 10 predicted proteins | sample Subgrocontami58m_FD_187452 | JGI IMG/M metagenome (GOLD analysis project Ga0209514, IMG submission 187452) | Subsurface groundwater microbial communities from S. Glens Falls, New York, USA - GMW37 contaminated, 5.8 m (SPAdes) (version 3) | ecosystem: Environmental > Aquatic > Deep subsurface >...
GGTAGTGGGACAGGATTAAATTATTTTCTAAGAATAACGTAAACTTTTCTCCCAAGTAAATCTTTCGGTGCATCTATCTTTGCCCCATTGCCAAATTTTGTAATGGTTCTTTCAAATATAAGTTCAAACTCATCTTTTAACTCTAGTTTTCCCTTCTCGAGTTTTATACTTCTTAATGGTTTCTTAGACATATATAGGATTATATACTTGTATATATAAATATTTAGGTGCTGCATCACAATAAAAGATAAGTATATATAATTATATACTTCATTATGGCAGAATTATGGGAAAAACATATTCGTGATAAGCTCAAGGAACTTGAGCTTTATTTATTAGAAGAATACAAAAAGAATCATCCAGAAAAAGAGATTGATTGCGCAGAATATGAAAGAGAATTCAAAAAAAGATTCAGAAATGCAATGAAAGAATTGCCTTTACTGATTGAAAAGACAACAAGCAATCTAAGATTTTATCGAGGTAAAGGAAATAAGCCTTCTTTGAAAATTGATCAGAGATTAAGATTGCTTTTGATAAGCCAATTAGCAGGAAAAAGCAATCGAATGATGGCCTATATGGCTGAATTATTTTCAGTCATAACGGGGATAAATAAAAGCTACAAAACAATTGAGAGGTTATATTCAGACAAGGAAATTGATATTGCATTGTTCAATCTCTGGGTTTTAATGCTAAAAAAGAAAAATGTAAATGAGATTGATTGCTGCGGAGACGCAACCGGATATGGATTATTTATCAGCAAACATTATTGTTCAATCGTTCAAAAATTAAAAGATAAAGCGAAAGAGTCAGATAATACAAAGAAATGTTTTGTTTACAAGTTTGCCCTAATGGATTTATCGACGAAGATGTATGTTTGTTTTGGAACAAGCATGATCAGTGAAAGAAAAGCATTTGACAAAGCAATGCAAATGCTTAGAGAAACAGGAATAAAAATAAATTCAATTAGACTTGATAGATATTACAGCCATCCTTGCGATGTGAACCTATTTCCGGATTCAAAGGTTTATATAATTCCTAGAACAGATGCTAAACTTGGCCATGGGATTCATTGGTATGAAACAATGAAATCATTTGTTCAAGACACGATGAAATATCTTGAAGAATATTTCAAGAGAAATAATTCTGAAAGCGGTTGGAGTGGAGATAAAAAGATGTTTGGATGGAATGTAAAACAGAAGAGAGCAGATAGAATCGATACTGCTCTTTTTGTTAGAGCAATATGGCACAACTTACTTAGACTTTAATTCTGTCCCAGATTCGTGAAATTAGTAGAGAATTATCAAAAGCACAACAAGAAATATTAATTTCTTCTCCATGGATAACCTATGTTGTTGATGAACTTTCAAGTTTTAAAAAGAAAGGAAACAAAAAGGGACCCTGTATTAAAGTCATTACCCGTCTTCTAAAAGAGGATATTGAAAAAGGTGTTACAGATCTAGATAAGTTTAGAGTTTTAAAAGATACTTTTGGTGCAGATATAAGGTATAACAACGATTTACATGCGAAGATGGTTATAATTGATAATTCGGTTGCTATAATTTCTTCTGCTAATTTAACTAAAAAAGGTTTATCTGTCAATTATGAAGCAGGAATATGCGTAAGAGAGCAACATATGATAAATAAAGTTGCACAATTCTTTAATGATATATGGAAAGAAAGCCAGCCCTTAACGCAACAAGCTATTGAAAATGTTTTATCAAACAAAAGGGAATAATATGGAGAATATACACCTAAATACTGAAAAATATTCTAAGATTATTGAAGAAATAGAGAGGTTCATAGAAATAAAAAAGAAGAAACCAACGACATTTAAAGGAACCGTAGAAGAAATAGATTTGAATAATAATATTCTAAAAATTAAGTTACAATCATCTAAGCAACCAAATTTATCAAGAGGTTCCTTAATTCGGATTAAAGAAGATGGTCCGTTAAGCACAGTTATAATAGCAATTATAAAGGATTTCTATAATTCTAATCTTAAATTAGAGATTAAAATTAATCCATCACATTTTGAAAATAAAAAGGTAGTCATAGATACAAATAAAACAAATGTGATATTAGAAAGACTAAAAAGTATAGTTGAAAATATAAAGAAAAGAAAAATTAGTTTAGACAATGCAAGGATTTTAGATTTTACAATTGGAGAGAATAAACCTCATTACAACCAAGAAAGAGTTTCTTTTATCTCAAAAAAACTTAACGAAGAACAGAAAGAGGGAGTAATAAATTCTATTAAAGCAGAAGATTTTCATCTAATAATTGGTCCACCTGGAACAGGAAAAACATATGTCATCGAAGAGTTAATTAGGCAGTTCACAAAAAGAAACAAAAAACTTCTGATAACTGCATGGACAAATTTAGCAGTTGATAATATAATAAAAAGATTATCTAAAAAAGAAACAAGAAACATAGTGAGAATTGGACCAATTAATGAAATTGACTCCGAAGTTAGAAAATTCTCTATATTTGAGAAGATAAAGGAACATAAAGATTGGATAGAGGTCGAAATACATCATAAAGTTATAAATGAATTGTTTAAACTTATCCCCAACATAAAAGATGAAATAAATTTAGTACAAAATAAAATTAATCAGAGTAAAGACTTAAAACAAATTTTTAATAAGGAACTTAATAATCTTATTGCCGAAAAACAAAAATATGATGAACTAATTTTAATACCCTCACATAATAAGACTTTGGTTGATATTTCCCCTATAAATAATGAACTATCTTTAATTAATAAAAAATCTGAAACTTATCTGTCCTTGAGCAGAAATATTCTGCAAATGAATGAGTTACAAACACAAATACCCGAAATAGAATATATGCAGCAACTTAAAAATTCGATAAGAAGTATGAAATTTTCCATTATGGGTAAAAAAGTTTCTTCTTTTTTCTCTAAAACAAGTAATAAGGTACTAGAAAAATTAAAACAAGAGTATGAAAAAAATAGAAAATATCTGGATGAAGTTTCAGAGCTTCAGAAAAAGTATGTTCATCTAAAGAAAATATGTGAAAAAGAATTCAACAGAATTTATCCTAGTGGAAATGGAAATCCAGATAAAGACACAGTAAATTTGGAATTTAGAGCTTATAAAATAATAGAAGATAAGTACCTTCCAGTTTTAAAAGAACATGAAATATTAAATATGAAAAGGAGGACATCGGAAGGAAATCAAGAAGTTTACAAGATTTATGTAGATTCACTAAATAGAAAAATTGATTTACTTGATGTAAAGATAAAGAGTCTAAATACAGAAATTTATATTCAGATTAATCATAGAGAAAATTTACATAGACAATATGTAAACCTATTGTCTTCGTTGGATTTTTACAAGAAAAATGTTGAGAAATTAATAAAAGTCATAATACCTGATATTCTTAATGAAGCCGATTTAATAGCGACTACCGCTGTATCATCATGTCATTCTTTTTTAGATGATATAAATTTTGATGTTATGATTATGGATGAAGCAACTCAAGTGGCTAGTTTCATGGCTTTATTGCCTCTTTTAAAATGTAAGAAATTTATTTTAGTTGGAGATAATAGGCAGTTACAACCAATAGAAGAGGAAGATATATCTAAAGAAATGAATTTGTCTATATTTAATAGACTTTTTGAAATATATCCTGAAGCATCAACATTCCTCTCAATTCAATATAGGATGCATAAATCTATAGCCCAAATAGCAAACGAAATTTTTTATGAGGGAAAACTAAGAACATCAGAAGAAGTTGCAGAAAGGACACTAAACTTAAAGGATAGCAAAAACCAATTTCTAAATCCAAAAATACCCGTAGTGTTTATAGATACATCAAAAGTAGAATATTACGAAGATGAAGTTGGTTCTGGATGTTTAAATACAAAAGAAGCTAAGTATGTAGCTTATGTTGTTTCATTATTTATTAAAGAAGGGATAAAAACAGAAGATATTGGGGTTGTTACACCTTATGTTAAACAAAAAATTCTGATAGAAGAGTTTCTTAAAGATATTGAAATAAAAGATGTGGAAGTTGATACTGTTCATAAATTTCAAGGAAGAGAAAAGGATATAATTATAATTAGCTTTGCAAGAAGCAAAAAATATTCATTTCCTCAATATAAATTAAAATTTATTGAGAATGAAACCTTAATTAATGTAGCTATAACAAGGGCTAAGAAGAAATTAATCTTACTTGGAAATTCTGGGACATTATGTCAGAGTAAATTATTAGGAAATATTATTAATAAGATAGGTAATAGAAATAGTATGTTTTTATGAATTTTAGCAGACCATTATATAGCCCTCGTTTTTCCTATACAAATGGAAAGAGTTAAAATTTGAATAAAATCTTTTATCACACGCATTCGACTTAAGAATCATCACCCGCTATTGCGACAGAACCCCGCAACGTAGAACTCTCAACTCCTCAACACTTTTATAAATCCCCCTCCCCCTAATTTACCATGAAAAAAGAAAACCCCCAAGTAACCCCATGGGAAGTTTCCGGAGAAATTGACTATAACAAAATTATAAAAGAATTCGGAGTAGAAAAAATAAGCCCTGACTTGCTTAAGAGAATAAAAAAACACGCGAAAGAACTTCACTTCATGCTCCGAAGAGGAATATTTTTTGCGCATCGCGACCTCAACTGGCTTTTAGAGGAGTATGAAAAAGGAAATAAATTCTTTCTTTACACAGGCAGAGGCCCTTCAGGAAAAATGCACTTGGGGCATTTATATCCTTTAATATTTACAAAATGGCTTCAGGATACTTTCAAAGCAGAGCTGTGGTTTCAATTTACCGACGATGAAAAGTTTTTGTTTAGAAACCAATCTTATGAAGACACGCAATATTGGATGAAAGAAAACATGCTTGATGTAATTGCATTAGGTTTTGACCCTGAAAAAACAAACTTCCTAATTGACACAGCACACGCTAATCTAATTTATCCAGAGGCAGTAAAAGTTGCCAAGAAAATTACTTTCTCAATGGTAAAAGCATCTTTCGGTTTGGACGAGAGTTCAAACATTGGGCAGATTTTTTTTACATCAATGCAGGCTGTCCCTGCCTTTTTGCCATCTGTAATTAGAGGCAGAGAAATTCCTTGCTTAATTCCTCACGCAGTTGACCAAGACCCGCATTTTAGATTAACAAGAGATATACTTCCAAAGCTGGGGCATTACAAGCCGGCTTCAATTCAATGCTCTTTTCTTCCGCCTTTGTCAGGCACATCCGGGAAAATGTCATCTTCCGACGGAGAAACTAATTCAATTTACACAACTGACTCGCCAGAAGAAGTAAAAAGAAAAATCAACAAATACGCTTTTTCCGGCGGGAGAGACACAATAGCAGAGCACAGAAAACACGGCGGAAACCCGACCATAGACATCTCATTCCAATATTTAAGAATGCTGTTTGAGCCCGACGACAAAAAACTCGCAAAAATAGAATCAGACTACAAATCAGGAAAACTCCTGTCAGGCGAACTAAAAACAATTTTAATTGAAAAAATAAATGCTTTTTTGAAAGAGCATCAAAAGCGAAGACAGGAAGCTAAAGAGTTGGTTAGGTATTTTGTTTATGGAAGTTAGAGCTTTACGGATATGAATAATTATTCATAACTTGCACCAATTTTGACAGAATCTCTACAATCTGTGCACAAATAGTCGGGTCTTAATCTCCGAATAAGATCGTCAAGGCTTGCATCAAATCTTTTTTCTGTGCCTAATCTCATATACCCATCAGTTTGAGGTGGTGCTTTAATATCCACCACTTCGTACATTACGCATGTATTATCAGTACAATGGGGGCCTAAATTTAATTCATACCCAGTTTTAGCATTTACCCATGTTGCAATTTGCATGCGTTCCCTATTGATTACGTCATGTCCAATTTCATGCACTCCTAAAACTTTTAATCTACTTAAATATAAATCTCTACTGACATGAAGTTCATCGCTTGGTACATTATCTTCTCTTTTCATTCTGGCACCCGAAACTACAGAAATATTTCCAGTATTGTAACCAAATATCCAATTGTCCTCTTGGTTATCATCTCCTAAATATAAATCTCTATGGGTTAATAACAGAATAGCTTTTCCTGTTTCTTTTCCAGATTCAGTTGTAAATTCCCTCAAAGCCCCCGCAACCCTTATTGATGAATGCCAATAACCCTTAAATTTTGGAATGGGTGTAAAAGTTTCTTCCAAACCAATAAGTTCTATAACGCTGTCTATCCCATAAGTACTTTTCACTGCTTGTGCAACGTTAGCAGCTTCTTCGGGCATATTTTCATGAACAATTAACATCTTAATTTCTCCTTAGTTCTTCTGCATACCTCAAAATCCTCGCCCTGTTTGAGTCCATTCGGGGTTTTATCCCACTCATTCCTTTTTGTTCGCAGGTTTTGTATTCTCTGCTTTTAGTATATTCCACTGCTGCTTCTCTGAATTTTCCTTGATTCAGCAGTTTTATTGTCTTTGGGCTTTCGACCAAATCTCCTCTATAAGCCATATTAACTAATGCTTCCTGAAGATAAAGTGGAAGGTTGTCAAAGTTTGGCAGAAGTGCTCTTGCTCTGTCAACATAAGTCGGAATATCGTGCGCGAATAATCTGTCAATCTGCTCGTCGGTCAAGGAAGCTCTTTTTTGATAAATTGCATCCCAATCAACTGCATTTCCAAATACTTTTCTGAATGTTTCTCTTGAGTCTCCTCTGCCGAGATAATGTCCAACGCCGATTGTTGGTTCGTAAACATCAGGGTCATTAGGTCTTGCGTCATAAGTTCTTGGTTCTCTGCCTTCAAATGGTGCTATGTATCTTGCATACGCCATTAATCTTTCTTGCTCGGTCAGATTTTCTTCCTGATTGTCCTCTTGAGATTCCTCTAAATCATCGCTTCCGTAAACGAGAGGTGCCAAAATTCTTCCCGCGACTATCCCTGCCAAAGCAGACATGCCTCCTCCAATTAAATCTCTTCTTGTTAAACTCATAGCCAAAATATCAAAAATGCCTATTTAAACCTATCTATTTAATCTCTATTAAGTAGTTACAATAGAAAAGCTTATAAACCCAAATTCCTCAATAAAATTATGGAAAAAGGATGTATTACCCTTGACAGAAAGGCCACAGACCTACTTGGAAGAATAGTTTCCTTAAGTGCAGGAGCTGCATCAGATGAAGTCAGAGAGGTTTATGATCAAATATTAGAGCTCATTGAAGGACATAATATAGATGCAAGAGAAGGTTCAATGCTAAATATGGGAGATTATGATAGATTTGTTGTCATTACCAAAAAGCCAAGAGGATTTGAATTAGGATACCGAAATAATGGGGAAAGGGGACATTATTCCATAAAGAAAGGTCTGTTTGGAAGATTTTATGTTGCTCCGAGAAGGGCATCTTGAAATCATTTATCTCCCGTGTTTAAACCCCTTAACCCTCAATTTTCTCCTATGACTTCTAATCAACTTCAAAGCAATTGCCAGAAAAACTCCCGCGGCTAAAATTATTATGCCTGTGAAAAAAGCAATTCTTCTGTTTCCTTCAAATATCGCAAAACCGGTAATTCCCCGATTAGAAGGCAGAATTATTTTAGTGCCTGAAGCTATCTTAATATTTCCGTCGCTGGCAGAAATTAAAAAGTCAAAATCACCGGCATAATCTTCAGGAATCTCAACTTCAATAACCTCATCAATCTTTTGATTTGGCTCAAGCCCGAAATTGTCTTTTCCATTCAATGCAGCTCTCCCGACAAAATCTGTTAAATCATATTCTATTTCAATCTCATGAGCATTCCCGGCAAATTCCTGCAGGCTGTAAAATACTCTAAGCAGATTTTCATCTATTTCATAATTTTCAATTTCAATCTCAAAATCACTTACTAAAACATTTAAGATAATTGTCTTCCTCGCTTCAACTTCGTTGCATCTTGCAAGCACTTCAGCAGAATAATCGCCTACATCAGTATTCCCGGGGACATTAACTTTGATGTCAAACCTGAACTTATTTGAGCCCAATAAACTTGTTTCCTCGTTGTTTGAAAACCATGCTCCAGCGTCGCTGTTAAATATCAGTTTGCAGTTATTTACAGAATTTATTCCGTTGTTGGAGAGTTCAATATTAAACAATTCGTCCAGCCCTCTTTTTATTGCAAGACTATTATCGCTTAAAATTTCCAGATTAAATTCATTGCCCGCATTTCCTTGGTTTGAACTTGACTCGTTGCTCTGGCTGTTTTGGTTATTGCTGCCCCCTCCGGAGGAAGATTGCTGTTGAACAGAAACACTAAACTGCCTTGACGAGCTGTCATTTAAATTATTTGACAAATCCCAGCAATAATATTTTGTAATGTAAGTTCCGTCGGCGATATTGCTGTCTGATGCACTGAAGTCTCTGTTTCCGGAGTTTTGCATGGTGCGATTGTTAGCCCCATTGTCAATAGTGAAATTGCAAATCCCGTCTTCATTAATCGTTGCATTAAACAAAATAGGCATTGACGTATAAGTTGTGCTTTGCGGCTCGTTTATGCTGACCAAAGGAGCAGTTGTATCAGGAGCAGATATAACTTCAACATATAATTCAGTTGCCCAATCAGAAGTGTAATTCTCGCTTCCGACGTAGAAAGCAGAAATATTATGAACCCCAAGAGTATTAAATGCAGTTAAATTAACCAAAGGAGAGGTTCCATTATTTATCAAAGTTCCATTATTATATAGATATAAATTCCCCATGTCGCCAGCGCTTAAACTAACATTTAAATAAATAGAATCTCCTTGAGTTATTGTTGCATTATTTTCTGAATTATTTAAGTGCAATAAAACAATTCCCTGGGCTTTTGTAATATTCGCGAATAAGGTCACAGCAGTGCTGCTATGATTTTGGTCGCCAGAACTTGTTGCTGTGTAATTATAATAGCCGGCGCTTAATGTGAAGTTCAAGCCATTTTCTGCGCCAACATCAACTCCATTTCTATACAATGTGATGTTTCCATAAATTGTAGAAGCTGCGGCATTAATTTTTTGAGGGTATTGGATTGTTAAATTGTCTGCGTTTCCATTCAATAGCAAAACAGAATTCCCGCCAGCTTTATTTATTGTGTAACCTCCGCCTTCAGAAGAATTTGCATTTCCGCTTGTATCATTTACATACCAATAATAATTGTATGTTCCTGCTGGCATATCTATCAATGTAGCATTAAAAATATTTGATGATAGGTTTGTTGTAGTGTAATTCACTCCGTTAAAAACAAAAATCACACTATTCACTCCTATATTATCGGTAATTGTTGCGTTAAATTCATAAACCTGCCCATTTGCATAAGTTGCCGGGTCATTAGGCATTTCAGTCAATCCAGAAACAGAAGGTTTTTGATTATCCGTATAACTTGTATAGTCAATTGTGAAATTGTAAAGTTCTGCGCTTACAACAGGGCTGCTGCTTGTGAAAGTAGTCTTAAATTGAAAATATCTATTGTTTGAAACAGATAAAATTTCTAAAGAAGGATTTGTAAGAGAACCAGAAAAAGCTTCGTCACTGCAGTCGCTCAATGCACATGAACGGACAGAAAGAGTCATATCAGTAGTTGCAGAAGCAAAAGCAATTCCAAACAAATCTCCATTTCCGCCATTCATGTCCGCAGATATTTTACTCCATGTAACACCTGAATCAACAGATTTCCATACTTCTTCATCAGACTCAACAAGATATAAATTATCATTCGCGTCGGCAAATGCAGCAAGCGCGTTGTTGCTCTCCCCCCCGTTATAATCGTCGTTTACTTTTGTCCAGCTTATTCCTAAATCAGAAGAGCTCCAGACATCTTGGTTGAAGATTATATAAACTCCATTTGTGCTGTTTTTTATCATATAAGTAGCCCCATTTCCGTCTCCGCCGTTGTAATCATCTTTTACTAATGTCCATGAAACTCCGTCGCTGGAATTCCAGAAATCAGACTGCGCATCAACCGCATAAATTGTTGCTCCAACAGAAATCAGGGCTCTTGCATCTCCATTTCCTCCGTTAAAATCAGAGCCATTTACTTTTGTCCAATTGACTCCTAAATTAGCAGATTTCCAGACATCTTCATCACTTTCTATGATATACATCGCGTCATTAGAATCAATTGTCATGGCTCTAAGATGCTGTCCCTCTCCATTATAATCGTCATTAACCTTAACCCACTTTATCCCAGAATCATTTGATTGCCATACATCGTCATCTCCCTCTACAACATACAATTTCTTTGAGCTGTCAACAACCATAAAATTAGGGTCATTAGAATCTCCGCCGTTAAAATCATCTTTAACAAGAGTCCAGTTTACTCCAGAATTTACAGAAACCCAAATATCTGATTGTGCATCAACAGCTGCAGCAATAGAACTCCTCAAAGTCTCACTCCAGCTTATATTGTTCCAAATAGATAAATTTGTTGCATCAAAAACTTTTGAGGTATAAGTCCCGGAAATATTTCCCATTGCAAGCTGAACATGGTCAGCAGAAAAATTTGTGTTGTTATAAACCCCTAAGTTAAAGTCGCTTTGAGTCCCTCCAAAAAAAATCACAAAACCTGTAATCCCTCCACTAAAAATAAAAAGAAAAACCAGCCCACCTAGAAGAATAAAGCTCAAAGCAAAAACCAAAAATGACTTTCTATTCAGATATCTATTTACCTCTTTTTTAAACATAATAAAACAAGGAATAAAATGTTTTTAAAAGTTCTCCAACCTTCAAATCAGCAATTTTTATAAAATAGATTTAAGAAAAATATTACCTTTTTTCTCCCGCTTCAAATCTACCCCAAGGTTTAACAAAACGTTCAAGTGGTACACGATAAGTGTCTGCAAAAGGAGTACCGCTTTCAAAAGAATTCATAATTCCTTCATTAAACTTATATAACACATCTTCCCAAGTAACATTAGGAGGACAGCCTCTTTGCATATTTACTCTTATAGCGTCGGCTCCTTCAGTCAATAATTGTTCAATAGAAGAATAAATTCTGTCCAACTCATCATCTTTGATAGGTCTGCCAGCAAATATTTCGCGGGATTTCTTATTCATATAAAGCCTAAATTCAGATTCTCTGGGTTTATCGTCAGATAAAAATACCTGCCCTTTACTATCAATCATTTCAAACCTTCTCATCCTTTCAAGATACGCATTGCCAAAAAGAATAAGGTTTGGTTCTCCAGCTAAAGCAAGATAATTTCTCAATGCTTCTTTAACTCTTTCTTCTGCCGTCATTTTTCTTCAATAGGATGCAATAAATCATGGTTTTTAAGTTTTTCCAAAGAGTAATTTGCTTGTTTTGATACTAAAAATAGCAGTTAAATAAACTTTTAAATACGCTTCTAGTTTATATTCAACATGAAAATAATAACTCTCCACTGCGACTACATAAAATTCAAGCCGTTAAAAAAAGCA
>Ga0209514_10008719_pt1 | contig 11424 bp, 11 predicted proteins | sample Subgrocontami58m_FD_187452 | JGI IMG/M metagenome (GOLD analysis project Ga0209514, IMG submission 187452) | Subsurface groundwater microbial communities from S. Glens Falls, New York, USA - GMW37 contaminated, 5.8 m (SPAdes) (version 3) | ecosystem: Environmental > Aquatic > Deep subsurface >...
CGATACACAACGGCCGTTACTTGGGGTCTTTCCTGGTGTACCGCGAGGCTGATGTGGTGAACGGGTACGGCCGTCTGGAGAGCCAGATATGGGACGTGCTGCCTGGCTGGGGCATCGGGGCAAAGAAGCAGCAGGAGATTCAGCAGGCCAAACAACTATTGGCAGATGCGGGTTATCCCAAGGGGCTTACCGTCCCATTTATGGGCACAGCTGCGGATGTGTATAACGAGTTGATCCAGCAGCAGTTGGAGGTTATCGGGATCCACACGCCGATAGAGACAACAACTTCCGACATCAAGAGCGACCGCCTACTAAAGCAGGACTATGGGATATCTGCATTCCCGTACGCTCTGGGCACCGGCGCTCCAGAGGAGGTTATCGGCAACTTCTGGGTGACAGGAGGTGCCCGCAATCCCACTGGCTACGCCAACCCGGAGGTTGACAAGCTCTATATCCAGATGTCAGTGGAGGCTGACCCCGCCAAGAAGGCTGCCCTGTACCAGCAGATTGCGGAGATCATCATCCTCAAGGACGTGGCCTTCGCCGCAGTGCCATCGGATATCATCGAGTTCTTCTGGTGGAGCCGGGTTCAGGGTGTGGCCTACGGGCTGGTCCCGCACCCAACTGCTGCCAGCGGCCTTATGCGAGGTGATCGTTTGTGGTTCAAGGAGTAGAGGCCTTTGTAGAAGGGCGATGACCAGGGCCCAGATGGAATCTAGGGAGGAAGTATGCCTACTATTGATGGCAGCACTATAACCGCCATGGCACTGAAGAATGAAGGGGTGGATACCATCTTTTTCATCCTCGGTGGTCCTATTACGCCCATAACCAATGCTGCCGACAAACTGGGTATCAGGTGCGTTACTGTCCGCCATGAGGAGGCCGCCGCCAATATGGCCCATGCCTACAGCCGGGTGACCGGTAGGCCTGGTGTCGTCGTTACCGCCTCTGGTCCGGGGATGCTCAACGCGGTACCCGGCATCGCCAACGCCAATGCGGACTGTGCCCCTGTAATACACTTAGGAGGGGCTAGCCCAGCAACGCAATTCGGCATGGGCGCATTCCAAGAAGTCGACCAATTAGCACTGATGAGGCCCATTACCAAGTGGGCGGACAGGATCCTCACGACAAAGCGCATACCCGAGTTGGTAAGCGCCGCCTTTCGGCACGCGACAACAGGGAGGCCTGGGCCTGCCTATCTGGACTTTCCTGGGGACGTTATTAGGGGTACGGTTGAAGAAAGCCAAGTCACGTATCCGGTGCGTTCCCGAAGCCATGCCAGGCCACTCGGGGACTCCAACCTCATCAACGAGGCGGCGGAGATATTGAGCAAGGCGGAACGCCCCATAGTCATTGCTGGCACAGGCACGTTCTGGTCGCAGTCAGGCCTGGAGTTCCAAGAGTTCGTAGAGAAGGCCAACGTCCCTTTCTTTACCATGCCGCAGACCAGGGGAATTATCCCAGAAGACCACGACCTGTGCTTCCTGGGTGCCCGCTCGATGGGCTTCAGCGAGGCCGACGCTATACTGGTTATGGGCACTAGGTTCAACTACATGCTCAATTTTGGTCAAGCACCCAGGTTGAGCGCAGGCGCCAAGGTGATTCAAGTGGACATTGAACCAACGGAGATAGGCCACAACCGGGCTGTGGATGTCGGCATTGTAGGCGATGCCAAGATGGTGTTCCAACAGCTTACAGAGGCCATAGGAAACAGGCGAAAAGGTGCCAGCAAAGCCTGGATTGACAAACTCAGGGTCCAGGACGCTGCCAGCCGGGAGCGGCAGGAAGAGCAGATGGAGAGCGACGCCATCCCCATCCATCCCCTCAGACTGTGCAAAGAGGTCAGGGACTTCCTGGACAGGGATGCGATCCTAGTGGTAGACGGCAATACGACGTTGCATCTTGGCCGCATGTCCATCCCACGCTTCTATCCCGGAACCAGATTGAATAGCGGGCCACTCGGATGGATGGGCGTAGGCGTCCCATTTGGTGTTGGGGCCAAGGTGGCTAGGCCAGACAAACAGGTCTTGGTGCTGACAGGTGACGGTGCGTTCGGCTTCAACGCCATGGAACTGGATACGGCGGCCCGCAACAAGGCCAACGTCATCAACGTGATAAGCAACAACGGTGGGTGGACGGGCAGAGTGTTCTCCAATAAGGATACAGGCCGGTTCCTGGGCTTTAGCAATTACCACAAAATGGCGGATGCGTTCGGCTGCTACAGTGAGCGGGTAGAGAAACCGGCAGACATCCGGCCTGCTCTAGAGCGAGCCGCCAACGCTGGGGTGCCATCCTTACTCAACGTAATAGTAGAAACCGAGTACGGTGTCTTCGACGATTAAGCAACTTTTTGGGGAAGCCCATGGAGTGAGCGGCTGGGCTGTTATGATGGCATGTGCGTTCGCGAGATGCTATGGAGGTAGATCCCTGAGTTGGTGTGATTTTCCCTTGCAGTAAGGTTGTCAGGGACTTCTACTGTGCTTCCGCCAAGGTGGGACGTATGCTCGACAGGGGCCCCGAAGGGTAAGGCTCGCGTGTGGGTAGCGTGGATGGCCGCCTACCAAAAGACAGGTGATGCTGCATCCCAGTATTCCATGTGGCCTGCCCACACTGGGTTGGCAAAAAAGGGGGAGCCATGGCTACGATTCGTCAGACCGACGCGGTGCCCAACATTGAGGTGATGCGTCGGTTTTTCAACCCCGAGAGCATAGCAGTGGTTGGAGCCTCGGCAACTCCCGGGAAAATTGGCTACTCCATTGTGGACAACCTCCTTTCGGGCGGCTACCAGGGTAAGATCTATCCTATCAACCCCTCCGCTGGCGAGATTAAAGGCCTCAAGACGTACCCGTCGTTGGAAAATGCCCCTGGAGAAGTCGACACGGTCATTGTGGCGATTCCAGCCCGGGCCGTACCCGCGTTGGTCCCGCAGGCAGCGGCCAAGGGAGTCGCCGGTATGGTTGTCGTCAGTTCTGGCTTCGCCGAGGTCGGTGACGCCGCGTTGCAGGAAGAGCTGGTTGCCGCGGCGCGGAGGTACAACGTCAGAATCGTTGGGCCGAATACATATGGTTACTACTACACACCTATGAACCTCTGCGCTACATTCTGTACGCCCTATGACCGGAAAGGTGGCGTGGCCTTGGTGTCCCAGAGTGGGGGCGTGGGGATGGCAATCCTGGGGTACAGCCGTTCTCACCAGATGGGTGTATCGGCCATCGTTGGACTGGGCAACAAGTGTGACGTTGACGAAGACGATCTTCTGGATTACTTCCGGCAGGACCCAAGCACCCGGGTGGTGGCGATTCACATGGAGGGTTTGAAAGACGGGCGTGGCTTCCTTCGTGCGGCGAGCGAAACCACTAAGACGAAGCCGGTGGTGGTGCTGAAGGCGGGCCGCACCAACCGGGGCGCACGGGCGGCCAGTTCCCATACTGCTTCTCTCGCGGGCCAGGACAGCGTATATGACGCAGCTTTTCTCCAGTCTGGAGTGGTACGTGCACGCACTCTTGAAGACCTGTTGGATTGGGCACGAGTTCTGCAGATGCTACCAGACCCGCAGGGTGAGAATGTCGTCATCATCACCGGCGCCGGCGGCCTGGGAGTCCTGCTTTCCGATGCCTGCGAAGACTTTGGGCTAAACCTGATGTCCATGCCGCCTGGTCTGGACGAGACCTTCCAGCAGTTCATCCCTCCCTTTGGGGCATCGGGAAATCCCATAGACATCACCGGTGGCGAGCCTCCTGAGACCTACTATCGCTGTATTCTCACAGCGTTGAAGGAACCCCAGATACACTCTCTGCTCATCGGGTACTGGCATACGTTGATCACACCACCCATGATATTTGCCGAGACCCTCTACCGAGCGGTGAAAGAGGCCGAGGAAGCGGGCATTCGCAAGCCCGTGGTCGTCAATCTGGCGGGTGACACCCAGGTCCAGGATGCCGCCCTGTTCCTGGAGGAGCGGGGAATACCATCGTATCCTTACACAACTGAGAAGGCCGCCGCTGCCTTGGCGGCTAAGTATAGGGCCTGGCGTCACAGCCATGGAGGCTAGCTGGCCAGCGGAGGCGCACCCCGTTGCTGTGCGGCAGTCAATTTCTCCACACGCACAGCGCATGCCTTGAACTCAGGTGTCTCGGTGATGAAGTCACAGGCGTCGCTGGTGAGCAGATTGGTATACGTTGTGTCAGGGAAGTGGAAGCTCATAAAAACCGTCCCCTGCGGCGACCGATCAGTAACCTTCACTCTCACTGCCACGCGGCCACGTCGTGATGCCACCATTACCTCTTCTCCGTCGCGCACATCCAGGACAGCAGCGTCCGCAGGGTTAATCTCCGCCAGTTCGTGAGGGGCAAGCAGGTCGAAACCAGAGGCGCGCCGGGTCATAGTGCCGGTGTGGTACGCAGGGCGGCGCCGGCCTGTGGTAAGCACAAGTGGGTAGTCCGCGTCCGGCACTTCGGCAGGTGGAATGTGGTCGACCAGGCCAAAATACCCGGTCCCCGAGTCGGGTCCGCCAGCATGGAGGTAAGCAGTGCCGGGGTGGTCTGGCGTTGGGCATGGCCACTGGAGCCCTCCACCTTGGTCTAGGCGCTGGTAGGAGATGCCGCCAAGCACAGGGACTAGGCTGGCCACCTCGTCCCATATCTCTGAAGGGTGCGTGTATGCCATTGGGTAGCCCATCCTGGATGACAGCTCGCTGAGAATGAGCCAGTCGGGCTTGGCTTCACCCGGAGGCTCCACTGCCTTCCTAACCCGTTGGACGCGACGTTCCGTGTTGGTGAACGTGCCGTCTACCTCGGCATAGCAGGCTGCTGGGAGCACCACGCTAGCCAGCCGGGCCGTCTCGGTCATGAAGATGTCCTGGACTACCAGGAAATCAAGCTGTTCCAGGGCAGCCAGAGTGTGCGAGGCGTTGGCATCCGATACCACGGTGTTCTCACCCATGATGTACACGCACTTCAGGCGGCCTTTGAGTATCTGGTTCAGCGCGGTTATCTTGGTGACGCCTCGCGTCTCAGGCAAGGGCCGGCCCCAGGCCGTCTCGAACTTGGCGCGTGCCGCTGGGTTATCCACCTTCTGGTAGCCTGGAAGGTCAGTGGGGATGCACCCCACATCTCCGGCTCCCTGCACGTTATTCTGCCCACGCAGCGGGTTTACTCCTGCACTGGGCTTGCCGAAGTTGCCGCAGAGAAGAGCCAGGTTTGCCAGCGCTTGCACATTGTGTGTCCCACACGAATGCTCCGTGATCCCTAGGGTGTACACGATAGACGCACGAGGCGACGTTGCGTACTCCCTGGCCGTTTGTACTATGTCGTCGGCCGGCACGCCGGTAATGGCTGCTGCAAGCTCTGGAGTATAGGGCTCCAAGTGCTTTGCAAGCTCCTCAATCCCTTCCGTCTTTTCTCTTACGTACGATGCGTCGTACAAGCCCTCGCGGATAATGACGTGAGCCATGGCGTTGAACAGCGCAATGTCCGTGCCGATCGTAAGTTGGAGCCACCGGTGCGCTAAGCGAGTCAACTCAATCCTGCGTGGGTCTGCCACCACCATTCTTGCGCCATGACGCACGGCCTCTTTGATACGCAGAGCGATTACCGGATGGCTTTCGGTGGTGTTGCTGCCCACAACCAGCAAGAAGCCGGCATCTTTCAATTCGTTGATGGAGTTGCTCATTGCCCCCCGTCCCACCATGACCGCCAGCCCGGCGATCGTTGGGGCGTGTCAGGTGCGAGCACAATTGTCTATGTTGTTAGTGCCTATGACCACCCGTGCAAACTTCTGCATGAGGTAGTTGGCCTCGTTGGTAGCGCGGGCGGAGCTCCAGAATGCGGCGGCGTCCGGGCCAAACTTGTCACGCACCTGGGAAAAGCGTTTGGCTATAAAGTCGTAGGCTTCATCCCATGTGGCTTGTCGGAAAGAACCATTCTGAGCAATCAGCGGGTGGGTCAGCCTGTCCTTGCTTGTCACAAAGTCGCAAGCAGCGAACTGGCCCTTCACGCACAGAGAGCCTTGGCTCACGGGATTGGCGAAGTCTGGCTCCGCACCGAGAAGCTGGCCATCGCGGACCAGGAGTTGGAGCCCGCATCCAGTGCCGCAATAGGGACATATGGTAGGTATACGGCGAACTTCATTCATTGCCGAACCGCCGTAACAGTTTTCTATCCATGAGCGCTCCGGTCGGGCAGGTGTGGATGCACTGGCCGCAGAAAGTGCATGGACTCTCCAGCAGGCGGTCCTGCGGGAAGCTGATGATCCGGGTCGGCTGGCCTCTCCCCGAAGGAACAATGGCTTTGGCCATTTCCAACTCTTCACATATCCTGGTGCAGCGGAAGCAGGCTATGCACCACTGATAGTCTCTCAGGATGAACGGGTTGGCATCCTGGCTGGGCTTTCGTGTCGGCAGTCGAGCAAATCGGTCTTGCTGCGCGCCGTACCTACTGGCGGCGGCGTGAAGCTGGCACGGGCCAAGCGTGGAGCATCGGGGGCATTCCTGGGTGGGTGGAGTCTCTGAAAGCAGAAGCTCCAGAATAACCTTACGATATTCGTTCAAACTCTGGGAGTCCGTCGTGACGCGCATACCGGGTTCAGCAAGTGTTGTGCATGCCGCCACCGGCCTGGCAAGGCCATCGACCTCAACGAGGCATAGGCGGCATGTACCCTGAGGCGAAAGGCGGCGCTCATAGCATAGAGACGGTACGTCTAGCCCTGCCATCTCTAGGACCGCAAGAAGAGTTTGCCCTTCAGTCACGGGCACCGGCCTACCGTTGACGTGTAACCGCTGTGGCATACATTCCTGCTTGTTTGCAGACTTCCTATCGCCTACGCGGTCAGCCAAGGGGTGAAGAATGGTCGGGGCGAGTGGACTTGAACCACCGACCTCAGCGTCCCGAACGCTGCGCTCTGCCAGGCTGAGCTACGCCCCGATACCACAGCGATTATACCGTAGCTATCGATTCTTCGCACTCTCAAAGCCATAAACGTTCTGCCCACTATTGTGCGTTGCTCCAAAAGGGCATTGCATCAAAAGTCAGAAAGGTGCAGGAGAGATTTGCTGACTCAAACCGTTCGTACTGAGCTTGTCGAACTGCGTTCTGCCATGTCATTCTGAGGAGGTGGTTGAATTCCTTGGCTGTTAACGACTTCTCGCCGACGAAGAATCCAAGGCGTACCACCAAAACCGCCTCCCATTATTCCTTGAAAAGAGCCTGCCTTGCCGAAGGAGGGGCGCAGCCTATCATTCTCATACAGGCACCCCCTACGATACAATAATTACGATAATTGCTTCCCTCTTATCACTAGTCACATGTATCCCGCCATAGGAGGTTTGAGCATGGAGCAAGACCTGTCGCAAACCCAGTGCCAGCCGTGCAGGGAAGGCACTCCGCCCTTAACCGCTGAGGAAATTGCCGCATATCTACCCCTCGTATCTTTTGAATGGAAAGTGCTAAGGGGCAAGAAGCTTCGCAGGACGTTTCGTTGGAAGAATTTCCTGCGCTCCATGCTCTTTGTCAACGCCATAGCTTACCTGGCTGAGCAGGAAGACCACCACCCTGACATGGCCATCAGCTATAACGTGGTGCTGGTAGAACTCACCACCCACTCCGTTGGCGGCCTCTCCAGGAACGACTTCATCATGGCGGCAAAGATAGACCGCCTCACCACCCAACAGCCTGTCGCCTGACCTCCTCGCATGGCATCTCGTAGCATGGCCGAAGAGGTCATGCACGAATGCCAGATAACCGCAGAATACGTTGCAGCCGCCTTGTCCGCCTAAACCAGGACTACGGCGTCTGGCCGAATGGTGGGTATCGGTCGGTGGTAAGGAAGAAGGCGTATGCCTCTACCCTGAGAGTCCAGCGCATAGTCCCCACTACAAAGTCGAACACCCCTCTGGGATAACGTCCTGTGAACAGTATGACGAACCAAGCGACTACGACCACGACTATCACAGCTATCCAGAGAAAGATCAACAGGATGTAATGAGGGATGGCCAGAAACCACTTCACCAGAGGAAGCCATCGGTTGAGGTCCCGCTGCGCGTCAGGATAGGATATCTCGATATGGACGGCCTGCTCCTCGTCGGTGGATGGATACTCATCTCGCAGGAGGAGGAGATAGGCCATAACCCGGTTGGTGAATCGTGCCAGGTTCACGTTCCAGTCGAACCACCACCTGGGGTACTTCTGCCGGAACAGGATCATTAGAAGCGGTGCGAAGACGAGGACTCCGCCTGCTCCTGCGCTCACGTACCAGCCGTTGTTGTCGTCTGGGGAACCACCTCCTCCTGCCACAGCCACCAAGACGATGAGTATAGGGATAACGACTATCAAGCGGAAGAAGGTGGTGGTGCGGTTCAGGTCTCTCTCTGGATAGTCCACTGAAAGCTGAACAGGATACTTGTCGCCTTGTTGAGACATGGCCTTACCTCCCTCATCCGGCACGTTCGTGTGAGCGGTCTAGTTGGCCGCACAATACGATGCGGAGTTTACGTTTTCTTTCCTCAGGACACAAGGCCCTTAGGAGTGCGCAAGCTCTGGGGCGAGGAACGGACCTGGCGCATCAGGGTTGGAGCTTACAGGGTTGTCTACGATATATACGACGACCGTGCGCTGGTAGTCATCCTGAAGGTTGCACGCCGCAGCGAGAGAACTTATACACGATAGCTATTCGTAGGATGACATGGTGCCGAGGCTGAGAGAACTAGCGGAGATTGGGACTTTGCACTTCCCACGCTTCGAACGGTGTCAATATAAGATATAAGTGGATGACACGCTCGGTCAGATTCTTTGTGCACCTATCCCTGCTCATGAGTCCATGTGCTACGTCGTTTCTCAGGTTCTCGCCGAGTTGGTGGTTGAGCATGTATTCGTAATAAAACAGGACTCGTTTTCCTAGGAGATCTTTTAATTGAGGTGTCTTTAGCACTTCATCTAGCGGCTTCTCTCGGGTGAATCCATCGGAGCCTTGGGAAGTGGTAGAAGCTCCAAGCTTGCTAATGGTTCGTCGAAGGGTCTCTTCCAACTTAGGCACAAGTACGTGTAGGGCGCTGACATAGTCTTGCTCGAAGTATCTCTGTACACCAACAGCAATCACATCAAGGACATCTGGCTCAATAAAAGGGCTTCGCGCTAGGTGTTGGACTAGCGATGACGAATCCAGGCCTCCTTCCTCCACCAGAATCTTAAATGTGTGACCAAGAAATACGCCTCGTAGTTCCGCGTCCACGGCATACTGGTTTAGTGCATTGGCTTCGTCAATTTCTTCCTGGGTGGCCGCCATATTTACTTGCCTCGTACCTCTAATAGTGGAGTGCGGGATGATACCCTGCAGAGGAAACTCTTGCTTCAATTGTTGAGCTCGGTTTCGTGCCTCTTCGATATCTGGTATCCATGCCGGTGCAATGCCAATGCTAAGTAGTGCCTTGACGAGGCCTTGTTTCAGTAATTCTCGGGCCTGATTCTCGATGTCCGTCACAGGGATTTTCACTTCAGAGGAAATTCTCCCAAATTCACCTTGTTCGTTGGCCGCTTGATAGCTTTCTCGAACTTTTACTTTTAACTCCTCAACCTTGTCCGATCGGCCAATATTTGCGTACTGTTGTATAGCTTTTTGTAACAGAGCGGCACTGACAAGATTGCTTCCTTTTCCCTTGAGGTCAGCCTCTGCTTCCCAGAACTCGCCGATGCGCACGCGGGCGGTCCCCGCAGCATCTGGGTGTCCAAGCTTGGTTTGTAGCGTGGCTTCACGGTCGGCAAAAGCGCGAGCGATGTAGTAGTCGCGACCGCCCTGTTCCGATGTATAGAACGCTGCTCCCGCTTGGCAAACACTCAGTGCCTGCTGTAAATCCTCTGGTCTGGACCTTCTCTCAAGATTGACGATAGCATCAATGAGATCGAGGCAATAACGCACTTCGGGATGGCTCTGCCTTTTCGACAGGTAGTCCAATGCAGAGAGCACTTTGTTCTTGGCTTCCTCAATTAGGGCGGGATCATTGAGCCGCGCGGCGAGCTTGATAGCCCTGGTCAACGCATCTGCAGCTTCACCCCACCATTCGTTGCCGACATATATAGGGTAGCAGTCAAGGTGTGCCTGGATAGCGGCGCGGGCATAGAGATGATGGTGTTTCTTTTCCCAGAGTGCATCGGCGTACCAAGACCGAAGGATGGGGTTCTTGCTTTCCCCGAGGCGTTTTTCAAAGTAGAGCCATGCTTCTTCCGGGAAGTCCGGCAAGTCCGTGGTTGGTCGTCCACCCATTACCATAGCGGGGCCAAAGCGTCCGCCTAAAGACTCTTCTTGTCCACCTTCTCGGCGATGCATGGAAAAGAGCATAGCCTCCCACCTAACCTGCTGAGCTTCTATATGTCGCCCTTGCTCTTCTAGCAAAGGTATTGCTTGTGCTACGAGCGAGGCACGCACGTTGGCCCAGCGTAACTTTGTATCTTGCTCAAACTCAGCGAGAATTTCTTCGGGAGTTCTTGGCTGCCCTTCTGCAGTCACCGAACATCTCCTTTGACAGAGCGGGACGATCTACCAACATTAATCATTGTAGGTAGAATCTTGCTGATAGCCTCGGCCAGTATGTTTCCCCATGCCATCCGCTTCTATCCCATGCTTAGTGCGGTGTTTATCATATCCCCATGACGCCGGTCAAGGGCTGGAACATCTATAGTACCGTCAGCTTGCCCGTATATCCGTTTGCCTGCATGACTGCGCCTACATGACGAAAATCGGATTCGTTTCTCCAAAAAAATTCCTACGCAAAAAATAGCTTCAAACAGTAGACATAATGTCAGAAACGACTCCATGTGTTTCACTCGTGGTGATCGAGCCTGCCCTGAGCGAAGCCGAAGGGAACCATATGAGCGGAACACAAAGCGCCGCTTGCCGGCTTGCCGCCCTCTCATGTCATTCTGAGGAGCGCAGCGAGGAAGAATCTGGGGCGTGGGAGAACGCCGCCCGCTCACGGTTCATTCGTCCATCGCCCCATGACTCTATGCCCATATGTTGCCGTGTTTGCCAGCCAGCCGCCTGCCTGTCCCTCAGAAAATCAATCAACAAAACAAGGCATGCCGCGTATCCAGCGCCCACGTTTTTTCGCGACAAACAATCAGTCCCAAAGGAGGACAATCAGACCCTGCGTCGGCTTGCTGGCAACGCGGGCTGTGGAGACCTGTGTCCGGCTACTCCCTGGCTTCCACAGCCCTCTTGATCCTGGCTATGGCGTCCGACAGAGGCATGGCCCCTGGGTTCTCGCCGGAGCGCAGCCGCATGGATACCGACTCGCTGGCAGCTTCTCGGTCGCCCACAATCAGCATGTACGGCACCTTCTGGAGTTGAGCGTCGCGCACCTTGGCGTTCATCCGCTCGTTGCGTTCGTCCATCTGTGCTCGCAGGCCCTCCGAGGCCAGTCGCGCCTTCACCTGCTTG
>Ga0209514_10008723_pt1 | contig 11417 bp, 17 predicted proteins | sample Subgrocontami58m_FD_187452 | JGI IMG/M metagenome (GOLD analysis project Ga0209514, IMG submission 187452) | Subsurface groundwater microbial communities from S. Glens Falls, New York, USA - GMW37 contaminated, 5.8 m (SPAdes) (version 3) | ecosystem: Environmental > Aquatic > Deep subsurface >...
AACGATGGATGATTATGTTTCATTTTCAAAGTCTGGAGTCCTAACAGGAAAGGAATCAAAAAGATCATTAAAATCAAATGATATATGCAGAGCAAGAGTAATAGCGATATCATATAAAGATATAAATAGCCCAAAGATAGGGCTTACGATGAGACAACCATCTTTAGGAAATATTAACTGGATAGAAGATAATCTTAAAAAAGCAGAAAAACCGAGTAAAAAATGAGAAAAGTTTGTAAGAAATGCAGGTTATTTGTAACTGGAAATGAATGTCCTATTTGTAATGGCAATGACTTTACTGAAAATTGGAAGGGCAGAATTTACATTGTCAATCCAAACAATTCTGAAATTGCTGTAAAGCTCAATATCAAAGTCAAGGGTGAATACGCAATAAAAATAAGATGAAATTAGTCAAAGAAATCGATTCTATTTTATTAAACAGAAAAAGGATTACTATAGAATTAGAGCACGACAGAAAACCAACTCCAAAAAATGATGCAGTAAAAAAGGAGGTTTCCTCTTTCTTGAAAATACCAGAAGAATTAATAGCAATTAGGCATATCTACACAAGTTACGGAAGCCCAAGTTCGAAAGTCATAGTTCATGCTTACAAAACTAAAGAAGAATTGGAAAAAATAGAATTCAAGAAGAAAAAGCCTAAAAAGAAAAAGGAGAAAAAAACTGCTCCTGCGGAAAAAGCTTAGCAAGAATGGCAAAAGAAAAAGTAAAAAACAAAAAACCAAGTCAGGTTTGGAAGATGTACAAAATTTCTAGTGACAAATTAGAAAGAAGGCATTCCTGCCCAAAATGCGGCAATTCTTATTTTCTTGCTATGCATAAAGACAGAAGAACATGCGGAAAATGTTCATATACAGAATTCTCTACAAGTTAAATAGATAGTTTTAAAAATAAAGAATGTATAATTGTTTTCATGACAGAAAAAATAGCAATACTTTCTGGCAAGGGGGGTGTTGGAAAGACTTTTACTGCTTTAAATCTTTCTGCTGCTTTAAATTATTTTAACAGGGATGTCATTTTAGTTGATGCTAATCTAACAACACCAAATATAGGAGTCCAGTTAGGAGTTCCTGTTGTTCCCGTAAGTCTTCATGATGTTCTAAAAGGAAAAAAACATATTACAGAAGCTGTTTATAGCCATAAGTCTGGAATTAAAGTAATACCAAGCTCTATATCAAACAATGCATTAAAGGGCGTAAAAATTGGAAATTTGAAAAAGGCGCTTTATTCCCTGGATGGTCTTACTGATTTTATTATTGTTGATGGGGCTCCTGGCTTGAGCAATGAAAATATCGCAATTTTAGAGTCGGTAAACAATGTGTTAATAGTCACAAATCCAGAACTGCCAGCTCTTACAGACGCTTTAAAAACAATAAGGATGGTAGAAAACTTTGGAAAAAGAATTAAAGGAATTATAGTTGCTAAAACTGGGAAAAAAGATGACATCTCAATCAGCAATATTGAATCATTGCTTGGAAAAAAAGTTATTGCTGAAATACCAGAAGACAGCAAGGCAAGAGAGGCTTTAGTAAAAAAAGGAATTTTAGTAGACCTATTCCCAAAAAACAAAATAGCTATTTCTTATAAGAAGTTGGCAGCCGACATCTTAAATGAAACTTATTTTGAAGAACCAGAGCAAGGGTTTTTTGAGAGATTTTTTAATGGATTTAAGAAAAAAAATTAAATAAAAAGATTTATAAACATCTTATCTCCTTAGTTTTACTATGAAAACAAGCAGAGTTGATTTAGTTCATAGCCGAGAATTCTGATTTTAATAGCTCTGCAAAGATTAAAAATTACTTAAAAATATTCAACTTTCCTATTAAAGCAAATACAGAAAAAGTTTATAAGTGGAGGTTAGAAAATAAAGAGTTGGCTAAAATGGTGGCTATGGTGTAGTTGGTTAGCACAGAGGCCAAGATTAAAGTCTCCTCAATGTGGATTAACCAATAGAAAGCCTCAAACCCGGGTTCGAATCCCGGTAGCCACCCTCTTAAATTAGGAGTTAAAAATGGAACTAGGAAACGCTAAAGGAACTAAGGATATAATTCCGGAACAGAAGATTCTAAGAGATTCAATAATAGAAAAAATAAAGAAAAGCTTTGAGGTATTTGGATTTCTGCCATTAGATACTCCGGCCTTAGAGATGTATGATGTTCTGGCCTCAAAATATGCTGGCGGCTCTGAAATACTGAAAGAAACATTCAAGCTGAAAGATCAAGGAAACAGGGATTTAGGATTAAGATATGATCTAACTGTACCATTAGCAAGGTTTATGGCAATGAATCCAAGCATAAAAATGCCTTTTAAGAGATATCAAATCGCAAATGTTTGGAGAGACGGTCCGATAAAATTAGGAAGATACAGAGAATTTATGCAATGCGATGCGGATACTGTTGGCAGTAGTTCGATGCTGGCTGATGCCGAGATTATAGCATTGACTGAAAACATTTTCAATAAGCTAGATTTAAGTTTCGAAATAAAAGTAAATAACAGAAAACTTATTAATGGAATTTTAGAAAATGTTGGAGTGAAAGAAAAAAACTTTAATTCTGCCATAATAACAATAGACAAACTTGCTAAGTATGGAATTAGTGTAGTAAAAGAAGAGCTCAAAAAAAATAAAATGGATAATAAGGACATAGAAAAACTCCTTAAGATTATTACTATTAAAGGCACTAATGAAGACATCTTGATTGAGCTTAAAGAAAAAATAAAAAATAAGAATGCAGACCAAGGAATAGAAGAGCTTGAAGAATTGTTCAGCTACCTAAATCTGATGGATGTAAAAAGCGTCAGATTAGACATATCATTGGCAAGAGGACTTAGTTATTATACATCAACTGTTTTTGAGGCATTCTTGATTGGAAATAGGATTACCAGCAGTGTGGCAGCTGGTGGAAGGTATGACAAAATGATTGGAAATTTTATCCAGTCAAAGAATGAAATTCCAGCTGTTGGAATAAGTTTTGGTCTGGATGTGATTATAGATGCAATCTATGATGAAAGAAAAATAAAAAAGACTCTTACTAGAGTCTATATAATCCCAATCAAAACATTGAATGAGCCATTGAAACTATTGAAAAAATTAAGGAGCCAAAATATAAACTCTGATATTGACTTAAATGAAAGAGGGATTAGCAAAAATCTTGAGTATGCAAACAGATATAGAATACCATTTGTAATCATAGTTGGAGAAAACGAGCTAAAGCTTGGAAAATTTAAGCTTAGGGACATGATTTCTGGAGAGGAATTAATGTTGTCGGAAAAGGAATTAATAGAAAAATTATCTAATCATTAGCATATGGCCATAACTGCCTATAAAGAACGGACTGAATGCAACAGCTAAAATCCAGATTAAAAGTCCCAATATTCCTAAAATTAAGGCAACTATTGAAAGGCCCTTAACCTTGTCCTGTTTTAAAGAAACAGCTGCGAATATTATTGCGAGAATATTTAGGAGCCATCCAAACATTGGAATCCATGAAAATACAAACCCCATCAATCCAAGAACAAAAGCTGCTATGCTCAATCCAGATGGCTGCTGTGATGACTGAACTTTTTTAGCAGTTGATTGAACTGATTTCTTTGTTTTTCTTTTTGTTTTTTTTGCCATTTTACTTTTCCTTAAACTCTAATTTAATTCCCCCAATCCATTTAGATAATAAATTGTATAAAAATCCAGATACTAGGCCTCCCAAAAAACCATAGACTAAGCCTGTTAATGGGCCTATTATGAGTACTGAGGCTCCTAAAGGTTGTATGCTCAGATCTTTTGAGGGCGTTATAAATTTTTCAGCCACAAAATTTAGAATACCTAATATAAACCCTAAAATCAATCCAATTACTGCTTCAATTTTTGCCAGACTGATTACACCTACTTTTTCCAGGGTTTTCATTAGTTAAGGGAATTAAGTTATATTACTATTTAAATTTTTCTTTTTTAGAAGATTGAAATCTCTTCTTTACAAAAAAATAATATAATAAAGCACCTATTATATAAGTAAATATCAAAAGGAAAAACCATTCCAGCATAGATTTTCTGTGCTTGAATTTCTTATGAATGCAGTCTGAAATCATCCAAAGCCAGAATATGGTTGCTATAAGTATGAGCAAAAACAATAGTATGAAAATATTTAGGTTGGTCATTTGAGCATCACGATTTCAATTTCTCCAAATGGGATTTCCTGATTAAGCCTTATTTTTTCCTGGTTATCTAGATGCAATAACGGAATAAATGTATATATCCTGTCTTCTTTCTTGTTGCTTTGGACAAGCTGGTTGAATGTCAGTTTTTCTGGATCCTTCATTTTGAAAAAGTCCTTTATCCTGGTGTAGATTTCCTTGATCTTTTCTCCGATGTCAAATTTTTTTTCTGGTATTTTGATGTTTTCGGGAACTGACATCATGGCAATTCTTCTTAAAGTTCTTCTTTTGTCAACATCTAAGGCTTTTTCTAGGGCCTTGACTAGGTCATTTAGGGAAACCTTTCTCTTTCTAGCTTGGGGCGTTTTAATTGTCAATCTTGGGTTTTCCATCAGTTTTATCCTTTGATTTTTTACTTCAAAATAATCAAATTCATCAGTCTCAAGCGGATGATTGAACAATACTGAGTCAAACCTCGCGATATTCTCATCTACAAGCTTCTCTGATTTTATTTTAAGGAGAATTGCAGAAGCCAGAATAACCTTTCCTGAGATGAAGAAATTGGTTTCTTTCAGCTTTCTTACTGTCTCCAGATATTTTTGCGACAATAAAGAGATATCGATGTCCCAGGGATTCATCTGTTCTGTCTTGATTAGGTCATAAAGAATGGTTTGCCAGGTAATTTCATCCCTTTTAAGAAGCATGTCTAGTATTTGATCTTGCATTCTTGCATTAAAAATAGAAATTCTATATATAAACATTGCTAAAATTTTGTAACTACTTTAAAATGAATGCATGCGAAAGCTTTATATATAAGTTGTATTTGGAAGTTTTATCACCTCTTTTTCCCCAGCAGAGTCTTCGCAAGAAGACTTTGCTAGGGTTTAGCTATTTCAAATGAAGATAACCCATAAAGAATTAAGAAAAATAGCTGCAAACCTTCTATCATTAATTAATAAAGATAAGATAGATTCTGCAGATTCTTTAGAGGAAAAATTACGATCTTTTCCTATAATTGATATTGATATGGGGCATAGTGAATATGTATCAATATCAAAAAGACCATCTGAGGAGGCATTTGCCTACACATTAAGCTATATAACCCCTAGTTCTGGCATACCTATGGAGATTAGAATAAATCCTACACTAATATTACACTAAATTAATAATAAAAAACCAAGAGCTAGTTGATGGTTATCAAAAATTTGCAATAGACCTTTTTGATAATAAAGTACAGTATCTGACGATTGAAGGTTCTGATCTGTCTTTTCTAAAAATAGAATTAGAGCGTTTGAGCGCTTACGAATAAATAATTATTCCTAATTGTGTTTTCGATGCCAGCTCTTCCTACTATCAGGCCTATGATGAGAGGTATTTCGGTGTTGATTTCTGCTGTCAAATCTTTTACTCTCTTGATTAAGGAATGGCAGTCTTTCAAAATTAGGAACTTGCAATCTTTCTACTTTTATTGAAGAATCTTCAAGCACTCTTCTAAAATTGTCGTGATCTATTGGCGAGGTTAAAGAGATTACCTTACCTTTACTACCGGCCCTTGCAGTTCTTCCTATCCTATGGATGTATTCTTTAGATGTTTTGGGGATATCATAGTTTATTACATAACTCACATCCTTTATGTCTAGGCCGCGGGCTGCGACATCGCTTGCTACTAATATATCAGTCTTCTTATTATGAAACATGTCGATGGCATCTTTTCTTTTATTTTGGGAAAGGCCCCCATGAAGTCTTTGTGCATGAATTCCTTGCTTGTAGAGATTTTTTGCTACCTGATCAACTCTGTTCCTTGTTGCGCAAAATATTAATATTAGGCCTTTGAATTCTTTCTTGAGTAAATGAACTAGTAATGAAAATTTGTCACGAGCCTCTACATTATAATAGTGCTGTGTAAGGAAGGCTTCTTCTACATAAGACTGGACTTTAATTCTATGGGGATTTTTCATGTAATGATTGACGATGTCATGAACTTGGGTAGATATAGTCGCGCTAAACAACAAGGTTTGGCGCTGTTTTGGAGTGGTTGATATAATTCTTTTTACATCATCAACAAAACCCATCTCAAACATCTTATCTGCTTCATCCAATACAAGAATTTTTACTTTTCTCAGGTCTAAAGTGCCCCTGCTTAGATGATCAAGAATCCTGCCAGGAGTCCCAACTACAAGGTCTGCTTTTGGAAGATAGTGAATCTGTGGATTTATAGAAACTCCACCATAAATTGCAAGGATGTTTGTTTTTTTGTACTTCGAGAATTTTTTCATTTCTGTTATTACCTGCTCGCATAACTCTCGAGTTGGAACTAATATAAGGCATTGAATCCCTTGACCATGCACTATTTTTTCTAATATTGGAAAGCCAAATGCAACAGTCTTTCCTGAGCCTGTTTTTGACTGGCCTATTACATCATGGCCTTGCTGGATTAATGGAATAGTTTTTGTTTGGATCTCTGTCCATTCATCAAATCCAAGTTCTTCGAATACCTTTACAAATTCTTGCTGCAATTTTACTTCATGCGTATTTTTCATTTTACTGTTATTATTTTACGTTAAATCTGATTTTTCTCATGTTATAAACTTATTTGTTTGCAAATAAGCCTGATTTAGATAACTTTATTCCAGATAAATTAGCAATCTTGTAATGGTTGATGTTAAGCTAAATACAATCTTTTCCTTATATGGCATCTCTTGTGTATTTCGTACATTTTATATGCCTCCAAAAGGTTTATATATTAATGCCATGTTAATATTATATTAATGTGAAGTATATGGTACAAGCAATTATTAATATTTCGGAAAAAGCAAATAGAATTTTGAATATAATTAAGGCAAAGTATGATTTAAAAGATAAATCTCAAGCAATAGATATGATGGCGCGGAGATATGAAGAAGATTTATTAGAACCAGAACTTAGACCTGAATATATAATAAAGGCTCAAAGAATACAGAAGCACAAACCAATAAAAGTTGGCACTGTGGAAACTCTTAGGAAGAGGTATGAATAATAATTTATTCTTTGTTAATAAGGCCAGAACTAGACAGAAAACTAAAGAAATTGTATAAGAGAAATAGAAAACAATATAAAATAATAATGAAAAAAGCCCAAGAAATTGTGCTAAATCCGCAACATTACAAAAACCTTAGAGAACCGTTGCAAAATCTAAAAAGAGTCCATATAGACACTAATTTTGTCTTAACGTTTTCTGTAAACGAAGGAACCAAAACAGTAATACTAGAAGATTTCGACCATCACGATAATATCTACAAAACTTAATACAATTTTTTCTTTATATTGAAGTTCTTGCGGTGTTTCGTACATTTTTAGTCCTCCCGAAAACTTAGAATTTAGCCGTTTTAAGCAAAAACTTTATATTCTAACAGTTGTTTTTAATTGGCATGGATAAAAGAGGTCAGTTTTATATCATAATTGCGATTATAATTTCTTTGGCATTTTTCTCTATAATAACTCCCCAAAATAGGGTGGAAGAAACAATCTTATTCCAAGATTTTAATGATGTTTCATTGAACTATGCAGAAGAAGCTCCAAAAGTTGCAAACTATGGTATTTTCAACGATTTGAACATAAACAGTTTATTGTCTGATTTCACGAAGGATTTCTTGACATTTGCAAAGCAGAGAAATCCAACTGTTGAATTAATCTATGTTTACAACAACGGAACTAGTGTGAACATGAAGTCTTATCTGAGCGAAACTACAGTAGTAGAAACTGAAAATAAAACTCTAGACTTATTAGGATCTGAAGAATCTACTATAAACAATATAAATCTCAATATAGCTGGAAAGGACTTTACCCAGCAAATTCCCTTGCAGATTAAAAATTTCGGAGATGAATTTTCAAGTGCAGACTTTCCTAGCTCAAAAAACATTATCCTGAATGTTGGAGGCATAATTCATAATTTCGACCTATCAAGCCAGGGCCCTGAACTAAAAGTTATAATAAGGTCGAAAACAGGCAGCATAGTTCAAATCTACAAGACTGGAAGCAGCCAGGTTTTCCCCATCATATTTTAAAATGGAAAAAAAAGCAGTATCCCCTTTGATATCGTGGATTTTACTAGTTGCATTTGTAATTGCAATAGGTGCATTTATAATTAACTGGTCGGTAAACTTTACAAAATTAATAGACCCAGAGAAAGGCAACAGAGAAGATATTTATTGTGATAATGTCCAATTAGCTGTTTTGAACAGTTGCAGAATTGATAATAAGCATGTATTACTGAACTTGTCAAATAAGGGAGTTTACAACATATCTATTTTAACCTTAACAAGGGATGTAGAACAACTTCCAATAGGTTCTTGCTTGCTTTTAGACAAGAATATAGCTCCTAAATCTACCTCGAAAAGTCCTAATTTTGAATACACATTTAATATAGGCACAAATTTAAGCTCTGGTGCTCTAGATGAGTGTGATTCTGCAATTCCCATAAACACAAATCCTGGAAATGTAAACCAGCTTACAATTGTTCCATGGATTATTATAAATAATGATAAGATTGCATGCAATGACAGAAAAATCTCTGTTAATATTGATGATTTAAACTTCAGGCCCTGCCCTCCTTAACTTTACAACTCTAAAATAACAAACTTTAGGATTTTTAGTTCAGAAACATTTAAATATTAACTACCAAGTTATTTTTAGTATAGATTCGAAAAAGAAGGTGGAATTTTGAGAAAAAACAAGAAAGGTATTTCTCCGTTAATTGCAACTGTTCTTTTAATTGGGTTTGCTGTTGCGATAGCAATATTGGTCTGGTTTTGGTATGGAAACGTAATAAAAGAGCAAGCTGAAAAGACTGGTGCAACAAGCCAGGGGAAATTGGCCTGTGCATCTGAAGTAAAATACACTATTAAAAATGCCTGCTATTCAAGTAGCGGAACTACAAACAATATACTTTTTACAATAGAGAATAAAGGTACAAGTATAGATGACCTAAGAGTAAGAATTGAGGGAACTTCAAGTACTGAAACAGTATCGTTAGGAAACTCTATCGGAACTACTGAAACAAAACAGACAAGCGCGCAATACAGCAGCGCTGTTGGAAATGTAAAAAAAGTTGCTTTCTCGCCGATAGTTTTTAGGCAAAATGCACCTACTGTATGTAGTGATAAAGAGCAGGAATTAAATGTAAAGCCATGCCCATAAATAATAAAAACTTCTTAGAAACATTTAAATATACAATTCTATACAAGATAATGTTTAAAAAAGAGGTGGAATTTTGAGAAAAAATAAGAAAGGTATTTCTCCGTTGATTGCAACTGTTCTTTTGATTGGGTTTACGATTGTACTAGCTGCATTAGTTATGAGATGGGGTGGAACTCTATTCAGGGAAACTACTCAAACAACTGGTTGTGAAGCTCAGGGTAGGATTGCTTGCAGCTCTCAGGTTGATATAAGCGTTGGGACTATTGGTGAGTGTATTGATGTTAATACATGCATTCAAATTGGTAGACTAATAGTAAATAATTTAGCTGCTACTCAATCACTTGAAGCTTTTAGTGTAGCGAGGGAATTGAGTGATGGTTCTATAGAAAGTACAGAAGCTAAATTCACTATACCAGCTGGTGGTACTGCTGATATATTGGAAGGTGGGATACCAGGTGCTACTCAAACTATTGTTTATAACACAATAGGAACCTTGAAAGCAATTCATGTTACACCAATATTCACGCAAACAACAACAGATGGCGGAAGTTGTAGAATAGTTTGTTCTGAACAAAAAGAAACAATTCCTAAAGGAGACCCAAGAATAATAGCATAAAATTAATTTTTTTATTTTTCTCCTTAAGTTTTACAACTATAAAATAATAAAAACTTCTTAGAAACATTTAAATATACAAATCTACCCTACAAGATAATGTTTAAAAAGAAGGTGGAATTTTGAGAAAAAATAAGAAAGGTATTTCTCCGTTGATTGCAACTGTTCTTTTAATTGGGTTTACAATTGTACTAGCTGCATTAGTAATGAGATGGGGTGGTACTTTATTCAGGGAAACTACTCAAACAACTGGTTGTGAAGCTCAGGGTAGGATTGCTTGCAGCTCTCAGGTTGATATAAGCGTTGGGACTATAGATTGTACTAATATTGCTAATTGTATTAGTATTCAAGGAATAGTAGTCAATAATGAAGGCGCTACACAAACTATTGATGGCTTAAACGTACAAAGGAAATTAGGTGATGGCTCTATTGAGAATATACCAGTTACTATTAGTGGTGGTTTAAATGCTGGAGAAAGTAAGAATACTGGTAATCTTGGTTCTTATATTAATCCTGGACTAAATTTAGAGGCCTTATATGTAACACCGATATTCACGCAAACAACTAGTGATGGTGGAAGTTGCAAGATAGTATGTCAAGAACAAACTGAAACTATTTTAGTTGATGACCCAAGAATACAAGCAATACCATAATTAATTTTTATTTTTTAACTTTAATTTTACAACTGTAAAATAACAAAAATATCTTAGAAACATTTAAATATACAAATCTACCCTACAAGATAATGTTTAAAAAGGAGGTGGAATTTTGAGAAAGAATAAGAAAGGTATTTCTCCGTTGATTGCAACTGTTCTTTTAATTGGATTTACTATTGTATTAGCAGCATTAGTTATGAGATGGGGTGGAACGCTATTCAGGGAAACTACACAGACTACAGGATGTGAATCTCAGGGAAGGATTGCTTGCAGCTCTCAGGTTGAAATAAGTGTTGGTTCAATAGCTTATGGAACTGCCCAAAGTGTTATCAATTCTTTGATAGTCAATAACTTAGCAGCTACTCAAGACTTAGAGGCATTCAATGTTCAAAGGGAATTTGATGATGGTTCTGTTGAAAATCAACAGGCTAATATCCCACTAGTTACTGGTGCTAGCTTAAATATAGCAAGCGTTGCCCTTGATTTTAGTAATCCTATAGGCAGCCAGAGTCTAAGTAAGATACATGTAAGCCCAATTTTTACACAGACAACTAGTGATGGGGCGAGCTGTAGAATAGTCTGTTCTGAACAAAAAATAACTGTTCCTGCTACAGACCCAAGAGTTACTATAACCTAACTCTTTAGTTTAATTTTCTTTTTTTATTTGATTTAAAATGAGTAAAAAAGCAGATATTTGGATTTCCGCAGTTTTGTACATGGGTCTGGGAGTGATACTTCTAAGTATAATATTGGCAGTTGGGATTCCTGTAATCAATAGGATAAGGGACAAGAATACTGCCATAGATACT
>Ga0209514_10008726_pt1 | contig 11413 bp, 6 predicted proteins | sample Subgrocontami58m_FD_187452 | JGI IMG/M metagenome (GOLD analysis project Ga0209514, IMG submission 187452) | Subsurface groundwater microbial communities from S. Glens Falls, New York, USA - GMW37 contaminated, 5.8 m (SPAdes) (version 3) | ecosystem: Environmental > Aquatic > Deep subsurface >...
CCGGCCAGCGTGGGTTTCTTATCCAGCATCTGGAAATTGGCGACCATCCACTCGCCCAGCGCCGGATCGCTCACCGCCATTTCGCCGGCGACGAAACCGAGCAACGCCCCGCCCGCAGTAACAATGATGGGAAAGCGCTCCATCACTTTCATCAGCAGCGTGCTGCCGAAAATTACCAGCGGAATGCTGATCGCCAGCCCCAAAATGAGCAAGGTTACGCTGTCGCCGGCGGCGGCGGCCACCGCAATCACGTTATCCAGACTCATCACCAAGTCGGCGATAAGAATGGTTTTTATCGCCGCCAGCAGGTTCTCGTGGCCATCGATGTTCGCCTCGCCTTCCTCCGGCAGCAGCAGCTGCACGCCGATCCACAGCAACAGCACGGCCCCGATTAGTTTCAGGTAAGGCAGCTGCAGCAATGCCACGGCGAAAAGGGTGAGAACGATACGCATCGCCACCGCGGCGCCGCTGCCCCAGCCCACGGCCATCATCTGCTGCCTCGGCGGCAGCGAGCGCGCCGCCAGCGCGATCACCACCGCGTTGTCGCCCGACAACACGATGTTGATCCAGATGATTTTCAGCAGCGGGATCCAGAATGCTTGCAGCGAGAAATCCATGATGGGCTGGCTCTCCTCCTCGGGATCGTTCGATTTTACATCAGGGAAAAGCAAGGCGGGGGCAAAGCACTCAGCGCATTTTCTACTCGCGCAAACGGGATGCGCGTTTTGAGCATCTCGACTTCGTCCGCCGCGGTGTCGCTGGTGAAGCGGTTAATCGACACCACGCGTTTCCAGGCGGTGCGGCGCACGTCGATGCCCAGTTCATTGCCGTGATGGATATGGTTGTCCAGCGGCGCCGCCAGCAGATTGTTGGCGAGCGCCAGTACTCAAGACGCCGTATATAACGACTGGCCGCCGCCGAAACTGGAATGCACCGGCACGGGCCCGCCCTTCTCCACTTTCACCGCGCAGTATTTGAACTCGGGGATCTTGCCGAACGGATCGAGCACCGGGTTGGTGAGCTTGTTCGCCGCCGCTTCGTAATAGCAGAACGGAATGAACACCGCTCCCCTGGGGGTGCCGGCGTCGGCACGCGCGTAAAGCGAGATCGAGCCGCGGCGCGAAGCCACTGTCACGACTTCGCCCGAGCGCACCCCGAAGCCGTCGAGGTCGAGCGGATGAAATGACGCCATCGGCTCGGGTTCGATCGCATCGAGTACGCCGGCGCGGCGGGTCATGGCGCCGGTATGCCAGTGCTCCAGTTGGCGCCCGGTGATCAGCACCATGGGATAGTTCGCATCCGGCTGCTCGTCGGCGGAAATCAGGTCGGCGGGGACGAACCTGGCGCGGCCGGTAGCGGTGGGGAAATGCGCGGTGAACACCACCGACTGACCCGGATCGCCCTCCTCCACGCAGGGGTAGGTCACCGCGGAGTCGCGCTCGAGGCGCTCCCAGGTGATGCCGCCGATCACGTCCATGCCGGCGCGCATCTCGGCGAACACTTCCGCAACGTGGCCGTAGTTCCAGGAAAGGCCCATGCGTTTGGCCATTTCCTGGATGATCCACAGATCTTCCTTCGCCTCGCCCGGCGGCGCTATGGCTTTACGCCCGAGCTGCACCATGCGGTCGGTATTGGTGACCGTGCCGTCCTTCTCCGGCCAGGCGGTGGCGGGCAACACGACGTCAGCCAGATAGGCGGTCTCGGTGAGGAAAATGTCCTGCACCACCAGATGGTCGAGCGCGGCCAGCGCCTCGCGCGCGTGATCGACGTCGGGATCCGACATGGCCGGATTCTCACCCATCACGTACATGCCGCGGATTTCCTTTTTCTTCGCCGCGTGCAGGATCTCGACCACCGTAAGCCCGGGCTTGTGGTCGAGATCGGGCACGCCCCACAGCTTGGCGAAACGCGCCCTCGCTTCCGGGTTGTCGACGCGCTGGTAATTCGGATACATCATCGGAATCAGGCCCGAGTCCGAGGCGCCCTGCACGTTGTTCTGTCCGCGCAAGGGATGCAGCCCGGTGCCGGGCCGGCCGATCTGGCCGGTCATGAGGGCGAGCGCGATCAGGCAGCGCGCATTGTCGGTGCCGTGCACGTGCTGCGAAATGCCCATGCCCCACAGGATCATCGAACCCTTAGCCGTGGCGTACAAGCGCGCGACTTCGCGCAAGGTCCGGGCCGGGATGCCGCAGATGGGCGCCATCGTCTCCGGGCTGTACTTCTTCACGTTCTCGGCCAGCGCTGGATAACCCGAAGTGCGGTCGCGGATGAAGTCCTGGTTCACCAGCCCCTCGGTGACGATGACGTGCATGATGGCATTCAACATCGCCACGTCGGTATCGGGCTTGAACTGCAGCACGTGCGTCGCGTGACGCGCAAGCTCGGTGCGGCGCGGATCGGCGATGATGAGCTTGGTGCCGTTCTTGACCGCATTCTTGATCCAGGTCGCCGCCACCGGATGGTTGGCCGAAGGGTTGGCGCCGATCACCAGCACCACTTCCGCGTATTGCACGTCGCTTACCTGGTTGGACACGGCGCCGGAGCCGACGCCCTCCAGCAGCGCAGCCACCGAGGAGGCGTGGCACAGCCGCGTGCAGTGGTCGACGTTGTTGGAGCCGAAGCCGGTGCGCACCAGCTTCTGGAACAGGTAGGCCTCCTCGTTCGTGCCCTTGGCCGAACCAAAGCCGGCCAGCGCGTATCTGCCGTGCCGGTCGCGGATCTGTGCCAATCCGCCGGCGGCGAACGCCAGCGCTTCCTCCCAGCTCGCCTCGCGAAAAGCGTCGCGCCAGTCATCCGGATCGACGCTGAAGTCGCCGCGCTTCTTCACGCCCGGCTTGCGCATCAACGGCACGTTCAGACGCTGGCGGTGGTGCGCGTAGTCGAAACCGTAGCGCCCCTTCACGCACAGGCGGCCGTGATTGGCAGGGCCGTCGCGGCCCTCGACGTGCACGATCTTGTTGTCCGTCACGTGGTAAGTGAGCTGGCAACCTACGCCACAGTAGGGACACACTGAATCGACCGTCTTTTGTGCCGCGGTCAGCGCCGCATTGCGCGCAGGCAGCCCTTGTTGGAGCGTCTTCGACGCAAGGGCGCCGGTCGGGCAGGCCTGCACGCACTCGCCGCAGGCGACGCAAGTACTCGTCCCCATGGCATCGTCAAAATCGAACACGATTTTGGAATGTTCGCCGCGGAAGGCGTAGCCGATGACGTCGTTCACCTGCTCCTCGCGGCAGGCCCTGAGGCAGCGCGTGCACTGGATGCAAGCGTCCAGGTTCACCGCGATGGCCGGGTGCGAAATATCAGCTCCGGGTTGCGCGCGCGGCTCGAAGCGCGGCTTGCCCACGTTCAGCTTCTGCGCCCACTGGTCGAGTTCGGAATCGGGCGCATAGGCCTCGCCCGGCATATCCGAGAGCAGCAGCTCCAGCACCATTTTCTGGCTGGCGACCGCGCGCGCACTGTCCGTAGCGACTTCCATGCCGTCCCTGGGCGTGCGGCAGCAGGAAGGCGCAAGCGCGCGCTCGCCCTTGATCTCGACCACACAGGCGCGGCAGTTGCCGTCGGGCCGCAGGCCTTCCTTGTAGCAAAGATGCGGAATCTCGATGCCGTAGTGCTTGGCCGTCTGGATGATGGTCTCGTCGGCGCGGCCGACCACGGTCTTGCCGTTCAGCTTAAACTCCACCGGCAGCGCGGCGATTTCTTGTTTCGTGATTGCAGTCATAGGTTTTGCTCCCCGCAATCCATCACGCAATCTCCTGCGGGAAATATTTCATCACGCTGAGCACCGGATTGGGCGCGGCCTGGCCCAGGCCGCAGATCGATGCGTCGATCATCACCTGTGAGAGTTCGGCCAGCAGCGCCTGGTTCCATTTCGGTTCGTCGAGCAACTTCAGCGCCTTGGCCGTACCGACGCGGCAGGGGGTGCACTGGCCGCAGGATTCCTCGGCGAAGAATCGCATCAAGTTGCGCGCCGCATCGGCCGCGCGGTCGCGCTCCGACAGGATCATCACCGCTGCCGAGCCGATGAAGCAGCCGTAGGGCTGCAGGGTGTCGAAGTCGAGCGGGATGTCGCCCATGGATGCGGGCAGGATGCCGCCCGAGGCGCCGCCGGGCAGATAGGCGTAGAACGCGTGCCCTTCGAGCATGCCGCCGCAGTACTCCGCGATCAGTTCCTTTACCGTGATGCCCGCCGGCGCAAGGTGCACGCCCGGTTTGTTCACGCGCCCGGAGACCGAGAACGAGCGCAGGCCGTGGCGCTTGCGGCGGCCGTGGCCGGCAAACCAGGCCGCGCCCTTCTCCATAATTTCGCGCACCCAGTAGAGCGTTTCCATGTTGTGCTCCAGCGTCGGCCGGCCGAACAGGCCCACCTGGGCCACGTAGGGCGGACGCAAGCGCGGCATGCCGCGCCTGCCCTCGATCGATTCGATCATCGCCGATTCCTCGCCGCAAATATAGGCGCCCGCGCCACGGCGCAGGTGTATCGGCGGCAGCGCGCAGGGCGGATCGGCGCGCAGCGCCACGAGCTCGCGCGCGAGGATCGCGCGGCAGCCGGCGTACTCGTCGCGCAAATAGATGTAGACCTCGGCGATGCCGGCGGTCCAGGCGGCGATCAGCGCGCCCTCCAGAAACCGGTGCGGATCGCGCTCGAGGTAGCAGCGGTCCTTGAACGTGCCCGGCTCGCCCTCGTCGATGTTCACCGCCAGCAGGCGCGGATCGGGCTCGGCGCGCACGATTTTCCACTTGCGCCCGGCCGGGAAACCCGCCCCGCCGAGGCCGCGCAGGCCGGAATCCTCCATCGTTTGCGTCAGCTCCCGGTAGTCGCGCTCACCGGCAAGGCATTGCCGCAGGATGCGGTAACCGCCGTTCCTGCGGTATTCGCCGTATGCGATGTACCTGCCCGGTTTTTGCTTTAGCGCCTTGGCCGCGACCAGTTTTTTCACGCCGTCCGCGGTCGCGTGCGGCAGCGGATTCTGCCCGACCACGGCCACCGGCGCGGTGTCGCAGCGGCCTACGCAAGGCGCGGAAATCACGCGCACGTCGCGGCCGAGAACGGCAGGCAGTTTTTCAAGCAGATTTTTCGCCCCGGCCATTTCGCATGCGAGCGAATCGCACACGCGCACCGTGACCGCCGCAGGCGCTGCGTCGCCTTCTTTAACCACGTCGAAATGGTGATAAAAAGTCGCGACCTCGTATACCTCGGCCAGGGACAGTTTCATTTCAGCCGCCAGCGCGACCAAACGCGCCGCGGACAACTCACCGTAGCGATCCTGGATCTTGTGCAGGTGCTCGATCAACAGGTCGCGCCGCCGCGGCTCGTCTCCGAGCAGCGCCTGTACTTCTCTTAGCGCGTTCGGTTCGGGCGTGCGGCCCTTGATTGTTCCACGCGGCTTGCGCTCGATTTTGATCGGGATAACGACTTGATTCACAAATGTCCTCTGTGCAAAACAGGTTTGCCCTCAAAACACTTGCGATCTGCCCGGCCGCAAATCACGTCGGGAGCGGGCTCCTGGATGACACAGGCCCTCCCGCCCCCGTTCTTGCGACTATTCGGATTCTGACACGCGCCTCGCGCCTACTTCAGAATCGCCTTGAGTGTCTTGCCCATTTCGGCCGGATTGCGCGTCACCTTGATGCCGCAGGCCTCCATCACGGCGAGCTTCTCCTGCGCCGTGCCCTTGCCGCCGGAGATGATGGCGCCGGCGTGGCCCATGCGCTTGCCCGCGGGTGCGCTGACTCCCGCGATGAAGCCGACCACGGGCTTTTTCATGTTGTCCTTCACCCACAGCGCCGCGGTCTCTTCATCCGAGCCGCCGATCTCGCCCACCATGATCACCGCGTCGGTTTGCGGATCGTCGTCGAACATTTTCATCACCTCGATGTGCTTCACGCCGTTCACCGGGTCGCCGCCGATGCCGACGCAGGTGGACTGGCCCAGGCCGAGCTCCATCAACTGCCAGACCGCTTCATAGCTCAGCGTGCCCGAGCGCGAAACGACGCCGATGCGCCCTTTCTTGTGGATATGGCCTGGCATGATGCCGATCTTGATCTCCTCCGGCGTGATCACGCCGGGGCAGTTCGGACCGACCAGGATGGCCCGCTTGTTTTGCTTGCGCATGCGGTCCTTGATCTCGATCATGTCGCGCACCGGAATGCCCTCGGTGATGCAGATTACCAGATCAAGGTCGGCGTCGACCGCCTCCCAGATGGCCGCGGCGGCAAAAGGCGGCGGCACGTAGATCACCGAGGTGTTGACCCCGGCGTTCTGCTTTGCTTCCCTGACACTCGCGTATATCGGGATGCCTTCGAAATCCTCGCCCGCTTTTTTCGGGTTCACGCCGGCGACGAAGCAGTTCCTGCCGTTGGCGTAATCGCGCGACATGCGCGTGTGGAATTGGCCGGTCTTGCCGGTGATGCCCTGCGTCACGACGCGGGTGTTCTTGTTGATCAGGATGGACATTTCGTTTCCCTTGTGTTCCTGGATACGAGGGGATCCGGGTGAGAAAGGAAGGGTCCCACCCCTTCCTTTGCCCCTCGTGCTCCCCTACTCTGGCGCTGTCACAAAAGTTCCCGTGACAGCGCTATGTTTATTTTACTTGCTTCACTTTTCCGCGATGGCGGCGACGATTTTCTGCGCGGCGTCGGCCATGTCGTCGGCCGAAATGATCGGCAGGCCGGAATCCTTGAGGATCTGCCGGCCCATCTCGTCGTTGGTGCCCTCCATGCGCACCACCAGGGGCACGGACAGATTGACCTCGCGCGCCGCGGCCACCACGCCCTTGGCGATGGTGTCGCACTGCATGATGCCGCCGAAAATGTTGACCAGTATCCCCTTGACCTTCGGGTTCTTCAGCATGATCTTGAACGCTTCGGTCACCTTTTCCGCGGTGGCGCCGCCGCCGACGTCGAGAAAGTTGGCCGGATGGGCGCCGTACAACTTGATCGTGTCCATGGTCGCCATCGCCAGCCCGGCGCCGTTCACCAGGCAACCGATATTGCCATCTAGGGAAATATATGACAGGCCGAATTTCGATGCCTCGATCTCAGCCGCGTCTTCCTCGTCCAGGTCGCGCAACGCGACCAACTCCGGGTGGCGGAACAGCGCGTTCGCATCGAAGTTGATCTTGGCGTCCAGCGCCACCACGCGGCCGTCGCCGGTGAGCACCAGCGGATTGATCTCGACCAGGCTGGCGTCGGTGTCCCAGAAAGCCCGGTACAGCGCCTGGAGCACGGCGCGGGCCTGCGGCACCGATGCGGGGGGGATGCCGATTTTCGCCGCGACCTCGTCGGCCTCGGCGTTCTTCAGCCCGGTTTCGGGATCGACGAATACCCTGTGAATTTTCTCCGGCATGTGCGCGGCGACTTCCTCGATGTCCATGCCGCCCTCGCTCGAGGCCATCACGCACACCTTCTGCGTGACCCGGTCCACCACCATGCCGACGTAGAGTTCCTTGTCGATGTCGGCGCCCTCTTCGATCAGCAGCCGCCGCACTTTCTGCCCCTCGGGGCCGGTCTGGTGCGTTTTCAGCTGCATGCCGAGAATCTGGCCGGCGAAGGTTTTCACCTCGTCCGGCGATTTCGCCAGCTTCACCCCGCCGCCCTTGCCGCGGCCGCCGGCGTGGATCTGCGCCTTCACCACCCACACCTTGCCCGGGATGGACTGCGCGGCCCGGACCGCCTCATCGACGGAACAGCAGGGCACCCCCCGCGGCGTGGGTACGCCGTACTTGCGCAGCACTTCCTTCGCCTGGTATTCGTGGATATTCACTTTTCGGTTCCTGGTTGAATCGCAATGGGATGATCGGGCAAATGTGGACGCACGGCATTGACCCAAGTCAATCCGCATCAATCGGTGCCTGTCTTTGCTTAACGCTGCCAGCGCAGATAATACACGCGTATGGACTCGCCGCCGGTATCGAACGCGTTGCAGCGTTCGGGTTCTGTCGCGTTAACAGTCGAAGCGTCTATTCGGTTTATGCTGATCGCCTTTCCGGAAAAGGTGCGAAACGTGACTCTTGATACATCATCGACGAAAATGCGATGCGTCGTTGTCTCCAACAGACTTGAAATTTAACGCGCGCCGCTGGAACGGCGCCGCGCCATGCGCGGTAAATACACGATCTTGCCAAGAGGTGATCAGCCGCTTGAAAGTGTGGATCGCCTGCATCAATCACCTTAGCCGCGCGACGGCAGCTCAACGATACCTGTGCCGAGTATGGACAATTCGTTGTCCTGATTACGTGCTTCCTGCTCGATCTCGACAAGATGGCGGCCATCTTCGACGAATTTGCGCTTTACCTTGCCGTTGATGAAGAGAATGTCGCCTTCCGGGTTGTGCCGGCGGATCTTGCAGCTTGCGCGGCGCAGGAAACCGTCGTCGCCCATCCAGTTGGTCAGGTGATGGGTGAGCCAGGAACAGCGCTCGGGCCCGTAATCATATGCGCCCGGCGCGCCCACCTCCAGCGCAAACTCTTCTTCCCAATGAACGCGCTCGGGACAATCGGGTATACCGAATCGATTCTTGATACCGAGTCCCGGATGCACGTCGATCATTTTCCAGGCCAGTTTATTGGCGCGAATGTAAAGCCCGCCCCATCCCTGCGCATACGCGATGAAGCCGGTGACCGTCATTGGTCCCTTTAACATCGCCGGCAGCGCCTCGCCGTCGGTTACGTCCTCCCAATAACGCTTTTTTGCTCCCCGTATCTCCTCTTTGGCATAAAGGCTGTAAGCCTTCGCCAGCTCTTCATCGGTATAACGGCGCGGCTCGCGTGCGCGCAATTCCGTGTACTTTGTGCCCTGCTCGCGAGCGTGGTCGCGCTCGGTCCGAAAGCACCAGCTATCGGCATCGGCGACCAAGTCCCCATGTTGATTGTAGAAGCCGACGTGGTAAGTCTGCTGGATGGCGCGACCTGCGAATTTGGTTTGGTGTTCGACCAGGTCCTTGAGCCACGCCTCGGTCGAAATCGTATCGTTTCTATGAATCGTCTTGTGCCAAGACCAGTCTGCGCCTGACCACATGGCGTGAACACCGGGAATGCCGCCGACATATCCCGAGATGATGCGATTTGTGCTGAACAGGAAACTGGGCAGGGCGATGATGCCGCCGTGTTTGGTGCCTGCCGCGTACTGCGGATCGCACCAGAGCGGGTTGTCGTCTCCGATCCCATGCGCGTAGTGGCGGATGTTGTCGCGCGTCGCTTCGTAGCACCACGGCTCCGCCATATCGCCGATCTTTACACCGATGCGCCGACGCAAATCGTCCAGGCCTTCTTCCGTAATTTTTGGAAATTCGCGTTCAGTTCTTGGCTTTCTTAACACGGCGTGCTCCTTCACTTTGGTCATTATCAAGCGGCCTGCTCACGTACGCGAAGTATCTTGCGATTCACTTTACCGGCAGGTGTTTTTGGAAGTGCGGTTACGAATGCGATTTGACGGGGATATTCGTGCTGGCTAAGCCGGCTGCGCACGAGATCCTCGATCTCCCGGGCAAATGTATCGTCGCCCGGACGGTTTGAGACCACAAAGGCTTTGACCACCTGGCCGCGCAATGGGTCGGGGACGCCGATTGCCGCGGATTCCAGGACGTCCGGGTGCTTGAGTATTGCGTCTTCAATCTCGACCGCGCTCATGGTCCAGCCGGCGGAGATAATCACATCGTCGGCACGGCCGCCGTGATAGAAGTAACCTACTTCATCGACACGACCAAGGTCTTTGGTGGGAATCCAGCGATTCCGGCGCCAGACTTTCAGTTCACCGGTCACGCCGGGCGCACAAGGCATCCCGTTCGCGTCTTGCACTTCGACGCGGACACCCGGGACTGGCTTGCCAAGAGACCCCGGCTTGACGATAAAGTCCTTGGCGCCCGGATAACTGACCAGGGTAACGCCCGTCTCGGTCGTGCCGTACATGCTGCACGCCGGATGACCGAACGTTGCCTGGACAAACTTCTCCGTTTCGCTGTCGATCGGCTCCCCCGTGAATGAGACTTTCTCGAGGAAGTAGCGGTAGCGTGAGGCCACGCCGGCATTTCGCATCATTCGGTAATGCGTCGCCGCGGCTGCGATATTCGTAAACCGATGGTCCTGCAACGCGCGCAGAAGACGCTCGGCGTTGAACTTGCCCGAGTACGCGCCTATGGTGATACCAAGCGCCAACGGTGCGAGCGTACCGTGCCACATGCCATGCCCCCAGGCCGGTGAAGACGGGCAAAAGAAGCGATCGCCGGGGCGCAAGCCGGTGCCATAAAGCGCGGCAAGCATCAGCGTGACGATGGACCGATGCGTGTGTTTGACTGCTTCCGGAAGCTCGCGCGTCGTACCCGAAGTATATTGAAAGATGGCAAAGTCGTCGGCCCGCGTATTCGGCGCGAATCCAGAGGAATAGCGCCCGAGGCCGCTCATAAATTTTTCATCCGCAACGACAACTTTGATATTCCCGATCCCGGTCGCGACTTGCGCCTTCTCCAAATTCGTCACCAGCAACTTCGGAGAGCAGTCTTCGACACGAAGCTTGATGCCGTCCGGCCCAAACAGGGTGAACAGGGGAACCGCAATCGCGCCAAGCTTCATCGTGCCAAAAATGGCTACGTAGAACGGCCGCGACGGCTCGAGCATTACCGCGATTCGATCGCCCGAGCGCACCCCTTCCGCCGCAAGGTAGTGCGCAAAACGAGACGACTCTTCGGCAAGCTCGCGAAAACTCAGAATCTCGTCGTGACCGTCGGCGTGCGCAATGATGACGGCAGTCCGCTCGCCGTCTACGTGGCGGTCGATACATTCGTGTGCAATATTCAGGTGCGCGCGATTTCCATCGAATAGTTCCCACAGCTTGTCCGCGGAATACTGGTTCTGCGCATCGGCATAACTGGTGTAATCCGTTAGCTTAGTCATCGGTGGCTTTCGTAATATGGCGCAATTTTTCGAACTGACCCAACAATAATGTCTCATGCAGAGTTTGTCAAATGCGTTCGTACATTGTATTGATACAATATTGTACAATCAGGCCTCGACCATGAATGGCTGCTTAACCGAGACAATGAAAACACCCTCTTCTGCACCAAGAACTTCCGCCGAAAGCAAGTCGCAACGCCGTTCACCGCGTGTGCGCGCAGTGCCGGCAGTAACCCGTGCGATCGCTATTCTTCGTCTTCTCGGAAATAGCGCTACACCGCTCGGGCTGAAAGCCATCGCACAATCACTCGATCTGGTTCCCAGCACCTGTCTGCATATACTGCGCGCGCTAATTGAAGAGAAGCTCGTAAAAGTGAACGCGTACTCGAAGCGCTATAGCCTTGATCTGGGGATGCTTCCCCTTGCGCGAGCAGTTCTCGAAAATAGCAGCTTTGCCACGCTGGTTCAGCCGGAGCTCGATCGTCTATCCAAACAGTACGGCTTGACTGCGATCGGTGTCGAGATGC
>Ga0209514_10008740_pt1 | contig 11395 bp, 10 predicted proteins | sample Subgrocontami58m_FD_187452 | JGI IMG/M metagenome (GOLD analysis project Ga0209514, IMG submission 187452) | Subsurface groundwater microbial communities from S. Glens Falls, New York, USA - GMW37 contaminated, 5.8 m (SPAdes) (version 3) | ecosystem: Environmental > Aquatic > Deep subsurface >...
CAGGCTGAACTCACTGCTCCCTCCAGAATGGGGGAAGTCACCGTACGCATTGCCGAACCGGGAGAGTCCCTTCCTCTGGCGGCTTTGCTGGGTAATGGCTCACTTATCACGACCATTACAGCTATGACCGACATGAGGGTCTTGACCATTCCGGTAGCGTCGCTGTTGGACCTGTGCGCCAGAAGTCCGGACATCGGTTCTCGTCTCTATGCCACCATGTCGGAAATCCTGGCCGGACGCTACAAGGCAGCTCTTGCCCACTTTACCGGCGCCGCCCAGCGAGCTGCTGAAGCGGCGGAGCTGTGGGCAAACGTGTAGACATACTGGTCAGAATTGAAACAGCCAGAGGGGCGATCCCGAAAGGTCGGGACCGCCCCTTGTTTGTGGGCTTCAGGGGGCTTTGCTTTGCGTGCGGCGCAGGCGGGAGCTAGTGGGCTACGCTGCCGCGGGCTTTCATCTGGTCTACCTTAGTGCGAGTGCCTTCCTTGTCTGTAAAGTAGTCATAATTGATGGGGATCCACTGCTTCCACTGGGCGGGGGTGTCGTCCTCGGCAAAGATGGCGTTGACGGGGCACACAGGCTCACAGGCGGCGCAGTCAATGCACTCCGTGGGATTGATGTACAACAACCGGTCAGCATCTTCGTCGGCGCCGTAGATGCAGTCCACGGGGCACACGTCCACGCAGGCCTTGTCTTTTACATCTACGCAGGGATCGGTGATGATATAGGTCATTGGGGAAGGCCTCCTTGATAGTATGCAGCAGGCGCTGAGTGCGCGGAGCACCATTTGCCATTGTAGGACAAGGCAAGTGGGTTGACAACGCTCAGGAGAGGAGGTTTTATCCTCCATAGGCTGGATTGCTTCCCTGCCAAGGAAGGCCAATGCTTCTACCGGACGGCCTCCCGTTCCTCCACGCTCCAAACCCTCGCTACCCGGGTCGCCAAAGAGAGTCTCGGTTCGCTGAGAAGCCGGACAACTGAGGCGCTGCGGCGAAGTAGTCTTACGCCCTGAACGGCAATCCATGCCAGCAGCGGCGCGGCGCAGCCCACAATGATGACCGCATCCAGCAGCCCTCGTCCTCCGATGGCCAACCCATGCGCTTCGCCGGGAAGCGCCGCCGAAAGGTGGAGAATATCACCGCCAAGAAGGGCCCCGATAGTCCCCCCGATGTACGCGGCGACCAGGGAGCTCCGCGGAGCTAGCAGGAGCGAAAGAGCAGCAGCGATAACGACGGGGACAAGAGGGTTGATGAGGATGAACCTGCCCGGCTCAACCGTCGTCGTTGCGTAGGTTGCGATGGCTACGCCACCCACCGTAAGAAGCGTGGGGACTTTAGGTGACTTGAGGAGGAGGGCCAGGGCGATGGCGGCGGGAATCAGCGCGCCGCTGACGTTGAGGGCGATGACGGTGCTGACCTCCCGCGCCGGCTGCATTATGGTGAAGTAGTCGTAGTGGACCGGCTTTTGGGGCAGCTCCACCGTCAACTGGCCCAAGGGTATGTTGACATGGCAGCCCACAAGAAGGACCACCGCAAGAAGATAGCTGGCGGACTTGGGGATGCCGAGCCGCTGGGCGACCAGGTCTGCGGCGGCGATGGCAATGAGGCCGAGGAGCAGCCCCAGGAGCAGCGACTGTGGGAAGGAGGAAGCCAAGGCGTGCCAGTGCGGCGCATCCCCAAGGGCTACTGGATGTTTGAAGATAGCATGTCCCCCTACCGCCGCCAGTATCACCCCTGCCCTGGGTAGCCAGGTTTGGTTGAAGAGAATCGTCTTCCTCAATGCGAAAGCTCCTGGACGGGCCTGCTGCTCCGTCTGCCTTACTGGGCTCTAAGAGCCATTGTCTAACGCCGAGGGGATAGGAGTGAGACTGCAAGCGGCTACTATTGGTATACGAGGGGTACAGCCAGGAGGATCCGTGTAGCAGCCTAGTTTCCCCCTGTGCTTGGGGAATAGTATGCAGGCGGAACGTGAGACCAACGTGAAGGTAGTGTAGGAATTGTGTGTGAATGCGCAGGTTTGCCGAGGCTGGAGCACAGCGACCAGGTAGGCCGGCGTGAACCTAGCAGGCTGCGGAAAAACCCAAGTTGAAAACCAGGTGTGCAGATAGGGACAAGAGTAGAATAGAGGGAACAACTCTGGAGGTGTTCCCCGATGCGCGGACGGCGAGAGCCTCAGGTAACGATGCCGGCCTACGTGAACCTGGATGAACGGGTACCGCAGGACCATCCTCTACGTAGCATCAAGGGCCTGGCCGATGGTGTTCTGGCGGAACTCTCTCATGCGTTCGATCGGATGTATGCCGAGGGAGGGAGGCCGTCCATACCTCCTGAGAGGTTGTTGAAGGCTTCCCTGCTCATTGCGTTGTACTCTGTGCGCAGCGAACGCGCTTTCTGTGAGCAGTTGGACTATCCCGATGAGTCGGGACTATTCCGGTGGTTCCTGGACATGCAACTCATGGAAGCCAGCTTTGACCCCACGGTGTTCACGAAGAACCGGAAGCGGTTGCTGGACCACCAGGTTGGGCAGTCCCGATGCATCGGGATTTGATGAAGTAGTGGCTGAGGCCCAGGCACGTGACTTGCTGTCCGACGAGCACTTCACCGTGGACGGGACGTTGATCGAGGCGGTGGCCAGCCTGAAGAGCTTTCGGCGGCGAGATGGGGATCCGCCGACAAAGACGGATGGCGATTCTGGCAACCCTTCGGTAGACTTTCACGGGGAGAAGCGCAGTCCTTCGGCTGAAGGATGGCCCACGCCTTGATGGAGAACCGCAATGGCCTACTGGTGGACTTCCAAACGACCCAGGCAACGGGCACGGCGGAGCGGGATGTTGTTCCGATGCTCCTTGACCAGGCGCGGGAACGGGGCTTTCATCCCAAGAGCCTGGGGGCAGACAAGGGCTACGACACCCAGGAATGTGTGGCTGCCGTGAGAAGGTGTGGGGTGACTCCCCAAGTGGCCCAGAACACCAGCGGTAGGTCCAGCGCTCTTGACGGTCGCACGACCTGGCATCCGGGTTATACCATCAGTCAACGGATCCGCAAGCGAGTGGAAGAGATCTTCGGGTGGATGAAGACCGTAGGTGGGTTCCGTCGGACGCGGTATCACGGGTTGGAGCGCACTGGTCTGGCAGCCTATCTGGTGGGGACGGCGTACAACCTGGTGCGTATGGCGAAGTTAGCAGGGTGCTGAAAAAGGGGAGTGCAGAGGGACTGGGCCCCTCTGCCGGGAGTCTGAGGGACGCCCTCAGATATAATTTTTCCTCCCTTCCTGGTGAGGAAGGGGTCAGCAGGATGGTCGCGGAGTTTTTCCGCAGCCTGCTAGGGGCGAGGTGACCTCGCCCCTACACCGTTTTAGGCTATGGGAAGCTGAAGGTCTGCTCCACGACCTGCCCGGCCTGATAGTTTAGGACTGTCCCAGATTTCACTCCATCGTAATAGAGCTCAATCTTGCCGCTGGCATACGCTGGATCAAGCACTCCAATAGTCATGCTGAACGTCCCTCCCTGCTCCACATCGGACACGTACCATAGATCAGCCAACCCAGATGCAAAAAGCCTTCCAAAGACTCTTACCCCAGAGGGCACAACTGCGCTCCCAGTGGTGACAGCTTTGCCTTTGATAATCAGGGGGGTAGGAGGGGGCGAACCGGAATTGCCTTGTGGCATGGGTCGCGCCTTCATGCTCCAAGCCCCCGCTGTCAGGCCTGGGACGGCGAGTTGAATGGTGTCCTCCGCCTTGGCAAAGGTCTCGTCACCGGCAGACATGCCAAGGCTCTGAATATAGCTGGACTCCACGTTCATGGCCAGGAACTGCCCGCTGCGGTTGAACACTGCGCCCCCCATACTACCGGCGACAGGGGGCGCGTCCACGCGTAGAAACCGTACTCCAGTGGCAAAATCCGTGCGCACCGCCGTCACTGTGCCTTCTATCGGTGTGGCGCCAGGACGTGCTACTGGGTAGCCAATGGAAACTACCTGGGCGCCCACGGCTACGCCGGAGGAGTTGCCAAACTGGACGCCGGGTATGGTTCCGCCTATCACGCGTACTAACGCCAGGTTCGCGGTGTCGTCGCGGCCCACGATCCATCCCTGGAAGGTCTGGCCGCTGTCCGTTCGGACGGTGACCAGGGGTCCGGCACCCAAGGAAACGCTGGTTGTCAGCACGTGGTTAGGCGGATTCGCCAGGGCCACGCCCGAGAGCTGAACATCGCCAGCGGTGACCTTCACGACAGAGGCCCGCAGTTGGGCTACTACAGAACTCAGGCTGGGAGTAGGCGTAGGGGTGGCCGTAGGCGTCGGCGTAAAAGTGGGCGTCGGCGGGATTGGGGTGGCCGTAGGCGTCGGCGTAAAAGTGGGCGTCGGCGGGATTGGGGTCGCCGTGGCCGTGGCCGTGGCCGTCGGTGTAGGCGTCGGCGTAAAAGTGGGCGTCGGCGGGATTGGGGTCGCCGTGGCCGTCGGCTCCGGAGTGGGCGTCGGCGCAGGGCTACTGCATCCAAGTACAACAAGCAATAGGGCCAAAGGGATAAGCAGAATCAAGGGGTTTCTTGGAAGCGCCATGATGACTCCTCATAGGGAATTTTACCAAAAATCACAGACGGATTAGATATTACCGCAGGAGGGCTTCTTTGGAAACCTTACCCGTGAGTAGTCAGGGTCTTTCGGTGTTTCGGCTGGACAGGTCCTCCAGCCGGACGTGGGCAGGGAAACCCTGCCCCTACACAACGTTTCTCCTATAGGCGCTGGGAGAACGGGAAGACCCTGAGGGGGAGGTAGCGACCGCTGTCGGCAGCAGTATTATCCGCTATACTGTGGGCTTGCACATCATGCCCTGGGAGGAATCTATGCCCATCATCAAAAAAGGACAGGTCCCCACCGAAGACCTGGGCGGCAATAGCAGCCAGCCTCTCGCCCGGGCCAGCTTGGGGTCCGCATCCCTGACAGTGACCCAGGTGACCATCAACCCCGGCGGCGAGATACGCTTGCACACCCACCCTGGGCACGAGGAGTGCATGATCATACTTAGCGGTGCGCTCACGGCCATCATGGACGGCAAGGAGGCCCCTGCCTCCGCCGGCGACACCATCATCGCGCCCTCGGACGTCATCCACGGCCTGAAGAACAAAAGCAGCCAGCCCGCGACGTTTATCGCCATCTTCCCCACGACTGACGTGAAGCGGAACTGGTTATAACGACTTCTGCACATCCCATCTCGTCAAGGGCGATGGAGCGGCGCTGCGTTTGCTGCTTTGCGTCACGTGGACACCCCCTTTGGGCCGTTGCTATAATCGGAGCGTTGATTAAGGAGGCGCCATGACCACCGTTCCACAAGGCGCGCGGAAAGCGGCAGACACCGCTTCCCAGCACAAGACCTCTGCCAACGGCGCGGCGCAGGCGGCTGCGCCAAACTACCGCGAGATGCGAGATAGTGCGCGGGCGGTGCGCCGGGACATTCTGCTCACCATTACCGAGGCGGGCAGCGGACACCCCGGCGGCTCCCTTTCGGAGACGGATATCCTGGTGGCGCTGTACTCCTGTGTGCTGCGCCACGATCCCAAGAACCCCACTTGGCCGGACCGCGACCGTTTCATTCTGAGCAAGGGCCACGCCTGCCCTGGGCTGTACACGATGCTGGCCCACCGAGGCTACTTTCCCAAAGCTGACCTCAGCACCTTCCGCAAGCTGGGCAGCCACCTGCAGGGACATGCGAAGATTGGCACACCAGGCGTGGAGATGTCCTCAGGTTCTCTGGGACAGGGGCTTTCTTTTGGCATTGGCGTCGCACTGGCAGGACGGCTGGATGGCCGCAGCTACCGTACCTATGTCTTGCTGGGCGATGGTGAGTGCGACGAAGGCCAGGTGTGGGAGGCAGCGATGGCAGCAGCCCACTACAAAGTGGACACGCTGACTGCCTTTGTGGACCGAAACGGCGTCCAAAACGACCGCCACACTGACGAAGTCATGCAACTGGAGCCCCTTGCCGCCAAATGGCGGGCCTTTGGCTGGCGAGTGCTGGAGATTGACGGCCATAGCTTTCCAGCTATCCGGCGGGCGCTATACCAGGCACAGGAAACCAAGGGCCAGCCAACGATGATCATCGCCAAGACGACGAAGGGCAAGGGCGTGCGATTCATGGAGGGGGCGCCAGCCTGGCATGGCAGGGCCCCCACCAAGGAGCAGCTTGCCCAGGCGCTTGGGGACCTGGAGTGTTCCAAGGCAGAGGTAAGCGCCGCCATGAAAGAGCTGGGTTTCTCTGAGGCAAAGATCATTGACTGGGTCGGGTTGATGAAATAGGGCTTTACCTCACCCCTGTAGTAGGGGCGCAAGGCCTTGCGTCCCTACTGGCTAGCGGGGAGGTGGACGACAAACCGAGAACCTAACCCTATCCCCTTCTCCTTCGTCCCGATGGCATCGGGACTCAAGGACAGTCTCTATGGAGGAAGGGGCGAGATAACAAGGTGAGTAGCACACATGGTCACGCGTCCCACAGCCGTCACTCGTGAGGTTTTCGGTCAGACGCTGCTGGCTCTCGGCAAGGAGAACCGGGACATCGTGGTCGTTGGCGGCGACCTGAACGTCTCCACCTTCGCCCACCTCTTCGGAAGGGAGTTTCCGCAGCGTTTCTTTGACCTAGGGCCTGCCGAACAGAACATGATGAGCATGGCGGCAGGCTTTGCCGCCAGCGGCAAGATTCCCTTCGCCAACACCTTCGCTGTGTTTGGCACGGGCCGGCCCTACGATCAAATCCGCGTCAGTATTGCCCAGCCAAGAATGAATGTGAAGATTGTGGGCAGCCACTCCGGCATCAGTGTGGGCGAAGACGGGGTGTCGGCGCAAGCCATTGAGGACCTGGCCTTGATGTGCGCGCTGCCTGGGTTCAACGTTATCGTGCCTGCCGACGGGCCGGAGACGGCCCAAGCGGTGCGCACCGCCGCCAGCCAGCACGGCCCCTTCTATATCCGCGTTTCCCGCTCGGCCACGCCTGTGGTGCATGGCGACGGCTATCAGTTTCGCCTTGGCAAGGCGGAGACGCTGCGCCAGGGTGGTGATGCCACCATCATTGCCTGCGGCATAATGGTGGCGCCGGCGTTGGACGCAGCGGAGAATCTGGCCAAGGGCGGTGTGCAGTGCCGCGTACTGAACATCGCCACGCTGCAGCCTCTGGACAAAGAGGCGGTCCTGCAGGCAGCCCGTGAGACGGGGGCCATCGTAACGGCAGAGGAACACTACGTCAACGGCGGACTGGGGAGCCTGGTAGCAACTGCCGTGTGCCAGGGCACGCCGGCGCCGGTAGAAATGATTGCTCTGCAGCGATACGCCGAATCGGGGTCGCCGGCGCAGTTGCTGGCCAAATATGGCCTCACGGCCACGGATGTGGAGCAAGCGGTGCGCCGGGCGCTGACGCGAAAGGGGTAGCTGAGGCCGCTTGCCTCCCGCTTGCCTTCCAAAGGGCAAAGGGACGGGATGACAATGCTGCCGTTTGGTCATGCATGGTATTCTCGCTTTTCACCACGAAAAGCACCTAAGCCTTGACGGTGAGTTGCGTGGCAAGGATAATGGCATCTATACCTAACGCACAAGGAGCAGCACTATGGCAGCACCAGAACGCACCGGCGTCTACAAAGTCCGCACCAATCCTTTGACCCTCTTGGGTAATGAGCTAAAGGTCGGTCAGAAGGCTCCCATCTTCTCTCTGCCCGCCCCCAAGAATCAGACGGTATCCCTGGAAGGCTCCAAGGGTAAGACTCGCGTCATCGCCGCCGTGGCTTCCCTAGACACCGGCGTGTGCGACAAAGAGAGCAAGACCCTCAACGAGATTGCCAAGGAACTTCCCAACGTAGAGATTGTGGTAGTGAGCAAGGACTTGCCCTTTGCCCAGGACCGCTGGTGTGGCGCTTCCGGCGCAACGAACATCAAGACCGCCTCGGCCTACCGGGACGACTCCACCTTCCCAACGGACTACGGCATCCTGGTGAAGGAGAACCGACTGCTGGCCCGTTCCGTTTTTGTTGTGGACGCTAACGACGTGGTGCAGTACGTCCAATACGTGCCCGACCTCCTGGAAGAGCCGAACTACGACGCCCTCAAGGCGGCGGTGAGAAAAGCTGCGGCCCAGTAACTACACAGCTCAGAACACTATCTCGTAAGAGCAGGCCCCGCTGACCAGCGGGGCCTGCTCTTACGAGAGGGTCGTATGCCGACCCTCTTTCCCTTCTTGACTTCTCTATCTACCAGCGTCCTATGCTAGGCGTATGCCTTTCCTTCACCGGCATCTACTCGCCCGCCTGCTGGTCGCCCTCATTTTGCTGGCTGGGGCTGCCTGTCAGCCCGCGCCTTTCCCCACACCCACAGCGACTGCCCTTTCCGCCCCTGCGCTGCCGCCACAGGCCGAGGCCAGCGCAACTGCCTTGCCGACCACTGTCGTTCCCACGCCAGCGCCCCTCCCTACGCCGACGCCGTCGCCTACCCCCGTTGCAAACCTGGTCGCGGGTGTCCCACGGAACCAGGCCCTGGTACTAGCAGGCGACGAGCCGCGTACCCTGGACCCCGCTCTTTCTCAAGATACGACTTCCCACGAGTACACAGCTCATCTATTCAGCGGCCTGGTGCGGCTGGACGAAGGCCTTCGGCTACAGCCTGACCTGGCAGCCTCCTGGGAAAGCCTGGACGATGGCACTCGGTACGTTTTTCACCTGCGTCCCAACGCCCTCTTTCATGATGGGAAGCCAGTAACCGCTTATGATGTGGCTTTCTCCCTGGAGCGCGCCACCTCGCCGACTCTGGACTCTCCTACGGCAGCCACGTACCTCTCCGACATCGTGGGTGTGGCGGACAAGCTGGCGGGCAAGGCGGGCTCCATTGCCGGCCTGCATGTTCTTGATGACCTCACGCTGGAGATAGTGATAGACGCCCCCAAGGTATACTTCTTGGCGAAGCTTACCTACCCAGTAGCAGCGGTGGTGAGTAAAGAACAGGTGATGAGTGGCCCGGAATGGAGCCGGACCGCCAATGGCACAGGCCCGTTCCGCCTCAAGCAGTGGCTGCCGGGACAGCAACTTGTTTTGGAACGCAACCCTGAGTTCTACCGTCCGCAGGCTGGCGTCCGGTACGTTGTCTACCGGTTTCTGGCCGGGGCGCCGATTCGCTTGTACGAACAAGGAGGAATTGACGCCGCCTACATAGGCTCAGGCAGCTTGCCACGCGCTCAGGACCCCCAAAGCGGCCTGGGCAGCGATCTACGAGCCTACGGCGAGATGTCTATTTTCTACATTGGCTTTAGTACGAAGAAGCAACCCTTTGATGATCCTCTGGTGCGCCGTGCCTTTGCCATGGCCCTAGATGTGGAACGTTTGGCAGGGGCCGGCCAGCAGAAGCATCTTCTCCTTGCAAACGGATTTCTCCCGCAAGGCATGCCAGGCTACACGGCAGGTGTTATTGGTTTCGCCTATGATCCGGCGGAGGCACGTCAACTTCTCTCCCGGTCCAAGTACGGTGGGCCAGAGGGATTGCCTCCTATCATCTACACCTCGTCCGGCATTGATGAAGTGGACCGCGCATTGGGAGCAGCGGTGGAGCAATGGCGCGCAAATCTGGGCGTGCAGGTGTCGGCGCGTTTGCTGCCCACCCAGGATTACTTCTACCGGCTCCCTGATGAAGTGGACAACCTCTTTGATTTTGGATGGATTGCTGATTACCCAGACCCGGAGAACATCCTGGACGTGCTGTTCCATAGCGGAACGGCAAACAATATTGGGAGGTATTCCAATGCTCAGGTGGACGCCTTGCTGGAAGCCGCTCGTGTAGAAGCAGACGAAGGGCAACGCTTTGCCCTGTATCGCCAGGCGCAAAATACCCTGTTGCAAGATGCTGCGGCTATTCCTCTCTGGCATGGACTCAGCTATATGCTCGTGAAGCCCTACGTGCAAGGATTCGGCCTAACGGCCCAGGGCATCGCCACTCTGGAGCAGGTATGGTTGGAGAATAGGCCATGAAGGATGCAACAAGATGGCCCTACCAGCAAGGTCAAACCGTTTTGAGCATGGTATGATAGCAACCACGTTTGCCAAAGCTGAGTGGCGTCGCGTTGACTGGGTGGTCAACGTCGCCAGCCCTCTTCTACGACCCCCAGACTTTTGGAGCATAACTGATGGCTGAAACAGGCGCCGGACGGCAGGGCGGAAACCTTGCCCTAATTGCGGGAGCGATGGTTCTGGGTTCCCCGGCGGTCTTGTTCAGGGTTCTGGAGTTCACGTCTGGATACTACCTAAGTGAAAATCTTCCCCAAATAGCGTCACTGGTGTACGGCGTGGGCATCATGGGCGCTGCTTTTGTCCTGTCTTGGGCCGCCGAAGCAGCACAGAAAGACGTCTCAGCCTCTCTGGCCATTGCGGTGCTGGCGATTATTGCGCTTTTGCCAGAGTATTCGGTGGAAGCCTACCTGGCGTGGGACGCCGGCGCGAATCTTTCTGACCCTGACGCCGTACGCAGGCTGGCTGCCAACGTGACGGGCGCAAACAGGCTGCTGATTGCCTTGGGCTGGTCTCTGGTGGCCATTGTCTTTTGGTTCCGCGTGAGAGGAGGCCTGCGCCTGCCCGTAGCACTGACCCGTGATCTAGGTGTCCTTGTCATTGCCACCGCGCTTTCCTTCCTCATCTTTGCGTTTGGTGGGGTGATGCTTATTCTTGGGGTCATTATGATTCTGGTCTATGTTGGATACCTCGTATTGAGCTCTATGGCAGGAAGTCACGAGCCAGACTTATCAGGTCCGTCGGCTGCCATCGGGAACCTCCCCAAGATGTGGCGGCGCATAGTGGTTGTGGCGCTACTAGCCTTTGCGGCGGGCCTCATTCTGGCCTCTGTGGAGCCCTTCGTCCACGGGCTGGTATTGACAGGCCGCAAGTTTGGTGTGGATGAATTCCTTCTTATTCAGTGGCTGGCTCCCCTGGCGTCGGAGTCACCGGAGATAGTGGTGGCCCTTCTGTACACGGCCAGGGGCAACCCAGCGGCAGGGATCACCGTCCTTATCTCTGCTGGGGTGAACCAGCTAACGGTCCTGATAGGGAGCATGCCGATTATCTACAGCCTTTCGGCGGGGAAGTTGCTTTCGGTGCACCTGGAACACCGGCAGGTATTGGAGTTCGTGCTCACCTCTTCGCTGGCCCTCTTTGCGGTGGTGCTGCTGGCCCGGCGCTGGCTGGGCATCCTGTCTGCTGTCGGCCTGCTCGTGCTCTTTTTTGCCCAGTTGGTCTTCTATACCAGCAGAGACCACATCATTCTTTCTATCCTGTTGTTGGGCGCTGCGGTAGGGCTTGCGATTCGGGACCCGGGGCGCATCGGCTTGCTGGCTCGGTATGTGGTTGAAGACGTGACGAACCTTGGACGGTGGATCATGCGACG
>Ga0209514_10008742_pt1 | contig 11395 bp, 9 predicted proteins | sample Subgrocontami58m_FD_187452 | JGI IMG/M metagenome (GOLD analysis project Ga0209514, IMG submission 187452) | Subsurface groundwater microbial communities from S. Glens Falls, New York, USA - GMW37 contaminated, 5.8 m (SPAdes) (version 3) | ecosystem: Environmental > Aquatic > Deep subsurface >...
ATGCGCTCGAATACCCGGTCCGTTATCTCCTCTTCTAAACCCTCCACCAGCCCCGAGATATTGCGGCTTACGAACCCATCCCCTAGAAACCGGTCCACTACGCGGGTTGCGCGCGCAATAAGGATGAGCCACACCCATACTCCTTCGATGGCGAACCCCTGGTTGACGAACGCTAGTGCCGGAATGATGGCGACGAAGTCGAAGAAGCGTGTGCGCAAATACTTAGCCCGGCCCTGCCTGAATCCGCTGCGGGTAAAAAACTCTACAGCGAAGACTATTGCTAGCCCGATGTCAAGCAGTACCAGAGCAAAGGGCACAGGTCCCTGGGGGCCCAGTACCCAGGTCAAAAGAAGGACCAATGACAGCAAGGAGAGTGTGAAAGCGGCCCAATGAAGAACCGCGCTACGGCGCGGCAACGACTCCAACTCCTGGACCCGCGCGACTATCGCCGAACTACCCTCAGGCAATGCCATGTTCTATGACCCCCCCTGCACATCTCCAAATTCGTCTGTTTTGCCATTTTCCTTCTTCGATTCGTACCTGATCTCTACGGTAGTCTCCTTGCCGGTCGCAAAGTTAAGCTCGACCTCTACGTCCTCCTGAACATCTAAGAGCTTCCTTGCCAGTTCCTTGGCACTTTTCAATGGCAAGGGAAGAGTTATTGAATTGTTGATCTTCAGCCAATCTGGCATGGCCGGCAAGTGAGTGGTGATCTTCAGCACTTTCTTTGGCATTTGGAACTTCCTTTCCATTAAGCGGCAGATAATGCCGGCTGACTGTTCCTTGGCACGGACGCATCACTTCACGGGCCACGTAACGGGTAGAGACAGAACGTGAACTGTGAGATATGGTCCTACCAGCTAATTCAAGTATGTACCCCTGTATCCCCTGGCCTCAAACCTCTTTGTAGGGTATCTGACGGGTACGTTAGTGCCAACCTGTTGATCTAGTGGTTGGTAACCAATAGTGCTTACCAGGAGGTGATATAATGGTACTTGGATGGAACACGAAAGGGGTACCTCATGGTATACTCCTGGGTACCATGGGAGGGTCTCAGTGAAGGCAGTCATGCAACGTGAATCTGAAAATTTGGGAGTCCTGATGATCGGTTTCAGTCCGGTTGTCCGTGAAGGACTGCAGGCTATCCTGACCAAAGACAATAGGATCAGAGTGATTGGAGATGCTCCGGATGAGCAGCAGGCTCTCCTGCATATTAAGCGGGCAATAGACCGGGGACAGCCTGTCAACGTAGTGTTGACCGAGACCCGGAGCGGCAAAGTGGATGGCGTGCAGGCTACGAGGCTTATCAAGGATGCGTTCCCGGGAATAGCTGTCCTGGTGCTGACGGATAACAACAACGATTCTTATGTGATTGACGCCATCCATGCGGGTGCGGGAGGATACATGTTCCTCAAGGACATGTCACCGGAAGTCCTATTGCAGAGCATCCATCGCGTGGTCGAAGGCGGCGCCCAGATGACTACGGCATTGCTGCATGCTGCCGTGGAGAACCTGCTGCAAAATGGCCGGAAGACGCTTGCCGAGCGAACGGCTGAGGCGGCGCACCTCACCGAGAGGGAGGTGGATGTGTTGAGGCTGATGGGTAATGGAGATTCAAACAAGATAATCGCCGGGACTCTGTGTATCACCCTGGACACGACGAAGAAACACGTTAGGAACGTTATCGACAAGATGCAGGCGCGCAGCCGCACCCACGCATCTATTATCGCGGCCCAGGCAGGCATTGTGGGCAAGCCCGTCGCTGCCAGCGTCGATAGCCAATGTGAGTTGACGTCAGTTGCCCGAGGGTAGCTTTTTGCAGACCCATGTAACTCGTTTTGGCGCTGGCGTTGTTTCCTACTCAGCCGCCTTGTCTGCGCTCTCCTTTGAGATTTCTTTTGCAGGCGTTGCCTCACAAGGTTGAACTACTTTTGCGGCCTGTTTTCGTGCCTTGGCTCTCTCAGCCCTGTTCTTCTGCAACTCTTTCAGGAATGGGGTCGGCTCCCACCGTTTCCGGGCGATTTCCACGATGCGATTTATCAGCGTCGGGTATCCCATGCCAGCCTGTAGTGCGGCCAGGGCAAAAGCACTGGTCCTTTCCAGATAAGGATTGGCATTGACCTCGACGACCATTGGCATGCCATCGGCTGAAAGCCTGATGTCTACCCTGGCATAATCCTGAACTTTCAAGGCAAAGGCTGCCTCTCGGCCTGCCATGATCAGGCGTGCGCGAACTTCTGGAAGTAGTTCTGTGGCAACGATCGCGTTGACGGCGCCGTATTGAGGGCTCGCCATGTCGGACTTTGCCTCGTGACCGTAGATCCGTGGATATCCGCCTGGAAGCTTGGCAAAATCAAGCTCCATTAATGGCAACACTTCGGCTGCTCCATTGCCCAGAATGCCCACATAGAATTCGCGTCCCTCGATGTACTCTTCCACCAGGGCAGGCACCTTCAGTTGCGTTTGGATGAAGCCGATGCGCTCGACAAGCTTGGAATACTCGGTTACCAGGGAAGAATCGTCGATGCCGAGGGAAGCGTCTCCATGCAAGGGTTTGACGAACAGGGGGAAACGCATCTTACCAGCGAATTCGAGGTTGTCTTTGTCAAAGGTGGCGTAGTTGGGATAAGGTACCCCGTGAAACTTCAAGAGTTTCTTCGTGACCGCCTTATCTTGCCTCAATGCCATCCCCGCCGGACCAGTTCCGGTGAAAGGTTGGCCAAGCATGGCAAGTACGGCCGCAACATGCATTTCATATGAATCGTTATCAGCGAACCTCTCGCAGAGATTGAACACAAGGTCGGGTCGTTTGTCATCAAGTTTGTCCAGGAGTTCGCGCAAATCGTCGCTTATGCCGATCAAGGATGTCTTGTGGCCGCCCTCGGACAACGCCGCGGCAACCTCATCTACCACCTCATCGTGCTTGGTACCTTCCGGACTGCGCTCTTCCCAGAACAGAACAGAAATCTTGAGTTTATCCATCTTGCCAGCCTCCCTTCCGACAGGTGCAGTATCATGTGTCCATGAAGCGACCCCGGTGCAAGTAGTTCATTACCAGTGTGGTGATGAATACCGATACGCTCACCATTTGTGCTGCGGTTTGTTCAGTTTCGACCTTGAGTCCTAGGAATTGGACCCTCTCTATAAGGTCATCGGTCAGGGCGCCAAGGAGCTTACGGTCGATACCAGTCCAGTGATTCACCTCCCGGACCAGTTGTTTGCGATTAGCCCGAAGGACATCCACTGCTGGTTGCCCCTGCTCTGCCGGGAACAGTCGTCGCAAATCGTTGTTGAGAGTGCGATGGAGATTGAGACTGAGGTGGCTGGAATCTTTGCCAGTTTCGTACCATCTATCGAGGGTCATCGTCAGTTCTTGTACAGGGGTGTCCAGTTTGTCGTCACTGATAAGCGGTCGCTTCTGACCGTACTTCCTCACCACTTCATCAACATAGGCCAATTTGGCAAGGGCCGGGGTGCCAGCGTACTGTTTCTGCCAATCCGAGCCGGGCGTCAGCCATACAGCGAAGGTTTCCGCAAAATCCTCATCAGGATGTTTCTGCGCGTACCATCCCGGTATATGGCGCACAAACCTGGCGCTAAAAGGTACTGGCTCATATTTGTCCTGGTAGGGCTTGGAAAATCTCCCGAAAAGCTGCCGCCATCCCGGCTTCTTGAATAAGCGATAAGCATAATTGAATGCATGCCCTGCCTCATGACGGAGATACATCATCATTTCCGCTTCATCCTCAGCTTCTATCCCCGTCAATTCACCTTCCAGCTTCGCCAAATCAGCGTTCGCCAGGTAGAAGGGAATCCCTATCACAGGGACACCATGAGGGCAGCCCCATTCATCCGCCAGATATGTTTTTGGCTCGAAAGAGATGCCTGCTTTCTTCAACTCCTGATAGAGTTTGCCGGTGAGTTCTTCAAGTCGCGTGCCCTGAATCTTGAGTGACAGGTCACAGATCTTCCGGGACAACAATTCTTGTTGTTCTTCATTCAGAACTTTCTTCCTGGCGGTTTCTTGAGATTCCGTTGGGTCCACAGTTCTCTCGGTGTTCTTGCTGACTCGCATTGATGCGAGTCTATGAACATTTATACTTTACCACGACGGAGGCAAGTGTTGACGCGAAAACATAGCAGAAAGGGGGTGGTCGATTCGACCATCCCCTTTGACTTTGGCCTTAAGCGGTCCTGATGTCACTGCTTACACAGGAGTATTAGTCCAGGTAGTCCTTCAGTTTGCGGCTCCTGCTCGGGTGGCGCAGCTTCCGGAGTGCCTTCGCCTCGATCTGCCGGATGCGCTCCCGGGTAAGTCCGAACTCGCGACCCACTTCGTCAAGGGTCCGTTCTTTCTGGTCTTCAAGCCCAAACCTAAGGCAAATTACTTTTCGCTCCCGGGCGTCTAGCGTCGTGAGCACTTCCTCGATTTGTTCCCTGAGCAGTTCTCTTGCCGCTGAGTCGGCCGGGGACAAACTGCTGGTATCTTCGATGAAGTCTCCGAGGTGGCCCTCATCTTCCTTTCCAATCGGCGTTTCCAAAGACATTGGTTGCCTCGGGACCTGGACTGCCTCCCTCACTTTGTCAGGCGGTAGACCTAATACGACTGCAAGTTCCTCGCTTGTGGGGTCACGACCCTTGTCCTGAGCGAAAGCCCGGCTGGCGCGGTAGATGCGGTTGGTAGTTTCAACCATGTGCACGGGTATGCGGATGGTCCGAGACTGGTCTGCGATTGCCCTGGTTATGGCCTGCCTTATCCACCACGTGGCGTATGTGCTGAACTTGTAACCCCTGCGGTAATCGAATTTCTCGACCGCTCGCATAAGCCCTATGTTGCCTTCCTGTATCAGGTCGAGCAGCATCATGCCCCGTCCCATGTATTTTCTGGCGATGCTGACCACCAGCCTGAGGTTGGCCTCGTCAAGATGTTCCACGGCCATCAAAGCTTCACGCTCGATTGTCTTGAAATGATGGGCCATCTGGCTTTCATGCGCGCGAAGTTCCCCGATGAACGATGGGTCCCGGACAAGCTTTTCAATGTTACCGGTGTCCACGTCGTCCGCGGCGCCTCGTGCCACATCCGGGAACAATCTTCCGTCCAGCCATGCCGACCTGAGATGCTGTGAGGCCTGTTCGTTGGACCATCCGAGCTTGCCAGCGACTCTTTCGATCAGTATTTCGTCAATAACATACTCCAGCGCAGAAACCACTTCTGGAGTTGACATTAGCTGGAAGAAGGCCGCATTCCCAGCCAATCCGAAATGTCCCCTCAATACGTCCAGAACGTCTGATGATGCCGCGATGCGCCTGAGGATATCCAGGGTGACATCTATGGCCGATGGTCTCACTCCATTCAAGTCTTGCAGCCCGGCGATAATCTCAGACAGGCGCCTGCCCTCCTCGATCTTTCGTGCAAGAGTCCGCTCTTCCCGGGCGCGAAGCAAAGGCACCTTGCCTATCTCACGAAGGTACATCCAAATGGAGTTATCAATTGGCTCATGGGCGTCAAAAGGGGCCGAGGTATCTGGAGAAAGCGCGGACATTGGCACAGCCTCGATTTCGTCGCCAAAAGTCGAATCGAGCTTGTGCCCTTCTAACGACTCTCCGATGATGGCTTCATCATCGTCTACTTCATCTTCGATACCAGGAACGACAGCCGCGTGTAGAGTAACGGTTTCAGCCTCTGCGAAACCCTCTGAAGGCACGCCTGCCTTTCCCAGATTATCTTCTGGTCCGTATTCAGCCACCAGCATCGGATTGAATTCGGCGGCTGCCGTCTTCGCATCATTCTTTCTGTTCTTCATCTATTTACCCCCGGACAGAACCAGCATGAACCGGCCAGTCGACTGCCCATTTAACATAACGTATCCGGAGAGCAGAAAGTTAGGTGTTAAAAGGGCCTGAACGGAACACTTTCTTCAGGAGGTGGGTGGGGACTTGTATGTGGTCCACAGACGAGGATGGGTTCAGGGACGAATTCGAGGAGCCTATCGAACGATGGAGGATTCAACTGTCATCACGAAATGTATTCTGGCGACCCCGATGGGATTCGAACCCACGATCTCCACCGTGACAGGGTGGCATGTTAGACCGCTACACCACGGGGCCGGCTGAGGCATGGTTGCAGTCGAAGTCTACCAAGAACTTGCTTATGCCGTCAACATATGCCGTCAACCTGTCTGCATCCTATGTGCCGCCTGATCTTCATTTTCCACGTCTATCATCCGTTTGATAGAATTCGTCTCATATGCCGGGGCACGAAGGATTCATGGACCACGATCCGAAGGATGTGTACGATGGCATTGCACCATACTACCATCTGCTGTTCGACGATTGGGATCGGGCGGTGGAGCGTGAAGGCGACAGGCTTGGGTCTGCACTCTCTAAGAAGGGCGTCCGGGTGATACTGGACGCCACGTGCGGCACGGGACTTCAATGCATTGGGCTCGCACAAAGGGGTTTCAGCGTTACCGGTTCCGACAGCAGCCAGGGCATGATCCGGCAAGCTAGGGTCAACGCGCGCCGGGCTGGCGTATCAGTCGAGTTCGTCATAGCTGACTTGCTCGACCTGCCCTCATTATTCGCGGGGAAGTTTGATGCGGTGATAAGCTGCGGCAATTCCCTGTCGCACATTCAGGCCAGCAGAGAACTTCTATATGCGTTCCGCTCTATGCACACCGCGTTGTGTCACGGGGGTTGGTGCCTTGTTGATGCCTCATCGTATGAGGCCATCTTCAGGGATAAGCCAGCAGGCATCTATAACCGGGCGTTGACCGTCTCCGGCAAAAAGGTCTTGATGTATGATACGAGGTCCTATGGCCAATGCACGGTAACGTCGACGTTCAACCTCTTGAGAGAGACGGAGCAGGGCTGGCAATCGGACCAGTTTGTGATGGAATTGCGCGCCTGGAAGAGGGAGGAATTGCTCGAAGCGTTGACAGCGGCAGGATTTGTCGATGAAGAAACCACCGTTTCGGGGGACTACGTACAAGTAGTCTCAAGAAAGCCCTGATTTCGGCTAAAAAAGGGATTGACACTGCCAATAGCCTGTGATACGTTGATATGGTATCCAAAAGGGCTTCGTCCTGGAGGATATACGAAAATTGTGGAGGGTGTCAGTCATGAGTCTGGAGTCTGTGAAATCAGTGGTAGCCCGGATGTCCAGGGACAGCAGTTTCAAGCAGATGGTTGGAACCAGCCCGGAAGAAGCACTTTCTCAATACGATCTAACGACCCCGGAACGTGAAGCGATATCGAAGTTTGGCCTGGGAATAACCGGCCCTCAGACTGGCGCCGGACCACTCGACACCTGGGTATAAGACGTAGGAAGGGGATAGAAGATGATTGCGGAGGAGCAACGTCAGCTTCTCCGGACCGAAATCGAGGGTGTCCTTAGCAGTTCTGGATTACCTCTCGAACTCCAGGGACTAGTTCGCAGGGCTCTCTCAAGTCCAGGAAGAGTCTTTGCGACCGATACAAGGGTCTGTTGGTCAATGATGTCTCTGGTTGTATGTGAGGCCAGCGGGGGTGACGCTAGAAACGCGATGCCGGCAGCAGCCGCACTTGAGTTGTGGCTTGCTGCCGGTGATGTTTTTGACGACCTTGAAGATCGAGACCAAGACTCGCTGTGGCAAGAATATGGGGATGGGCAGGCAGCAAACACGGCAACCGTGCTCCTCTTTCTCAGCCAGACGGCAGCCTTAAGACTTAGGCGTTACCGATCAGCCGAGATTGCGTTGCGTGCGGTGGAAGAGCTAGGCAAAGCAGGAACCACTTCCAGCGTTGGGCAGTATCTTGACCTGGCATATGAGTTGGAGCCTAACGTGACAGAAGATGATTACTTTCACATGACTCGTTTGCGGTCAGGAGCGTTGCTCGAATGTGCCTGCAAGTTGGGAGCCCTCCTGGGTACTGGCGGGGAAGAAGTCATACAAGCGTTCGGTGAGTTCGGCAATCACTTGGGAACATACTGCCAGGTGCGAAATGATGTTCGTTCCTTGAAAGATTGTGCCATCAAGAGCGACATAAGCCGTAGGAAGAAGACGCTGCCAATACTCTATGGCCTTAAGCAGGCCGAGGGACATGACCGTGAATATCTGGAAAAGGTCTTCCGGGGTGATAGATCTTTCCCTGTCGACCGGAAAGTGGAAGACAAAGTTGTTCACATTTTAGAAAAAGTCGGATCGATTAGCTATTCTCTAATTGTTGCCGATTTGTATAAGCGGAAGTCGGTCGATGCGTTGACCCCCCTTGGCATCAGCGGATTGGACATAATCGACCACATGCAAACAGACGGTCGCAGAAACGGAGAAGCTAGGTGACAAGCCGGTCATCTGTCCATGGCAAAAAAGTGGATTTGGCCAGCCCTGAGGTCGCTACAGCCCGTTGGTCGCGATCGGTCTACTGGACACTGAGCCTCAGCGGCCTGGCAATATCGTTCTTCCTGTTTGCGCTCTCGGTTACGCGACCTTATGTGGGGGCTGAACTTGGGAAAGACGGCAACATATGGGTGGTAGCCGAACTGAATGAAAACGGTTTGGCTGCATTAGCGGGCATTAAGGCGGGAGACCAGATATCTTCAATAAACGGAATAAGTCTAGAATCAGGCAATGCCGATGCGAACCGCATAAGCGGAGGCACGGTTCGTTCCATTGAGGCCGTCGACCAGAAAGGCTTAATCCGATCTGTCTCCCTCGATGGTCAGCCATTACCTTCAAACCAACTGGCCGAACTGGTCAGATATCTTCTGTTAGGGTTAGCCTTTTGGGCGATATCTGCCTACGTGTACTTCAAGCGGTCAGCCTCGGAAGCGGCCCGAGACTTACATTTGTTGGGCATGGCGACGTTGGTAGGGCTAGTTTCAGTCTCGGCTAGAAATCGCGGCATCTTTTTTACTCAGGAACTTGAGTTTATTTGCATGCTGGCAATCGGTCCGTTGTTTGCTCGGCTATTTGTGCTGTTTCCAGAAGGGAAGGCGGGAAAAAGTATCTGGGCCTACGCAATATATGTACCGAGTGCGATAGCAGTGGCCGTTCTCATCGGTGCTCGAGGGGACGAGTCATTCATGCCTGTGTTTGGTCGAATGTTCGTCTTCCCGATCCTTGCCCTTGGCATCATTTTTGGTCTCATCAGCCTGGTGAGAAAAAGCGTAAGAGCAGGATACGTGCGCGTACGGCAGCAAGCCCGGATAGTAACGTTGGGGGCTTTTGTTGGCGTGGTGCCGTTCTTGTCTCTAAGCGTTCTCCCGTTCATAATCGACCAGAAGTTGTTGGTGCCTCCGGGGGTGACTATTCTCGCCCTTGTCGCGCTGCCCGCATCCATTGCCTATTCCCTGGTCAGGCACAGGCTGTTCGATATCGACTTGGCTATGCGGCGAAGCCTGGTCCACGGGTTGCTATCGCTGATCCTCGCAGTATTCTACATCGTTGTTGTTTTCCTTGTTTACTCCCCAATGGCTGATGCGCAACCGGGACTCCGCTTGCTTACCGTAGTGGCGGCGGGCGCCGCTGCCCTATTGACCTATGGGCCCTTGCGGGGCTGGCTTCAGGCTGTTGTCGATCGCAGATACTATAAGGACCGCCGGGACTACAGGCTGGCATTGCGATCTTTCAGCAGCAGCTTGGCCAAAATGACTGACCCGGAAGAAATAGCTCATTTCGTCACTGCCACTGTTTCGCAACTGCTGGACCTGTATGGCGCTTGCCTGCTTCTCTACAACAGGCAGGAACTCCTCCAGGCGCGGGCAGCAGTCGGGATGTTTGTGGACTCACCAATCCACGCCAGACTTATTAGCTGCGCAAGTTCCATGAAAGAGTCCCATGCTTTTCCCAACCTCGCTCCTGAGGACTCGGGCGTCTCTTTTCTTATTCCGCTTCAGTCTGGCGGCCGAAAAACTGGCGTTCTGTGTTTGGGGAACAAAGCCTCGCGGGAAGGCTTTACGATTGATGACCTTTCATTCCTGTTTGCCTTTTCCGGCCATGCTGCTGCCGCGCTGGAGAATGCAAGCCTCGTTGCCGAGGCCAAGGAACATCAAGTTGAACTGGCGAAGGCCTACGCCCAGTTGCAGCAAACCGCAGAAGCACTCGTCGAAAACAAGAAGGTACTTGAAGAAGCCTATCTCGGAATGGCCCGCACCCTTGTGTTGACTTTGGAGAGTCGCGACCTCTACACCAGGGGCCATTCAGAAAGGGTAAGCCGGCTGGTGCTTCGAATCGCTTCGAGGCTGGGGATTGGCGGCGAGGAACTCCAGAAATTGGAACTTGCCGCACGATTGCATGACATCGGCAAGACAGGCGTGGCCGATTCGGTCCTGTTGAAGCCCGGTTCTTTCGACTTGTCAGAGCGTGCTGAAATGGAGAGGCATCCCACGAAAGGCGTAGAAATACTCCGTTTCCTCGATTTCCTTAAGGACGTACTCCCGATTATTGAAAGTCATCATGAGTGGTGGGATGGTACGGGCTACCCGCGTGGCCTGAGAGGGGAAGAGATACCTTTCGGTGGAAGGATACTATCTGTCGCCGATGCCTATGATGCAATGGTATCGAAACGTCCGCATCGCGCCGCACTCCCCCATGAAGAGGCATTGCGCAGGTTGAAGGATGGGGCTGGAATCCAGTGGGACCCGCAAATCGTCGATGGCTTCATCCGGTCCGAAGGCGGGGCCAGGGCGCGGTAGTCTGTCAGACGCCTGCCGACGGGGTCTATGGCTCCAACGCAAGCCGGAGCAAACCAGGCCCCGGGGTACTATTTACCTTCGGAAGAGCCGTTCTTGTGGTAGTAGCGGATGATCTCGGCGAAGTTGTTGATCCGTACCTGGTTGTTGGTCTCCGCAGTTCCATCGTAGGTCAGGTTTATCCAGGGCTTGCCATGTAAGGCTGAAAACTTCTCCGACATTGCCGCCACAATGCCTCCAGGCATGCAACCGTGAGGCATGACCGATATTACCCCCGCCATCTTCGGGTTCTCCATCCACTCAACACCACTGCCGATGCTGAGCACGGCCTCGCTCCCGCACCGCGAGGAAAGGTATTCCCCGGAGACGCCGAGCAACTCCCGTGTAGTCGGTTCTTCTATATCGAGATGTTCCCGGTAGATCCTGGCGACCGATTCCTCTGTGCCTTTTTGGATTTTGTTCCTGATGTAGCCGGTGACTATCTTCTTCAGCTTACGGTCCTTAACAGCATCAGAGAGGGTCCGGTCATATATGTAGTTGACCCATTCGGCCCACGAAGAAGCCATGACCTCGAGGCCGGCCTCCTCACAGGCGCGAACGAGGTTACAGTTGCTGAAGTTCGAAGACCGTAAGAATATCTCCCCGTTGATCCCAACCAGCGGGCGTTTGGGCAAATCGGGGTCTCTCAGCGATACGAACTCCATGGCAGCTTCCTTCATGAGC
>Ga0209514_10008744_pt1 | contig 11393 bp, 10 predicted proteins | sample Subgrocontami58m_FD_187452 | JGI IMG/M metagenome (GOLD analysis project Ga0209514, IMG submission 187452) | Subsurface groundwater microbial communities from S. Glens Falls, New York, USA - GMW37 contaminated, 5.8 m (SPAdes) (version 3) | ecosystem: Environmental > Aquatic > Deep subsurface >...
CCGCCGACGATGCGGCCGGGCGGATTGGCGACCAGGCGCAGGATCGACAGCGCCGACACGCTCTTGCCGCAGCCCGATTCGCCCACGACCCCCAGCGTCTCGCCCGCTTTCAGGGTGTAGGAGACGCCGTCGACGGCACGCACGGTGCCGACCGCGGTGAAGAAATGGGTCTGGAGCTCGTCGACCTCGAGGATTGCCTGCGCCGCCATCGACTCCCTGGATTTTATCGTGTTAGCCTTGGTCCACAGAAGAAGATGGACAAGCCATCAGAGCATACTGTGCTCGGTCTGCAAAAGACCAAATGGGAGGAAGTGCGATGCAGGAGTCAGATTCCAAGCGTCCCCGCGTAAACCGTCGAAACTTCGTCAAGGGCGCCGCGGCCATGGGCGCCATGAGCGGCGCAGGCGCCTTCGGCCTGCCGTTCCACGCCTGGGCGCAGGGCGTGCCCATGGAGTTCGACGGCTCGAAGTTCCAGCTCAGGGCGCCGGAGCCCAATGCGAAGTCGGGCGGCGTGCTGAAGTACGGCATCACCAGCCGGCCGCCGCATTTCGACTTCCACCAGTCGGGCACGATCAACAGCCTGGGTAGCCAGGGCTGCATGTTCGACAACCTGATCCGGCGCGATCCGCGCGACAGCGGCAAGACCATCATTCCCGATCTCGCCCACAGCTGGGAAATCGCCAAGGACGGCAAGACCTACACCTTCATGCTGCGCAAGGACGTGCAGTTCCACGACGGCGCCGAGATGACCTCGGACGACGTCAAGGCCACCTTCGACCGCATCGCCAAGCCGCCGCAGGGCATCAGCATCCCGCGCAGCACGCTGTTCGCCGCGGTGAGCGAGATCACCACGCCCGACAAGTACACCGTGCAGTTCAAGCTCGCCGAGGCGCGGCCGCCTGCCTTCATCATGGGCGCGCTCGCCAGCGGCTGGAACGGCATCGTGCGCCGCAAGACGCTGGAGGATAACGGCTACAACCTGCGTCGCGTCGTCGACATTCCCGGCACCGGCCCGTTCAAGAGCCTGCGCCGCGTCGAGAACGAAGTCTGGGCGATGGAGAAGTTCAAGAACTACTGGAACAAGGGCCTGCCCTATCTCGACGGCATCGAGTTCTATCACGCGCTGCCGTTCTCGCCCGAGCTCGGCTCCGCCCTGCTGTCGGGCCGCGTCGACTATGCCCGCCTGCTTGATCCGGGCTCGCTGCGCAAGGTCAAGGCGACGCCGGGCATGTCCGGTACCGACTTCTACCAAAGCGTCATCCAGGCGACCTGGATGAACAACAAGAAGAAGCCGATGGACGATCCGCGGGTGCGCCGCGCCTTCCACCTCGTGCTCGACAAGCCGGTGCTGGTCGACGTGGTGAAGGACATCGCGCCGATGATGGTCGGCGGCTTCGTCTATCCCTTCTCCGAGTTCGCCACGCCCCTGCCGGAGCTCAACAAGCGGCTGGGTTACCAGGCCGACCAGAGCGCCTCAGTCAAGGAGGCCAAGGCGCTGATGAAGGCGGCGGGCTATGAGAAGGGCATCACCGGGCTCGACTACCTGGTGCGCGAGGTCGCGAGCTTCAAGCTGTGGTCGCAGGCCATCCAGGCGATGCTGCAGCAGACGCTCAACGTCCAGTGCAACATCCGCACCGCTGTCGAATCGGTGTGGTTCGACGACATCCGCACCGGCAAGTTCGATCTCGCCATTGGCGCCATCGTGTCGACGCTGCTCGATCCGTCCGACTACTTCAATGCCTGGTACGGCAAGGGCGGTCCGCAGAACTACTCGGCCTGGGAGAATCCGAAGTTCCTGGCGCTCCTGCCGCAGATCGACCGGGAGGTCGACGCCAAGAAGCGTCTCGACCTGATCCGCCAGGCCGAGGCCATCATGGAGGAAGATCCCCCGCTGCTGCCGGTGTCGTGGGAGAAGATCAACGACGGCTGGTACAACTACGTGAAGGGCCACAGGCCGAGCGAGTATTTCGGCATCTATGACGTCGTGCGCTTCGACACCTTCTGGCTCGACAAGTAGCCTGCCGAGACTCAAGCGAACGACGGCGGCCGTCGCACTCCTTGCGACGGCCGTCTTCGTATGTGTGTCCGCCCTCGAAGCGCGGGCCGACGAAGGCGGTTCGGGCTACTGGCTGCCCGGCTCCTTCGCCTGGCAGGCCGCGGTGCCGTCGGCGATCGGGTTCACCATCGAGACGGCCTACTACCACGCGACCCAGAGCACCGACCCGTCGCTCAGCCTCTCGCGTGGCAACAACTTGATCGCCGGCCTCTATACGAGTTCGAACTTTCTCATGGTCACGCCGACCTATGCGATGGCGACGCCGGGGATCGGCGGCCAACTCGAACTCAGCCTGACGGTCCAGATGGGCAACTACACGGCAGCCGATGCCGGCACGACGATTGCCGATTCGATGACCGCGATGGGCGATCTCTCCCCGGCCGTGGCCCAGAAATGGGTCGTGGACGTGCACAATTTCATGGCCTACGCGGCGGGCAACATCCCGGTCGGCAGCTACGATCCTTCCCGGCTGGCAACCACGGGCCTCGGTCATTGGGCGGTCGACGGCGGGCTGGGCTACACTTATTACGAGGACAAGTCTGGCCGCGAATTCTCCGCTGTCCTGGGCCTCACCTACAATTTCATGAATCCGAGCACGGCCTATCAGAGCGGCGTCGACCTGCATCTCGACCTGTCGGCTTCGCAGGCGCTGAACGACAGCTTCTATGCCGGCGTCGTGGGCTACATCTACAACCAGATCAGCGGCGACACGGGTTCGGGCGCGACCCTCGGCGCCTTCCCGTCGCGCGTGGTCGGTGTTGGCCCGCAGGTCGGCTACAATTTCTCGCTGGGTGGCCGCGACGTCCAGATGAACGCCCGGGCCTATTACGAAGTTGCCGGCCAGAATCGGCCCGAGGGCTGGAACGCCTGGCTGACGTTCACGGTCGCGCTCGCCAAGTCGGAGAAGTAGGCGTGCCTACATCGCCCCCTACATCGGGGGCATCAGCCCGTCGCGGCCGTAGTTGATCCGCGGCGTCTGCAGTGTGTCGTCGGGCATCTTCCTGGCGGCACTGATGAAGATGCCGGTGCCGGGCTTCAACTCGCCGCGGTCGCCGGCGGCATAGGTCACGACCACGGTCTCGGGCGTCACCACCAGCTTCTTCTCGCCGTCCTTGTACTTCACCGTGAGCGTATGGCCGTCGTTTCCGGCCACGGTCTGTTCGACATTGGCGTTGGTCATCGTGGCCTGGGGCGCCAGGTCCGACGAACGGTGGCCTTCGCCCGTACCGCGCATCGCCTCGGGGAAGATATGGACTTCGACCGCGCGCTGGCTGCCGTCGGCTTGCGGCAGGCCGGTGGCGCCGACGTACATGCCGGGCTTGATGTCGGCCACGCTCGACCTCACCAGCGCGACATAGACCGGCGGATCGGTGACGGTCACCTTGAATTCGACGCCGTCGCGCGATTTCACGATCAGCAGCGGGCCGTCGATCCGCTCGAGTGTGCCACGCGCACGCACGGTGTCCTGTGCCGACAATGGTTCGGCGATGCCCACGAGAGCGAGTCCGGCGACGACGAGGAGAGACCAGGTTCTGCTCGGCAGCATGTAGAGCCTCCTGCGCGGCACGGAAGCCGGTTTCGGGAATGGGCCGGTCGTCATTATACCTTCGGCCGGATTTCGCTCCGACAAATGGTCGTGATTTGGATATTCTGCGCGCCATGGAGCCTTCCGATCGACCGAAGTCCCCGCCGATCTCCGATGGCGCCTTCTACTTCATCGCCGGTTTCTGCGGCCTGGCCGGCGGGGTCGTGGGCGCGGCCTTCCACCTCACCGTCGACCGGCTGCTGCACTGGCCGGCCTGGCTGATCGCGCGATTCGGCAGCGGACCGGAGACGATCCTGATGGCAGCAGCCATCGCGGCGGCGGGCCTGCTCGCCGCCTTCGCGCTCACGCGCCGGTTCGCCCCGGAGGCGGCGGGCAGCGGCGTACAGGAGATCGAAGGCGCGATGGAGGGGCTGCGCGTCGTGCGCTGGCGCCGGATACTGCCGGTCAAGTTCGTGGGCGGCGTGCTGGGCCTGTCGTCCGGCCTGGTCGCCGGCCGCGAGGGGCCGACGATCCACATGGGTGCCTCGATCGCTGCCGGCCTATCCGAGGCGTTCAAGCTCGACCGTGACGACATGCGCGGCCTGCTCGCGGCCGGCGCCGCAGCCGGGCTTGCCGCCGCCTTCAATGCGCCGCTGGCGGCCATCCTTTTCATCATCGAGGAGACGCGCAAGCAGTTCCGCTACACCTTCCGTTCCTACGTCGGTGTCATCTGCGCCTCGGCGGCGAGCGCCATGGGCATGGGGCTGGTCGGCGGCACGGCGCCGCCTATGCGCATCGCCGCCCTCGAACAGCCGCTCTGGCTGCTCCCCGCCTTCGTGCTGCTGGGCGTGGGCGTGGGCGGCCTGGGGGTCGTCTTCAATCGCAGCCTGCTGGCGGCGCTCGACTGGACGGCCAAGACCTTCCGGCGCGTACCGTTCGTTCCGGCGCTGGTTGTCGGTGGCGCGGTCGGCGCGCTCGCCATCGTGCTGCCCGAAGCCGTCGGCGGCGGCGAATTGCTGATCCCCCATCTCGTGGCGCGCGACCTGCCGCTCGCCACGCTGGCGCTGGTGGCCGTCCTGCGCTTCGTCGGCACCATGGCGAGCTATCCGGTCGGCGTGCCCGGCGGCATCTTCTCGCCGATGTTGGCGCTCGCCACCGCGGTGGGGCTGGCCATCGGCATGGTGATGGAAATCGCGCTCGTGGCCGGGGGCACGGCGGTGCCACCGTCGATGGCGGCGGCGGTCGCCATTGCCGCCATGGGCGGGCTGTTCACCGCCACCATCCGTGCGCCACTGGTCGGCGTTGTGCTGGCAGTCGAGCTGACCGGCGCCTACGCGCTGATCCTGCCGCTGCTCGTGACTTGCGTCACTGCGCACGTCGTCGCCGAGTGGCTGGGCGGCCGGCCGATCTACGAGCTGCTGCTGGAACGCACGCTCAGGCTGTCGGGCCAAGCGCCGGCGGCGGCCTCGACGGAGACCTCCTCGCCGGTCGGCATCGACGACAAGCCGCGCCCGACGCAGGTCAGGCGACGGCGGCGACGCCATGGCGGGAGAGGGTAGCCGCTAGAGGGAGCGCTGCACGCCGAGGCCGATGGCGCGATCGTACTCGGCTTCCGGTGGGCCATAGAATCCGTTCGCCGCCCGTTGCAGGCCGCCGCGATCGAGGATTCTGATCAGGCTACGCGTCGACCTGATCAATCCCTGGCCCTCGAGGTCGTGCAGGGCAACGGTGACGCCCTGCCGGCGCACGCCGAGCAGAAGTGCCAGGAATTCATGGGTGATCGTCAGATTGTCGTCATGCAGCCGGTCGTGCCACATCAGCAACCAGCGGGCGAGACGCTCGTCGACCTTGCCGCGGCCGTTGGCGAGCGCGGTCTGGCTCGCTTGGGCGATGAAGATATGGACATAGCGCAGGAGCGTGGCGGTGAGCGTGGGGCTTGCGCCCATCGCCTGACATAGCGCCGGCGCAGCGATGCGCCAGGCCGTGCCGGTCGACTGCACCAACGCCTCGTTCATCGACAGATCGTCTCCCAACACCACGCCGACGCCGGTCATGCCTTCATATCCGACCATGCCGACCTCGATGCGATGGTCGGGTGCGGTCGTGCCCACGATCGAAACGAGACCGCTTTCGATGAAGTGGACATGGGCGATCGGCGTGTGCGGCGTTTCGAGGATCTGGCGTGCCTCGAGATCGATCAATTCCAGCGATGGTTGCAGGCGGGCGAAATCCGCAGCCGGCAGAACGGCCAGGAGCCGGTTGCGCGGAGCGAGTTGGGGTGCGTCCAAGCGCCTTCCTCCACATGGGGGCAAGAGCACCTGAACTCCCGGCCGCCAATCCGAGCCCGGAACCGGGCGTCGGCAGGCGATCGAATAACGTTGCCTGACAGTACAACCAATAGCAATGTCGACAGTAGGCGTCGCGAGACTGTCCGAATACGGACAGTTAGAGTTTGGTTACCTTCAGCGCCTTGGCCAAAGCCGCCACGCTGGCGTCGAGGGTGACGGAAAGCGCGCCGGCAAGCTCTTCGACCAAGGCGAGGCTTTTCAGTCGGGTGAGGTGGGCAGGCGACAGCGTCTTTGCCTCCACGACACCATGCGCCACGCGACGAAGTGTGATCTCTTCGTTGGGGCTAAGGGGCGCGACCAAACCTCGATCCATGAGGGCCTCCCGGTCGCCAGCAAGCTAAGGCCCTCGCCCATTGGGCGGAAGTCACTGTCCGCTCCGGGACAGTCGAGCCCTTAGTCGACCGGAATTTTGGCGCGCGAAAGCGTGAACCCCTCGTAGCCTTTGGCGGCAATGTCGTCACAGTGCCGCTTGTAGCGGTCGAAGCCGCCGACATAGGGCATGAACACGCGCGGCTTGCCCGGGATGTTGGCGCCCACGTACCAGGAATTGGCCAGTGGATAGAGCGTGCTGTCGGCCACCGCGTTGACGTGGCTCACCCATTCGCTTTCGGCCTGCAAGGCGGGCTCGATGCGGTCGAGGCCGTGCTGGCGCAGATGGCCGATGGCGTCGGCGATCCAGTCGACGTGCTGCTCGATCGAGGCGATCATCTGGGTCTTCACGCCCGGGCTGCCGGGGCCGGTGACCACGAACATGTTGGGGAAGCCCGAGACCATCAGGCCGAGATAGGTAAGCGGTCCGCCTGCCCATTTGTCGGCCAGCACGGCGCCGTCGCTGGTGCGGATGTCGATCTCGCGCAGGGCGCCGGTCATGGCGTCGAAGCCGGTCGCGAAGACGATGGCATCGAGCTCGAATTCGCGGTTGCCCGTGCGCAGGCCGGTCGGCGTGATCTCGGCGATGGGATCGGTGCGCACGTCGACCAGGCTGACGTTCGGCCTGTTGTAGGTCTCGTAGTAGCCGGTATCGAGGCAGAGCCGCTTGGTGCCGATCGGATGGTCCTTGGGTGCCAGCAGCTCGGCCACCTTCTGGTCCTTGACGATGCCGCGGATCTTGTTGCGCGCGAACTCCGATGCCGTGTCGTTGGCCTCCTTGTTCGTCAGCAGGTCGGTGTAGGTATAGAGGTAGCTGATGCTGCCGCCTTCCTGCCACTTGGACTCGTAGGCGGCGTTGCGCTCCTCGGCCGACACGTCGAGCGCCGATTTCGTCGGTCTGGGATAGCCGCCGATGGCGAAGGGCGTATCGTAGGCAGCGCGCCGTCGGGCGGGATAGTCGGCCTTGTGGCGGCTTTCGCGCTCGGGCTCCATCGGGCCGTTGCGCGCCGGCAGGCTGAAGTTGGCGGTGCGCTGGAAGACGTGCAGGTGCTTGGCCTGTTTGGCGATCAGCGGGATCATCTGTACGCCTGACGAGCCGGTGCCGACCACGCCCACGCGCAGGCCGGTGAAGTCGACGCCGTCATGCGGCCACAGGCCGGAGTGGTACCACTTGCCCTTGAACTGGCCGATGCCCTTGAAGTCGGGCACGCGCGGCGTCGAAAGATTGCCCGCGGCCATGACGCAATAGCGCGCGCGGACTTCTTCGCCTTTATCGGTGCACAGCGTCCACAACCCGGTCGTCTGATCGAACAGCGCCGAGACGATGCGGGTATTGAGCTGCACATCGCGACGCAGGTCGAAGCGGTCGGCGACGTGGTTGATGTACTGCAGGATCTCCGGCTGGTTGCCGTAGCGCTCCGGCCACTTCCAGTCCTGCTGCAGCTCGTCGGAGAAGCTGTAGGAATATTCGAGGCTCTCGACGTCGCAGCGCGCGCCGGGATAGCGGTTCCAGAACCAGGTGCCGCCGACGCCGGAGCCCGCCTCGTAGGCGCGGACCTCGAGGCCCATGCCGCGCAGGCGATGGATGGCATAGAGCCCGCCCAGGCCGCCACCGACGATGGCGACGTCGAGCTCCCTTCCGGCGGGCGAGGGGGTGGACGGAGCGTGTGAAGCGTCGGGCATGGCGGCCTGTCCTGAAATTGTGCGGCAAGCCTCCAACGGGTGGAGGGCTTTGGCAAGATGTCGCGGGACGGTCGATCTTTCTAGCGAAACGGGGCCGGCCGCCGCGCTATGGTCCGGCCCGAAGAGCGAGGAGTGGAGAGAGTAATGAAATTGTTCGCAGTTTCGACGCTGGTGATCATGTCGCTGATGGTCGCGCAGGCGGGCGCGCAAACGGCCATCCAGCCGGGCCTGTGGGAGTCCAACGACAAGACCACGATGGAGGGCGTGCAGCCCATGCCGGCGACCTCCAAGAAGGTCTGCCTGAAGGCAAACGAGGCGCAGCTCGAGCGTCTGCTGTTCCCGACACCCGAGGAGATGGCCCAGCACGGCTGCAAGTACGAAGGCGGCGTCAAGCAACCAGGCGTGCTGCAGTCCAGCCTGTCGTGCCCGCCGACCAATGACATCGCCGGTATCGACGCCAAGGCCGAGATCACCTTCACGCCGACCAGCTACGAGGGCCTGGGCCAGATCGTGGCCAAGGACAAGGCCGGCACCACGCTCAAGGGCAGCAGCATGCTGAGCGGCAAGCGCGTCGGCGACTGCTAGAGGAGCGCGCGCCCGGCTAATCGAACGCCGGCATCACATGTTCGCCGAAGCGGCGCATCGAGGCCACGTTGTGCTCGTGGCTCATGGCGCCGAAGCCGGTCTGGCAGAGCAGGTGCTGCACGCCGACATCGCGCAGTTCCGCCACCTGCTCGCGCACGCGGGCGGGCGTGCCGTAGAGCGAGCCCGTCGACAGCACGAAGGGGATGGCCTCCGAATCGGGGACGGCGGGGTCGGTCCAGGCGTTGAGCGTCACCGGGTCGGGCGTGAAGTCGGCTGGATTGTAGGCTTCGCGCACATGCATCATGTGGGCACGTGTCTCGACCAGGAATTCGGAGAGCTCGTCCTCGGCCTGGGCGTTCGACTCGGCCACGTAGACATTGCGCCAGAGCGCGCTCTGCGCCAGCAGCCGCGCCTTCTTCTGCGCATCGTGGCCGCCCGCGTCGATGCCGGCGGCATAGAGCCCCCAGCGCTCCTTGATGCGCGGCACCGGCAGGCGCGCCGTCAGGATCGGCACGCCCGCCTTGCCGCATTCGGTGAAGGAGCCCGGCGAGATCACGCTGCGCCACAGCGGCGGTCCCGGCTGCTGCACCGGCTTGGGCCGCAGCGCCGGGATGTGGATCTTGTGGAACTTGCCGTCATAAGTGAGCGGCGCCTCGGTCCAGGCGCGCTCGAGAATCTCGATCGTCTCTTCCATGCGCTCGCGGCTGTCGTGGCTGCGCAGCCCATGGCCCACGAATTCGTACTCGTTGTAGACGGTGCCCTTGCCGATGCCGACGTCGATGCGGCCCTTGCTGAGATTGTCGAGCAGCGCCAGCTGGACGGCCAGTCGCACCGGATGGTGGAACGGCGTCTGCACCACGGCGAAGCCGATGCGGATGCGCTCGGTCTTCACCGCGAGAGCGGCGGCGAACATCAGCGAATCGTTGTAGACGCTCTCGCCGGTGAAATAGTGTTCGGTCAGCCAGACGTCGGCGAAGCCAAGCTTCTCGGCGAGGCAGGCCTGGGCGAGAAGCTGCTCGATCCGTGCGCCGTCCTCGTCGGGCGAAGGCGACATTGAAAGCGTAAGCCAACCGAACTGCATCCACTTCTCCCCGGTGCCCGAACGTACTAACACCTTACCCAGACGAACTCTTTTCGGCGAACGTCTTTGCGCGACTTCTTCAAGAACGGTCTTCTGGTGCTGGTGACGATCGTGGTCTGCACGGCCGCGGCCGAGGCCATCGTGCGCTGGGCCGATGCCGGTGGCGGCGAGGACGTGGCGCTGCGCCTCGACGAGGTGCCGCGCGTCCGGGGTGTCGAGCGCGCCTGGTACTTCAGCGATCCGCCGCCGCTCTCCAACCGCGGCCCGGTGCCGGCGGCCTGGGACGAGCTGGTGCGCCGCGTCGAGAAGAGCGGCGTCACCGAGGGCACGCGCCGCGCCGACATGTTCAAGGCCTGGAACACGGCCCTGGTCGGCGATCCCTGCAAGCATCCCTATCTGCGCGACGCGCCGGGGCATCTCTTCGTCTACGACCCGCCGGATGGCAGCCCGCATCCGCCCTACCGCTTCCTGCCCAACGCCACGACGCCGGTCGGGCTGGTCACCAACGCCTACGGCTTCCGCGGCCCGCCGGTGCCGTTCGTGCGCACGCCGCAGACGATCCGCATCGCCTTCGTCGGCGCCTCGACGACGGTGGATGCCCATCACCTCGCCTATTCGTATCCCGAGTTCATCGGCCACTGGCTCAACCTGTGGGCGGCGTCGAAGCGGCTGGACGTGCGCTTCGAGGTGCTGAACGCGGGCCGCGAGAGCATCAACTCGATCGACATCGAGGCCATCGTTCGCCAGGAGGTCCTGCCACTCAGACCCGATCTCGTCGTCTACTACGAGGGCGCCAACCAGTTCGACCTGCGCACGGTGGCGCCGTCGGTGCCCAAGCCCGATCCCTTCGCCCGCCCTGCAGCAGTGCCGCCCGAGCCTGTCGTGCTGCGCTGGCTCGGCGAGTTCGCCCTGGTGCGCCGCGTGCGGGCGCTGCTGCGCTCGGCCGATGCGTCGGCGGGTAGTTCTGGGGGCGGTTCCGGGAGCGGCGGCGAATGGCCCAAGCCCGACTACAATCTGGTCTGGCCGACCGGCCTCGACGAGACCGATCCCGACATCGGCCGCGCCGATCTGCCGGTCAACCTCTCCACCATCCTGGGCAATCTCGACGGCATCCGCGCCGCCACCCAGGCCGCCGCCGGCGAACTGGCGCTGGCCTCGTTCGTCTGGCTGGTGAAGGACGGCATGATGCTGAATCCGATCCGTCACAAGGCGATCCTGGAATATCTCAACCGGGGCTACGCGCCGTTCCGCTATCGCGACCTCGAGCGGCTGGCCGCCTTCGAGAACCGCGTCTTCGCCAAATACGCCCTCGCGCATCGCCTCGCGTTCCTCGACGTGGCGCGCCTGATGCCGCGCGATCCCGACCTGTTCGTCGATGCCATCCACAACACCCAGACCGGTGTGCGGCTCAAGGCCTGGGTGGTGCTGCAGGAACTGCTGCCGCTGGTCGAGCGGCACCTGGCGAACGGGACCTGGCCCAAGGCCGATCCCGGCGCCGGCATGCCGGCCCGGCATCCGGCCTTCGCGGTGCCGCCGCGGCCACTCGAGTTCACCTGCAAGGCGCCGCCCGCTTGACCGTCGATTGAATGAGGGGTCGGCGGCCGCCCCTTGAACCGACCCTCCCCAAGAATGGGGTCCGTTCCCAGGACGACCGCGCGACGCCGACTTTCTAGATAACTGCAGCTACGCCGCAAAATCACGATTTCTTGAGGTGGGGACTACTGGAGCTGAATCGACAGCGTGTAG
>Ga0209514_10008746_pt1 | contig 11391 bp, 13 predicted proteins | sample Subgrocontami58m_FD_187452 | JGI IMG/M metagenome (GOLD analysis project Ga0209514, IMG submission 187452) | Subsurface groundwater microbial communities from S. Glens Falls, New York, USA - GMW37 contaminated, 5.8 m (SPAdes) (version 3) | ecosystem: Environmental > Aquatic > Deep subsurface >...
TTGAATATTTGCTTTTGATATTGTAACCGTTTGTTGTTCCATTGCCTCGTGGAGCGCACCCCTGTCATCAGGACTCATTTTATCAAGCTCATCAATTACAGCAATGCCTTTATTTGCTAATACCATTGCTCCGGCCTCCAAAGCCCAGCCTCTTAAAAATTCATCCTTAACAACAGAAGCAGTTATTCCTGCAGCGCTCGCACCCCTACCACTGATAAACCTCGCTTTTGGGGCAGCTTTTGCGATAAATTGCAACATCTGGCTTTTTCCTGCTCCTGGATCGCCAACTAGCAAAAGATGGATATCTCCCCTAGTCCTAGTTCCGTCATCTTTTACTTTTCTTACACCTCCGAACATTTGCAATGCCAGAGCATCTTTAATTGATTCATGCCCATAAATGGTGGGAGCAATAGAATTCCTAAGCTTCTCATAAATTCTTTCGTCAGAAGCCAATTTTTTAATTTCTTCTATGTCATCTTTACTAATGTCTATATCTTCATAAATTTCTTCAATTGGCTCTATGTAATTTGCATCAATTATTAAATCATATCTTGTAGATTGAACCCCCGTCCTAGAAATTATCGGAATCTCTTTTATTATTCCCATGACTCTTACTTTGCTTCCAGGCGTTGTTTTTTTCTCCATTCTGGGTTCAACTAGGTCCTCACTTAAAAAAATAGAAATCCTTTTTGGCTGTTCGCCACCTTCTAAAGTTTCGGGCGCTTCTTCTATTATCAATCTTTGAACATCCACTAATTCCTTACTCAATAATCTAAATTTACCATGCCTTCCACAACTGCATCTACTCGGTTCTCTAAATTTTTGCTCTAATTGAGGCATGGTAATCGTGTTTCCGCAGCTAGGACATTCAAACTTTGCAACAGTAACCTGTGGTCTTACATCAGAAGCCTGCCTCACTATGCCTTCTACAGACCTGAAATCATTTAAATTGTTGCTTCTTATATCTTTAATTTTGATTTTCTGATTTTCTGGGAGATTAAAAAATCTAATTTTTGAAAGAGAGCTTCCATCTGTCAGACCAATCTGTGACAGGGCTATTTCACTAGCCTTAACCAATTCTTCAGGATCTTCAAGCAATAAATCGCTTAATTCAACATCGAATTTACTCAAGTCATAGAAGTCAATAACCAATGATTTTTTACCTTCTTGTATAATGTTAGGTATCTTTTTATCGTATTGAGTTTCAATAAATTCTTTGAATCTTTCTATCTGTGATGTAACATCTATCATTATCCACCATTTTAGTTGCTATCGATATTCTATTATTTTTTTTTAACATATCTTCTATTATACCTTTTTAATATAACAACTAATTTATCAACAGCTTCTCTAAGCTTTGTTTCAGACCTTGTTCCTGTACAAACTATTTTTCCATTGCTAAACAATAAGAAAGTTGCCCTAGTTCCAGAAAGTTTATATACCAATCCAGGAAATTGTTCTGGTTCATATTCTGTATTCTCTAGTTTCATTGCAAGATCGTTTAAGTTCAAGTCCATACCTACTGCGCCAGAAGCAACCATATTCTGAACTTTTATTACAGGTTTTATAGTTATCTTGATGCCTATCTTTTCAATATTTTTTATAATCCCCTTTACTGATTCCCTTACCTTAGTCATTGATTTGGCTCCAGTGCAGACTATCTTCCCTGAACTGAAGATTAAAGCACTCGTTTTAGGTTCTCTTATTCTCATCACAAGGCCCGGAAACTGCTCTGGATTATACTCTGTATTTGGCAGTGCTTCAGCAAGCCTTATCAAAGGTATGTCGTGCTCTAAGGCAGTTGAAGCAACTATGTTTTGGATTTTTATTTCTTTCTTAACCATTTATAAGACCCCCTTTAAAGAAATTTAAAATTAAAATAGCAGAAAGCTTTATAAAGGTATTTATAAAGCATCGTTATTTTCTAGTCGTTAAAACTACAAAATGTTGAACAAAACGTCAAATTCTTTGTCCCTTATCTTTTCCTTGGAATAAAATTTGTAATTTTTGTTTAGCTTTTCAAAGCTTAATACTGAAGCACCGGCTATATCCTTTATTTCTTCTTCATATTCGCTGAGGTCGTAATTAGTATTTATTATCAGCTCTATTCTATCTTCTTTTTTCAAACCATTCTTTTTTCTTAAGTCCTGAATTCTTCTAATAAGTTCTCTGCTATAACCCTCTCTTTCCAAGTAGTCAGTTAGCTTTGTGTCTAAATATAACTTACCATACTCAAACTCTATTTCATCCTTCCCTTCATATTGTTTATTAAAAGAAATTTTTTTAATATTGGTCTGATTTTCAATTAGGTAGGTTAAGTACTTTAAGGCTTCTTTTACTTCTTCATCATTACTTACTATTATTACTTCTTTTAATGGCCATCTCACTCCTATCTTTGCCTTATTTCTTCCATAAAGAATAGCTTGAATTATTTTGTTAGCAATATCAAATTTATTTTCTAATTTGTCATTCAAAAGATCTTTGTTAAAATCAGGCCAGTCTACCAAATGTATACTCTCTATTTTTTCCAAATGCCTGAAATTATTCTGGTAGATATGTTCAGTTAGGAATGGTGCAAATGGCGCCATTAGTTTTAACAAAGTAAGATTAGCTGTGTAAAGTACATATAATGCAGCCGCCTTATTTTTTCCAAGCCTTGATTGTACTCTCTCTCTTATGAACTGTATATATGTCCTTGACAAGGTGAATACAAAAAATTCTTCTATTTTTTTTGATGCTATGTTTGGCTTTAAGTCCTCAAGATTTTTAGTAACTTCCTTAACAAGCCCACTAATCTTTGAAAGCATCCATTCATCTTCAAGCTCTAGTTTATTAGTAGGCCTTATATTATAGCCATGCATAGAAATTTCCAAATAAGAAACAAGATTGAATATCAGGCTGAGTGTATGTTTATTTTCTTCTGCAGCCTTATATCCGAAATTCAAATTGAATTTTGGATCTTGTTTGCAATACAACCACCTCATCACATCTGCACCCATTTTTTCTACAGCATCATCAAACCATATTGCATTACCAAGGCTTTTATGCATCGGCCTTCCAAGCTCGTCATTTACTTTTTCATACGAAAACACTTTTTTGTAAGGACTTTTATTTTCTAGGGTTACAGCCATAAAAAGCATTGAATAAAACCACAATCTTACTTGCTCCCTCATTTCTATAATCAGTTCAGCAGGAAACCATTTTTCCCAATACTCTTTATCATACATATACTTAAGAGTTGAAAATGGGACAATTCCAGCATCAAGCCAGGCATCCCCTACGTCCTTTATTCTTGTCATCTCTTCATTACAATGGCTGCACTTTATTTTTACTCTATCAACCCACGGCCTGTGAAGTTCTTTTAATTGCTGGATTCCAGAAACAGCCATTTTTATCAGGTCATTTTTAGTGCCAACTACCTCGACATGATTATTTTTGCATACCCAAATTGGCAATGGCAGACCCCAATATCTTTTTCTGGAAATTACCCAATCACCCATATTGTTAAGCCAGTCATCCATTAATTTTCCTACATGCTCGGGCTCCCTATCATCAAAGACCTTATTTCATCAACAGAAATGAACCATTCCTTTACGAGTCTAAAAACAAGCTCCGTTCCACATCTCCAGCAGGTTGGATATCTATGAATGTAATCCTGGGTCCTGTAAATAAAACTCCTCTTATCTAAATCGTTTATGATATCTTTAGTTACTTTTGCAACATTTTTTCCAGTCAGCCAATCGAATCCTTCTACATAATTGCCATCTTCATCTAATGGGGATATAGAATCCAGATTTTCTTTTTTGCTAAGTTCATGGTCTTCTGCGCCGCAACCAGGAGCTATATGCACAATTCCAGTTCCTTCAGCCTCGCTAACATCATTCCATTCAACCACCCTATGAACAATTTTTTCCTGTGCTTTTAATTCCTTGAATGGTGCATAATATTGTAACCCAACTAATCTTTCTCCAGAAAAGCTGTCCAAAACAACATAGTCCCCCCTCAAATTATTTAAGGTGCCTTCACTCAAATAATAAATTGAGTCGCCTTGTTTTACTTGAGCATAATTCAATGATGGATTTACAGCTACAGCAACATTAGCTGTCAAAGTCCAAGCGGTTGTTGTCCAAACTAGCAAATATTCTTTTGGCTTGTCCTTTATAGGGAATTTAAGAAATAACGAAATATGACTTAACTCTTTATACGAATCAAATAATTCGTGCTGGCTTAATGCTGTTCCACACCTATAACACCAAGGCATCACATTAAATCCTTGATAAAGCCACTTTTTATCATGGCATTTTTTTAAAAAATACCATATATGCTCAATATTTTCATCGCTTAAGGTATAGTAAGAATTTTTCCAGTCATTCCACTGTCCAAGCCTTATGCTTTGTTCAGTTTGTATCTTTGAATATTTTTCAACACGCTCTCTGCATTTTAATGAGAAATTTTCCAGTCCAAAATCCTCAATGTCTTTTTTTGAATTTAAGCCAAGATTTTTTTCCTCTTCTACCTCAACCCATAAGCCCTGACAATCAAATCCATTCTGGAATCTTTGATCAAATCCCTGCATTGCCTTCCATCTTTGATAGATATCTTTGTAAGTTCGGCCCCAGGCATGATGGACACCCATAGGATTATTGGCTGTTATTGGGCCATCTATAAAAGACCAAGTTTTTTTTCCTTTATTTTTATCTACTAATTTTTCAAAAATCCTGTTTTTTTCCCAAAAGTCTAAAATATTAAGTTCAATTTGGTTTGGATTATACATAACTTTATAGCCGTAAAAGTTGGTTTATATATTTTACTTTTTATAAACATCATTTGCCATATTAAGCCCCATAAGTTAATTTTAAGCCATATTTACTCAAAAACAAACCTTTATAAACCTCGATTAGGTGCTAAAATTAAGCTATTTCAGAGTTATTTTTAATAGTTTTTGTGATAGCGAATTAAAATAAGTTAATGTGAGGAAAATAAACATGTATAAACAAGATCGAGATTTTGGGCAGCAACGAAGAAGTTTTGCCCCAGTCCAAGTTGGAGAAGAAATAGATGTGAAAATAGAGGCTGTAGGTGAAAAAGGCGATGGGATTGCCAAAATAAAGGGATTTGTTATTTTTGTCCCTAATGTAAAGGCCGGAGACGAGGTTAAGATAAAGATAACTAAGGTCTTGAGAAAAGTCGGCTTTGGCGAAGTAGTTGGAAGCGGCAGTTCAAATCAGGAACATAAAAAAACTGATAAAGAAGAGACTGAAGAATCTAGCTACAAAGAAAACGAATCCGAGGGAAATGATGCTGATTCCGATGATTCAGAAGAAAGCTCTGAAGAATTCGGAGAAGACGAAGAGTCTTAATTTTTTCTTTTTTCTTCTTATTTTTCATATTGGCCAAGTTGAAAGTTTCGATATTACAAATATCTTAATCAACTTATCACTTATTCTCTAGTAGTTGTTTTTTATTGAATAAAATTTACGCCTTTAAGCTCTTTAACTAGCTCTTTTGCTCTTTTTTCAAATTCTGATTTTATTTCATCAGGCAATTTTTCAGTAGTTTTTAGCTTTATATTTACAACATCATTTTCTATATTTATCTCGAAATCTTCATCCCTTAAATAAAGAACGAAATTCAGCAAACTTTTCATTTTTTCATTTAAGCTTATCACTTTCTTTATTATGTTTACTTCATACTCCAAATCTCTGCCTGCTAGAGGATGGTTGAAATCTATAATGCATCTTCCCCCAGAAACACTTCTGATAGTTCCAATTACTTCATCTACATTTACCTGAAGCCCTGGAAAAGGGTTTATGTTCTGTTTTAGGAAAATATTTGTGTTTACAATTTTTATCAGCCTCGGATTCTTTTTGCCAAACCCATTTTCTCGACTAACCCCTATCTTATATTTTCCAATGCTTTTGCCTTCAAGTTCGATGTCGAGCCCTTTTATGATGTTGTTTTCACCGACACATATTACTACTGGACCATATTTTAGATTTGGATTGTACAAATTTTTTTCTTTAGCCAACTCTTCAGAAGTAAGGTCGAATATATGGTCAGTATCTTTTATCCTTCCAACATATTCTAGTTCAACAAAATCGTGTTTTTTTATAGTATCCATATTTAAATTGCAAATAAATTTCATTTTAAAGCGAATAATACATTTTTTAAACTTTTTTATTATTGTAGCAATTATGAAGTGGCTAGAAACTCTAGATCCAGTAGTAAAACAACATTTAGAGCTTTTGATTAAAGAAACTCGCAATAATGAAGAAGCTCTAAAAAATGCCGAAAATCCCATGATTGCACAATTATGGATAGCCATATCAAATATCTCTATTCAATTGCATGAAATATCTTTAAAACTAAGCTATATTGAACAGTCCATGCAGGAATTAAACAAATCAAAGATGAAAACAACATCCAAAAAAGAAGAAAAACAAATCAAAGATGCATTAAAAAAAGTCATGGCTGGAACAAAACAGAAATAAAAACAAAACTTTTATAAATTGTCTATCTTCTTTAACATTTAAATGGGTGACAAAAAAGTTACAGATGTTGGATCAATGAAAGTAGGGGGTTATGTAATTGTAGACGGAGTAGCTTGCGTTGTAAGGAGCATACAAATCTCTAAACCTGGAAAACACGGAAGCACAAAAGCTAGAATAGAGGCAATTGGTTTGACTGATGATCAAAAGCGTATTTTTATAAAGCCTACAAGCGACAGAATAGAAGTCCCAATTATAGAAAAAAAGAATGCACAGGTTCTTTCATTGCACGGGAATATGGCAAATGTGATGGATATGGAAAGTTATGAAACATTCGATCTGAAGATTCCAGAAGAATTAGATGGACAAATCAAGGAAGGCGACCAAGTCCTTTATTGGATAATATTGAATGAAAAAGTTCTAAAGCAGGTGAAACAAAGTGGTTAAATCTCCGGAAGCTTCACAAAGATTATTTCATAACGTATTCGTTTGCAGAAAATGCAAAACAAAACAACGCACAACTATGCAAAGAATTTTACAAGGCAAAGTGAAGTGCAAGAAATGTGGCGGAAAAGCTTTTAGGGCTATAAAGAAGGGCAAGTAGCTATGAATTGGGATTTAATTTTATTACTGATTTTTGTGCTACTCATATATTTATTTTATAGAAAGAATAAATCTAAATTTGAAGTACAAGGAAAAATACTTTTTCTTTACAGAACAAAGCTAGGGCTTAACTTAATGGACAAATTTGCCAAACTACCGAAGAAAATACTAAATATGTTTTCAATTGCATCGATAATTACTGGTTTTCTTGGTATGATTGCAATGTTCTATATTATTGTTAAGGGTACATTTAAGTTTGTAAGCGATCCTGCATTAAATCAACCAGTGCTTGCACCAGTGCTTCCCGGAGTTGCAATACCTGGTCTTCCAACATTGTCATTTTTCCATTGGATTATAGCTATATTTATTGTTGCAACAATCCACGAATTTTCTCACGGATTTATAGCCCGGTTCTTTGATGTAAAAATTAAGTCATCGGGCTTTTTGTTTTTTGGGCCAATATTTGGGGCTTTTGTAGAGCCAGATGAAGAACAAATGAAGAAAAAGTCAAGATTTATACAATTGTCAATTTTTTCAGCAGGTCCATTCTCAAATATAGTAACCGGATTTCTTATTCTTTTGATTTCAATTTTGCTGATAGGAAAACCAGTGTCTTCTATGCTTGAATACACAGGAGTAGAAGTAGTTTCTGTTGACGAAAAATACCCAGCTGCTCTTGTAGGAATTAAACCAGGGGAAAAAATAATATCTATAGACAAAAATAAAATAAGTACAATAGATGACTTTTCTAAGATACTTAATTCCACAAAACCAAATGAAACCATAAATTTAGAAACTACTGTGAAGAATTACTCATTAAAATTAGTTCAAAATCCAGAAAATTCAAAAAAAGGTTTTCTTGGAATAAGAGTGACATCATCAAAAACTGAGATTAAGCAAGAAGCCATATCTAAATATGGCTCATTTTTACCAAATGCCCTTTTTTGGATTGCAAAATTATTCTCATGGCTTTGGATAATAAGCTTGGGCATAGGACTTTTCAATCTATTGCCACTTGGCCCTGTTGACGGTGGAAGAATGTTCTTAACAACACTTTCTTTCTTTGTTAAGGACGAAAAGAAAGCGAGATTTATATGGATGAGTATTGGCTTCTTTATACTTTCATTGATACTAATCAATTTATGGCCATTAATAAAGAAGTTACTATTATTTATACTAGCACCAATTTTAGGAATTTAATTTTTCTAAAACAAGAATTTTTCTAGTCAACGTTTTATGAATTCTATGTAATATTTTGGCTCTTAACTTAAATTTTCCAATATTGACATCAAGCTTTTCTGGCATGACTATAACCATCTTTCTATTTTTATTCAAATTTTTATAAGCAACACCTATAAATTTATTATACAAAAAATTTATGCTCTTGCCATGAAGACTTGAGTGTCTTCCATAAGGTGGATCAGTGACAATTGTGTGTACTCTATCTTTAGATTCTAAAGCATCCCCTAATTTTACTTTAAAACTGCTTATTTTATAAAATTTTAAATTTTTCATGCATTTTTTAACCATTAATTCATCAATATCATAACCAAGTAGCTTGCATTTTAATAATCCGGCCTCCACCAAAATACCACCTACACCACAAAATGGATCTAGAAGCTTTTCTCCAGGTTTTACTGAACTAAGGTTTACTAATGCTTTAGCGAATAAAGCATTCATACTAGATGGATGGAATCCTGGCCTGAATTTTGCATCTCGCTCTTTTACAAACTTTTTATCCATTTTTAGGATATCTAAACAGACAAATATATTATTTTTCGTAAATATAAAATCGAATTTAGTCTTTGGAGTATCAAGATCTACCTTGGGCTTTTTCAGTTTTTTCCAAATAAAGCTGCCTAGATTACTTTCATTATATTTTATTTCTAAATTTGAAGGAATCTTAATAATACGAACCCTAAAACTTGTTTTAAAATATTTTTGAAAATTTATTTTAGAAATTTCTCTATCCATATCCTTTAAAGTTCCAAGTAGCTTATATACCTTATTTGTATAAGCAAGCCTTTCAAATCCTAACTTTTCATTTATCAGCAATAACTTTCCATCTAAAAAAAATTTCTTGTTTTTAGCTAATGCCAATACCTCTTCTTTAGCAAGATCAACATTTACTCCGTTTAATAGTAAAGCGTACATAAAAATTAAATACTGGTTATATTATTAAACATTATGTTATTAGATGTACATTGTCATTTGACGGATCCTTATTTCTCAGAATCACTAGATGCGATAATAAAAGAGTCTATTGAAAATAATTTAGGAGTCATAATATCAGCTGGGTTGAATATGAAAGACAATAGAAAGGTGTTGGAAATAAGCAAGAAATATGAAATTGTCAAAGCAGCGCTAGGAATCTATCCTATAGATGCCTTAGATATGGATTATGAGATGATAGAAAATGAAATAAGATTTATAGAGCAGAATAAAAAAAAGATTATCGCAATATCAGAAGTTGGGCTTGATTATCATTTTTCTAAAGAATCAAAAAAACAAAAAGAAGTATTTCAGAAGTTTATCGAACTGTCTGAAAAGATAAACAAACCTTTAATTATACACTCCAGAAAAGCAGAATCTGATGTTATAGACATGCTTGAATCTTCAAATATTAAAATTGCGATATTCCATTCATTTGGTGGAAATAAAAATTTGATAAAAAGAATAATTGACAATAAATGGTCTTTTTCCATACCACCTCTGATAGTTAGATCATCTAACTATCAGACATTGGTAAAAATAGCACCCCTACAATGTTTGCTCACTGAAACTGATGCACCTTATCAATCTCCTCTAAAAAATCAGAAAAATAAACCATATTTAGTTACTGAATCGATTAGAAAGATATCAGAAATAAAAAATTTAGACCAAATGGAAACTGAAAATATAATTTTCATGAATTTTCAAAATATTTTTATGAAATGGAAAACTATATAAACAACCGATCATTATTTTTTATCAATATACTCTTGCATTCAGCTGGGGTAAAGAGAGGTGTTCATTATGGCAAAAAAAAAGAAAAGAAGATAATCACAAATTTTTTTCTCAAAATATTTTTTCTTTTTTTAAAATTCAATTATTTTTCCATATTTTCCAGGATTTATAATTAAAGTTTTTCCTATTTTATCAGAAATTTTTTCTGTTTCATGTAAATGCCCACAAATTACAACAACTGGCTTGAAAACTTCCACAAATTTTCTGTAGGACTTACACCCTCGATGTCCGAGCCCGGGAATAATATCAACTTTTGTTCCATATATCGGCGCATGAGTAACCAAAATTATTTTGTCTTCCTTTGATATCTTGTTTTTTATTTTTCGTATAAATGCTTCAAATTCATAATCTTCAAAAGAAAAACCCCCCCCGCCAAAACCAATAAACAAGTAATTCCCAATTTTGTAAACATTTTTATGAATGTCAATACAAAAGTCAAAATTTTTGCATAATTGATTTAATTCATTTTCATCTTCATGGTTTCCAGGAATAATAAGCAATGGCTTTCCAGCAGATTTAAAAGACCGGATTATTTCTTCAAGATCTGAACTAAAATTGCTTATGTCACCAGAACAAACTAAGGCATCTGGATTCTCTTTTTTAGAAAGTTCTATTAAGCCATTAATTGCTTTTTTATTGCCATGCACATCAACAAACGCTAATAACCTCATAAAGAAATTATGTTAGCTTCTGTTTTTATTGTTTTCTAAATCAAAAAAATTAAAAAAAATTTATTCTGAGCAATATCCCTCCATGAACCCCAGCTCAAAATCATCTATTTCGTCATCATTAATCAGATCTATTCTATCATCTTTCGAATATATATCCATTTCAACCACCTCTTAATATTTTTTTAATGTTAAATGTCCTTTTTTCAAGGCTATTATCATCAAAAGGCAAATTTCTAAGTATACGCCCAAATATTTCTTCAATTTCTTTGTTCATGAAAAATGCTCAAGGATACTAACCATTTTAATGGTTGGAGAAATTGAGCCCTCCAAATTTAGTTTTGAAATGATGCGATAACCAAGAAATATTAGTTCTTCCAATTCTTTTGTTATTTGAATTTCTAATAAAATAACTATTTTTAGTTCCGCCAACAATCTGCCCAAATTCACAGATGGTCCCTTTTCTTACTCTTTTAAAATTTCCAGTTGAGTATTTTTCTCTTATGTTTCCTTTCTTTGGTTGAATATCGTGCAATCTTCTTCGTTTAGGTCTATAAGTATCATCTACAATAATGAGATTAAGATTTGGTTCTGAACTTTCTGCTATTTCACTAGCAATTGAAAAG
>Ga0209514_10008750_pt1 | contig 11389 bp, 10 predicted proteins | sample Subgrocontami58m_FD_187452 | JGI IMG/M metagenome (GOLD analysis project Ga0209514, IMG submission 187452) | Subsurface groundwater microbial communities from S. Glens Falls, New York, USA - GMW37 contaminated, 5.8 m (SPAdes) (version 3) | ecosystem: Environmental > Aquatic > Deep subsurface >...
GATCCCGAACGAACAGATCCGACCCGCCAAAACGATGCCGATGTGCTTGTTCGGGACGGCACTCGGTCAAAAAAACACGCGTTTTCTGCCAGGCACTAAATATGTCTGAAACTACCCTTGATATCTCATTCCGGTTCTACGCGGTCATCTTCACTGTCGTGCTGGCCGTCTTTTTCGCTTTCAAACATCCCACAGCAAACTGCATGCTTGGGTTTTCGGCATGTGGACTGGGGGGTGAAATCCTCTATGGAAGCTTCACCTTCGGGCAACTCGCAGTGGTGTTGCAAACATTGACCCTGGCCAAATGCCTGGTTGATGCAGTCCAGCTTGGCAGGACGCGCAGCATAGGCTTGCTCCTGCGAACAGGCATTTCATTCTACGCCTTCTTGCTCGTCTTGCTGTGGGTAAAGATACTTCTCGATTGCTTTTTCTTCGGATTCGACACCTATCGAACTTTGTCTTTGAAGATGGCGGTCTATCAGACTCTGCTGCCGTCGGCGATCGCCTTTGTCGTTCTGGCCGTCCACGGAACGGCATCCGTCAAGAATGGATTCATCCTCGGGCTGGCTGCGCTCTCCATCGCATACGTGTTTCCTCTTGCCTATCCCATGCTTGTCGAAAAGCGATTGATCGGGGCGCTTGTCGGCGAATCCAGATTGACGACCTACGGGCAGGACACGATCAACGGCGGACGGATGTTCTACTTTGGCTGCATCGGCTTTCTATGCGCTGCGGTTGCCATGCGACACCGCTTCAGTTTGAGGTCGGTGTTTTTGGCGATCGCCCTGGGGTTCTTTATCCTGGCAGTGTTGAACGGGACCCGGCAGTTCCTGCTCGCCATTGTTGTATGCTTCGTCGGGACCCTGTTACTGTTGGGCCGCAGCCGGCAACTCATCGGCGTCACCTTGCTGATCGGAGTAGGCATCGCAGTGTACAATCTCGGCGAGCTTTTCACCGAGGCCGCGGTTTCCGAGCGGGTGGGAGCGGAGAGTATCAGGATCGAAGCTACCAGTAGCCGGGGCGCGATCTGGCGCGAGGTTTTCAGTACTGCGCTGCAGTACCCCGTCTTCGGTGTTGGTTTTAGAAACTACGGCGATGAAACCCTCGGTATCTCCGCAGAGGGAGAGGCTGTGTTGGTGAAAGACACCGCGCACGGATTCCTTCAGGATGCGACAGTGGAACACGGTTTTTTTGTAGGTGGGGGACTTCTTGCCTCGTGGCTATGGTTGATGGTGAGATGCTGGCGGGCGCGGGTGGAAGAAGGAAGCCGCCTCATGTTGCTGCTCTTGTTTGTTTTGTGCGTGCCGGAGTTCTTTAGCGGTGCCAGCTTCAACTCTTTCGGTTTTCACATGGTTGCCCTCACCGCGTATATAATGGCGTTTGAGGGCGCGACTGACGGGCTGGACGGAGGTGGTTTGTCTCCCAACACGCAATCGGACACGGACTTGGATACAGTGTTAAGCCCGGCTGCTTGAGAGCCTGTTTGAAAGCGCGGGCAAATCGCCGCATGAGGACATGCAGCCTACAGGAGCCGGGCAGACTCTCCATGCCGTGTAGGCCCGGTCCCCCGACGGCGCGAGTTTTCGAGTGGGCTCTCAGCGGCGCAATGGGGTTTGCTGCCGACGCTCCTCGACAGCGAGCTCATTTGGAATAGGGAATGTTGAGCTCGTATAGTTAAGTTCTTCTAGAGTCAGGATTTATGCTGCTTACAATCGCCACCACGGTTCTCGAAGCGGATGAGAGGCTCTTGCGCTCGATCAGATCGATCAAGCAGACCCGGGAGCAGGAACACATCATTTCCGTCGCTGGCGACTTCAGGCGCGCGCGAGCGTTGCTGCGCACGGGAGGACCAGGAGTTCGGCGACTGATCGAAGCCCCGGGGGCCTCGATCTCTGAAGGCTTCAACGAATGCATCCGCCATTCGGAAGGAGATTTAATTTGGGTCCTGAACAGCGGTGATGAGGAAATGGACGTGGAGCCGCTCTTGCGGCTTCTCGAGCAACTGCCTGAAATTGACTTCGCGGTGGGCGCAATTTCCTATGGGGGTGAGGTGGTGCGGCCCAAGCGGAACCCCGGCAACCGCCTCTCCTGTCTGCTCCATGGCATGGGCTTCTGCCACGGTGCGGCGGTGGTACGGCGCGCCTTCCACAACAGATATGGTTTGTACGATCCCACGTATCGGATCTGCATGGACCAAGACCTGTTCATCCGAGCGTTGTGGAACGGCGCGCGTGTCGTAACTTCGAGTTCTTGCGTTGCCCGGATTGAACCCGCCGGGAACAGCGGCAATCCCGCAACAAGGATCCAGGATCTGCAAAGGATCATGGCCCGCTATGTTCCGTTTCCGTTTCCGCAACTGCTGGCGGCGAAGTGGCGGCTCGCCAATCACGTCGCCGAATGGCTGGGGGGGCGTCATTAGATGACTTCCCGCCCCCACCAACCCGACAGTGTGATGCGAGTTGCATTTTTCTGCTTGTCCCGATTCGGTGGGCCACTTCTCTGCGGCCGCCGGCTGGCTGCCGCTCTCGGCTCAATGCCCGAAGTAACTCTGGCATATATTGGCTCCGCTGAGGCATCTTACGGGGCGGAGGACGAGCTGGATCGCTGCGATCTCCAGCGATATGGAATATCGACCGGCCGGGGGGCCATGGGCAATGTGTTGCGCTCGGCAAATCCGCTTTCGTATATTCGGGTGTTGCGGTTTGTCCGCCGGTTTCGACCCGACGTTATCCACCATAGCGCCGCGCATGCGTGGAACTTCGTGCTGGCAACATGCATTAGATCCTGCTCGTCTGTAAGCACGATACACGATCCTATCCGACATCGTGGAGAGGAGGATTGGTTGTATGCCGGTGTCGCAGGGTTTGAGGCCGCCGTTGCGGATCGAATTATCGTGTTAAGCAATGCGCATCGTGGGGCGCTTGAACGGTTCGGAGTGAATAAGGAGAGAGTTGACGTTATACCCCATGGTGAACTTGGCTCCGATAATGCCTTTCAGCCGCCTTCCAACGCCGGTCGAATTGTATTCCTCGGCAGGCTTGAGTCATATAAAGGAACTGATGTTCTTGTCGATGCTTTCAGGTTGATGAGGAACAAATTCCCGATGGCAAGTCTTGTCATAGCCGGCCGCGGGAAACTCACGGGCAGGCTGCTGGATGTCACCGCTGACGAGCGTATTCAGATCCGCAACAAGTGGCTGAGTGAGGAGGAGTTCGACCAGTTGTGTTTGGAATCTGACATTGTAGTTCTGCCATATCTTGAGGCTTCACAGTCCGGGGTCGTCGCAAAAGCCCAGGCGCTGGGCAGGGCGGTTATTGTCACTGATGTCGGAGGGTTAAGTGAGCAGGTGGAGAATGGAAAGACCGGTTTCGTGATTCGAGCGGGTGACGTGGCCGCCCTTGCTGAGTCGATCACCTGCGCGCTCGGAAATAGAAGCAAGCTTGCTCAGATGGCCCACGCGGCATGGAGCCTGTATCGGGCGAAGTACGCGTGGCCGGCCCTGGCTCAAAGGACGCTGCAGGTCTATAAGACCGCGGTCTCCGACAGAGCTATTCATGGGCCGCCTCGGATCTCAAAGGGGCTTAGAGCGTTTGGCGTTGGAGCCTGGGCACAACGGTAGGATGTTGTCGTGAGTGCCTGCGTGCGTTGTTCCGAAGGCGAGGAGACGTGATATGTTTCACGAGGGCACTCTTCGCGCGTTTGATGTAGTCCACCTGGTAGTGAAGTGACCATCGTCGTTCTTAGCGGCTATGCCGAGTCTCTGCTCAACTTTCGCGGGCATTTGCTGCGCGAGTTCGTCAGGCTGGGTCACCGTGTGATCGCCTGCGCCCCGAGCGCTGGCGCGGACCTCATCGGGCGAATCGAGGCGCTTGGCGTCACTTTTCGTTCTGTCCGAATCGAGCGAGCCGGCCTGACCCCGTTGGCCGACCTGAAGTTCCTGTTTTCGTTTTGGTCTTTTCTGCGGCGGGAACGGGTTGACCTCCTCTTCTCTTACACCGTTAAACCTGTGATCTATGGCTCGTTGGCTGGTCGTCTTGCTGGCGTCAACGAGGTGTACTCTCTCATCACGGGCCTCGGTTATTCCTTCACGTCGAAGAGCTGGGGACAATGGTTGCTGGGTTGCGTGGTGACCCTGCTTTACCGCGTCGCGCTCGCCAGGAATAGGACCGTGTTTTTCCAAAACACGGATGACCTGGAGGTTTTCAGGCATTATAGAATTGTCAGAGAGCGTGTTGTCGTAGTCAACGGATCAGGCGTGGATCTGGCTCACTTTCACAAGGCATCACCTGTCGTCGAACCCTTATCATTCCTGCTGGTTGGCCGGCTCCTGCGAGATAAGGGCGTGGTCGAGTTCGTGGACGCCGCGCGGTCCCTCAAGGCGCGTTATCCGAACGTAATCTTCCGTCTGCTCGGTCCTTTCGACGAGAACCCGTCCAGCATTCGAGCAGACGCGGTCAACGAGTGGCGAACGGAGGGTTCCGTGGACTACCTGGGGGCCGCCGAGGATGTGAGACCATTTCTGATCTCGGCCAGTGTCTGTGTTCTGCCCTCGTACCGCGAGGGCACCCCGCGTTCTGTACTCGAGGCGATGGCGATGTGCCGGCCCATCGTCACGACCGATGTGCCTGGCTGCCGCGAAACCGTCCGCGACGGTTGGAACGGGTTTCTGGTGCCGGCACGCCAGGTGGAGCCTTTGGCTCGTGCGATGGAGCGTTTTATCCTTCATCCGGACTTGATCCCTCCTATGGGCGGACGCAGCCGCCAACTGGCCGAAGATAAGTTCGACGTGCACGAGGTCAACCGGGTGATCGTGCGCGCGATGGGCCTGCCCCGGAAGTGTGGTATCAAGCTCGTTTCCATCACCACGGTCGCGTTTTCGCTTCGCTTTCTGATCGGGCACCACAAGTACCTCAAAGACCACGGCTACGATGTCCACGCGGTTTCGTCTTTGGACCCGTTATTGGAGCAGTTTGCGGGTTCTCACGGGGTGAAGACCCATCCGGTGGAGATGGCGCGGCGCGTGACCCCGCTCCGAGATCTCGTGTCCGTGTTTCGACTCTGGCGGTTGCTCAAGAGGTTGAAGCCCGCCATTGTGCATTCACACACGCCCAAGGGCGGCCTGTTGGGGATGCTTGCCGCCGGGTTGGCGGGCGTGCCGGTTCGCATCTACCACATCCACGGGTTGCCCTTCACTATTGCCACCGGCTGGAAACGCGCCGTCCTCGTCGGGGCTGAGAAGGTGGCGTCCGCCTTCGCTAGCCAGGTGCTGTGTGTCAGTCACTCGATCCGCCAGGTCGCCATAGAGAACAAGCTCTGCGCCGGGTCCAAAATCAAAGTCTTGGGCAACGGCAGCATCGCTGGCGTGGAGGCCCTTGGCGAGTTCAACCCACTTGCGATCGACCCAGGCGCGGGCTTGCGCACCCGGTCTGCCTATGGAATTCCCGAGGCCGCACTGGTGATCGGCTTCATCGGTCGCATTGTCCGTGACAAGGGGATGATCGAATTGGCCGGCGCATGGCGCCTTTTGTCCGCCGAATTTCCGGAGCTTCACCTTCTTCTAGTCGGCCCATTTGAACCGCAAGATCCCATCCCGCCCGACACGGAGCGAGTCCTGCGCGAGGATCCCAGGGTGCATCTCGTGGGCACTCAGTGGGACGTGACTAAGTTTTACGCGGCGATGGACATTTTCTGCCTGCCCACCTACCGGGAGGGGTTCCCGGTTGTTGTTCTGGAGGCCGGGGCGATGGCGTTGCCCTGCGTGTCCACCAAGGTGCCGGGTTGTGTGGATGCGATTGTTGACGAGGTGACAGGAATCCTCGCAGCCCCTCGAGACAGTCTAGCCTTGGCGAGCGCGCTCCGGCGGTATCTGAAAAACCCAGAGCTGCGCCGCCAGCACGGCGCCGCCGCGAGGCATCGGACCTTGCGCGAATTCGACCCTTCCTCCATGCAGGCCGCATTACTGGCCGAGTACGAGCGTCTGTTGAGCCGGTCGAACTGAGCGATTGATCGAAACCACGATGACCAAGGCAAGTTTATCCGCCGGAATGGACAATATTGTCATCATCGGATCATCAGGCCATGCCAAAGTTATCATTGACATCGTTGAACAGGAAGGCAGACACAGAATTGCCGGCCTTCTGGATCGATGCCGCAAGGTAGGTGGGCAAACGCTAGGTTATCGGGTTCTTGGCCAGGAGGAAGATTTGCCGCAATTGACCACAAGACACACACTAACAGGCGCAATAGTCGCCATCGGAGATAACTTTATCCGCTCAAAGGTGGTTGCTCACGTGAGGGAAGTGTGCCCCGACATCCCTTGGGTTACTGCAATCCACCCCAAGGCATGTATTGCGAAAGATGTGTCCGTTGGTGAAGGCAGCGTCGTCATGGCTGGTGTTACGATAAATCCATGTTGTTCAATAGGTCGGTTTTGCATTCTAAACACCAACTCTTCTCTTGATCATGACTCAGTAATGGAGGATTTCTCCAGTCTCGCGCCTTGCGTGGCCACCGGGGGGAATTGTCGAATTGGTGGTTACTCTGCCGTTGGCATCGGAGCTGTCCTGATTCATGGAATTCATATTGGTGAGCATACCGTCATAGGTGCTGGGTCAACCGCCCTGAAAAATGTTGATTCCTTTAAGGTGGCTTACGGAACCCCTGCAAAAGTAATCCGAGACAGGAAGCCTGGAGACAGATACTTGTGAGATCGGCTCCCGCCTTGAGCCTTGCGCCGATCGCCAAAGAAGAGATTCAGGGTGGCAATGCCGCGCTGGACAAAACACGCCGGAGATGTTGCGGGGGAAGGATCGCCCTCAGTCCCGCCTCCAGCGGACATGCCCCAAGGATTTGGTAAACGCAAGCCGCGTCTTCCATTGCATAAGCCAGGTTGTCGCGGCGATGCCAACCAAGCTTACAAAGATGAATTTCGCGAACGTCATCCCGGCCAGGCAAGTCGCTTGGAGGCGGGAGTAGTCGAGAGCGTATTTCCTATACAGAGCCTGGCGTTCCCGGTTCATCTGCAGAGCGCCTTTGAGACTGCGGTAATTGGTAAACGTGAAGCCCCCCAGGATGGTTTCAACCAGGTACACGTCACGGTGCTCCATGGGAAACCGGCGAATGGCCCGGCAGGTATAATCGACGTCGCCCATGATCCGAAACGCGAGGTCGTAGTCTGCCGTTTCGAAATGGGCGCGTGGGTATAAGACGGTCTGGTGGTGTGGGATGTAGCCTGCAGGGAGAAACGGTTGATCCCCTGCCCTGGGGGGCATTTGCCACCGTTTGGAGCCATGCGAGATACGCACGTTGCCGCAGAGAACGGTGTTGGGTGCGGGTAAGGGCGTAAGAAGCCGCTCCAACGCGTTAGAGGCCGCAAAAGTGTCCCCCGCATTGACAAACACCGCGAAACTGCCGGACGCGGCGGCTTTGCCCTTGTTCATCGCGTCATACAGCCCGGCGTCTGGCTCGCTGACCCAGTAATCAATGCGCTCCCTGTTTTGCTGGAGCACCTCCACGGTCCCGTCCGTCGAGGCCCCGTCAATCACGATGAACTCAAGGTCCGGATAGACCTGCGCCGCTACGCTGTCAATCGTCTTTGCCAACCCTGCGCGATCATTCCGGACAACCGTGATGACGCTCACCTTCGGCATTGGGAGTACCCCGTCGATGCGAGGGGTGTTGGAGCCATTGGGGTCGGTGGTCTTCATGTGATCTGATTGAGGGCGTCGTGCGGAGCTCTTCGCTCGCGGACGGATCGCGCCGGATTTCCTACATACACGGTCCAAGGTTCGAGGTTGGAGAACGCCACCGCGCAGGCGCCCAGCACGGCTCCTTCACCTACTTGAACACCCGGTCCAACAAACGCGTTTGCGGCAATCCAAGCGTTCCGTCCGATCTTGATCGGCTTTGTGATCAAGGTAAACTCCCGGTCGTGAATATCATGCGAACCGGTGCAGAGCTGGGCCCTCTGGGAAACCAAGGCGCCCCACCCGAGTGAAATTGGGGCCATGTTGTAGCAGATTACATCTGGCCCGAGGGTGGACCGATCCTCCATGACCAGATTCGCCGGATCCCAAATCCGCACACTGGACCGAACGGAGGCGCGGGCCGAGACTTTCGCTCCAAACCACCGCAACAGGATAAGCCGCCAGGCATTGCACTGGCGAGGCGTCCATGCCGCCAACAAGAACCAGGCGCAGTTCCAGGTTAAGCGAACCAGACGCGCCCGAACACCGAAGCTTGGACCGCGCGCATTCAACTGCCTGGCCCTCTCAAAGGTTGTTCTGCCTTCCCCGCACGGGCGAGTAGCCGTCGAAAGCGGTCAAAGACGGCCACCCGGTCGTGTTTGGTTTCAGCCAGGCGCCTGGCTTGCTGGCCCATCGTCACCTGTTGTTGTGGGGACTCCAGCAGCCGCTGAAGCGCGGCAGTTACCGCGTCAACGCCTCGTTCCGCTATCACCACTCCGCAGCCGCCCGACTCCACGTAATCTATGCTGCCCAGGCCGTGCGGGCCGTACGCCACCACCGGCCGCCCCAGGGCGAGGTAAAGAGGCAGCTTCGCCGACAAGGACAGGCGGAACCACGCGTTTTCGGGCGCATCAAAACTCTCAACCTGCAGCAGCGCGTCCGCATCCAGGCCCAGACGCCGCACACGTTCATCCGAGGCCTTCGGATCACACTGAACCACCGGCGAGTCACGAAGCACCAAAGGCAACGCCTCACGCGACACGCCCACCAACTCCAGGCGCATTGACACCCCTCGCCTTGCCAGGACGCGAAAGGCGGCTTCGACGTCGACGAGGCCTTGCAGGCGGCCACCGCTGAGCCGGCCCACATGGCCCAGTGTGAACCGGTGGCCCTCCGCCGCGGAACCGCGCATGATCGCCGGTGCGGGAAAGTGACTTAGGTCGATCGCGTTCGGCACCACCTCAAACTCCCGGCCGTAGCGTGACCGGTAGGCCGCGGCCATCTTATCGCAAATCGCTATGCGTTCGGCTGCCGCCGCGATCTCCTGCTCGAAGCCGCGCACCAGCGCCCGGCGACTCGGGGCTGCCAACCAGTTTCCCGCATGTTTGCAGCTTACCCAGTCATCCATGATATGAACCACGGTTGGGACTTGCCAACGCGTGGAGATCCGACGCACCAACCCTTGGATGGCGGGTGTCCCCAGCCAGGTGTAAATCACCTGGGGCCTGAACGCCTCTATCCAACGGGCCATTTGGTGATCGAGCCGGAATGGAGCCAGTTCAAGCCAGGCGAGCAAGCTCGACTTCACCCAGCGAGATCCACCCGTCGAGGCGATGCCATCTTTACCCACCCTAGGGCTGGCATTTGATCCTCTATGGACTCCCTGAGCAACCTTAGCCACCCTCCCGAATACGCCCGGCTTCCACAGCGTATTGGGCGGGCGGTTGTCCGGCATGCTGCCAACTCCAACGTGCAAATAGATTAGCTTGGTGCCGGGCCAGGCGGAGAGCAGATTCTGCAACATTCGACCGCTTGCAGACTGACTCGAAAGCCCAAACCCGTTAATTACAAGCAGCCTAGGGTAATACGGAACCGGTTGACCTGTCCCGGAAGGCCTGACATCATCCTCGACCCCGCAATTCATTGGGAAAGGTGCCTTCACCGGGAGCCATAAGTGTCCCGCGCCAGCAGGCCCGTCATGCGCGGAAGGGCCTTGGCACCACAACCGGCTTGGCCTGGCTTGGCAACTGATAGGGATGGATAGGACATTGCTTGTTTGACGCTCCGCAGTTCAGAAAGAGTCGCTTGCGCGTCGTGTTCATCTGCGGCGACTTTATGCCTCTGAGGGCGAGCGGCAAGGTTTTTTTGCTGTCCATCGGGACCCGCGGTTTGGCAGGATCTGATTCATCGGGCATCGTTGAAGGTCCGTTGAACAGTGCATTTCTCGTATGAATACTCATAACGATGCCATCGAACGCACCCGCGAAACGTGCCTGCTGGGGCGATTATGATTTTGGAAACGCGCGCGCTTGCGAAACGGATACGGCTGGATGTCCTGCGGATGACCAACCGCGGAGGGAGTCCGCACATTGGTTCGGCGTTCAGCATTGCGGACATCCTGGCGGTCCTCTACGGAGGCGGGGTGCTTCGGGTGAAGCCCGAGGACCCGAAGTGGGCCGACCGTGACCGCTTCATCCTGAGCAAGGGGCACGCGGGCGCCGCGGTCTATGCCACCCTGGCGGAGACAGGCTTCTTCCCGTTGGAGAAGCTGCTGACGCATTACCAGGACGGCTCGGACTTGTCCGGTCATGTGAGCCACAAGGGAATCCCTGGTGTGGAGCTTTCGACGGGGAGCCTGGGCCATGGGTTGGGGGTGGGTGTTGGAATGGCCAAGGCGCTGAAAATGGCGGGGGGATCGCAGCGAGTTTTTGTGGTCCTCTCGGATGGAGAGTGCGATGAGGGATCCAACTGGGAGGCGATCCTCTTTGCCGCGCATCACCGCCTGGATCATCTGGTGGCCATCGTCGATTACAACAAGATACAAAGCCTGGCGCCTGTCCCTGAGACGATCGAACTCGAGCCTTTCGCCGCGAAATGGAGGGCCTTTAACTGGGGGGTGGTGGAAGTCGCCGGACACGATCATCAGGAATTGGCACGGGTGTTCTCGTCCCTGCCGGCGGTGGCGGGGAAGCCGACGGTGATTCTTGCGCATACCACCAAGGGGAAGGGCGTCTCGTACATGGAGAACACCGTGGCCTGCCATTATCGAACCCCGCGTGGGGTGGAGTTCGAGACAGCGTTGAGGGAGTTGGAGAATGCGTGATCACTTTAGCAAGCGGCTGGCGGAGTTGGCGCGGGTGGACCCGCGAATCATCCTGGTGACCGGCGACCTTGGGTTTGGCGTGCTGGACGACTATCGCCGGAACGCGCCGGATCAGTTCCTCAATGCCGGGGTGTCCGAGCAGAACATGACCCTTCTGGCGACGGGCATGGCGCTGGAGGGGCGCATCGTATTCACCTACTCGATCGGAAATTTCCCCACGCTTCGCTGCCTGGAGATGATCCGGAATGATGTTGCGTATCACGAGGCCAATGTGAAGATTGTCTGCATTGGCGGCGGATTCAGTTACGGCGCCCTGGGCATCTCCCACCATGCTACCGAAGACCTCGCGATCATGCGCAGTCTCCCGGGCGTGACGGTGGTTTCACCCTGCGGACTCTGGGAGGCTATGGAGGCTACGACCGCGATCGCCCGCACGCCTGGAGCCTGCTATTTGCGCCTCGACAAGGACCACGGCGCTGACGCTCCCGCCGCAGGGGAGCAGTTTGCCCTGGGCAAGGCGCGGGTGCTGCGGGAAGGAGGCGATTGCGCCATCCTGGTGACGGGGGGCATTCTCAAGGAAGTGCGGCAGGCGGCGGACGCG
>Ga0209514_10008751_pt1 | contig 11388 bp, 6 predicted proteins | sample Subgrocontami58m_FD_187452 | JGI IMG/M metagenome (GOLD analysis project Ga0209514, IMG submission 187452) | Subsurface groundwater microbial communities from S. Glens Falls, New York, USA - GMW37 contaminated, 5.8 m (SPAdes) (version 3) | ecosystem: Environmental > Aquatic > Deep subsurface >...
ATGCTTATCGTCGTAAAATGTTCACGATGTCGTGACCCAAATGAGTGTTATCGAAGTGTAAATTTTGTTCACGATGTCGTGACCCCTGACAAGTAATAGTTTGAGGTTGAGGGGGAAGAAGCTGTAGACAAGTAAACAGGTAGAAACGTAACCGCCCCGATGAGGGGCGGTTGTGTTTACTCTGAAGGTTGATCATCAGCGTCAGATAACTTTCGCAAGATCAATGGAGATGGTTCATACTCCATCGCCCTTCCGGATGGCAAGCAGCGAATCAAATCGAGATCAACAAGTTTATCCAGTATAGGCAATATCTCATTGAACTCTTTTGCCTTCACTCGATCCAAATCCGCCAGTGAAATTTGCGCCTCAGATAAAACGCCTTTTTCTAATACAAGATCAAGCACATAGTAATCTTCAGGGGTCAAACCTGTTTGACCGCGAAGTTGTTGATCGGCGTATTCAAACCCCGCTTGTAAAATTTCGGGCGTTATCGTGTCAGTATGAAGTTCAGAGGCTTTGATTAGCACGTAACTTCCCAAACGATTAAGCCAGCGTGGGATTCCCTCTGATCGCTCACATAACATCCGAGCTGTTTCCGGTGTGAATGGGCGAACTGCTAATGGATCGTCAAGCAAACGACGATTGTGTTCAGGGCGAGCACTGTTCAAATAATTGATCAACATTTCATAAGTGGTCTTTTGATCAAGTTGAGTCAATTCAAACGCGAGATCAAACAATCCCAAGTCACGAGTCAAAATATCGCGCGTCAATCCTGACGGATGCCCGGTGAGCATAAACCACGCTCTGCCTTTGAGCATCCCTTGAGCATCGCGCAAAAGTTCCCGCGCTCTTGACGGGTCTTGCTTATCGAGATCATCAATAGCGATCACAATGCGGGCATATTTCTGCAAGGCGCGATTAAGCAAATCTTCAAAACTGAGCGCCGGGATTTCCGGTTTGTTAATAGGTACTGTCGTCTCTTCGGTCTCAACACCCGTGCCGCCTAACCCTGCCTTCGCCATTGCAGATTTTTCAACAGGGCGGGTTTGTGGGTGCAAACCCATAAGATTCAATTGATGTTGCGCCCATTCATCATCTTTCATCTCGCGCGCTAACGCTACAATCGCAGCAGTCGCCAAATCGGTGTTAGCAGGCAAACTGATATAGGCCGTCAATGTATCTTGTGACTTACGTTTGAGAACACTCAACACTTCAAGCATCAAAGCGGTTTTGCCAATACCTACCCAACCATAAATCAACACGCGCTTACGCTCGCGTCCCCTAAAAAGATTTAGCACTTGTCTCAGTTGATCTTCTCGTCCTGTGAACACTTCGCGCAGTTGTGCCTCACTAAACGCAGTCGCGCTTTCCGAAAAAGGTATTTCGCTGAGTCCCCAACGTGAGTAAGTGAGTTCAAGTTCATCCCACACCTGATCGCTTTTTCTGCTCATGCCAGTTGCTTCTCCTTAATGCCTTTAGCAAGTCGCATCATCTCATCTGTTGTATCAATTCGGGATTGATCATCAAGACTGCGATATATTTCGCCTGCTATAGTTAGTTCTTGCATAGCATCATCTACAAAGCCCATTTGAATCATCAACCGTCCCAAACTTAAGTTACACGGAGCAATCCCCTTTTGGTTGTTGGTTTTCTCATAGAGTCTCTTGGCGTCCCGATAATACGTGCGCGCTTTTTCTAAATTTCTCAAAAGATGATGGATGTGGGCGATCTGATAAATCGCATCTGCTCTTGCATCCAAGTCATCTCCCTTGCGCCGAATCTCTAGACACTCCTCAAATAAACGTAGGGCGTCATACCAACGCCCTTGATCGATAAAAATCAAACCTAAACTAAATGAATAGTTTGATATAGAACGCGAATCTTCAACATCCCGCGCTATTTTCAAAGCAGATTCGTAACATTCAGTTCCTTTGCGCGTTTCCCCTAAGTCAGTGTAGGCATTTCCCAAGTTGCTTAGTGTTTTTCCCTCTCCAAAACGATCTACGATATCGCGGGCAATAATTAGTGCCTGCTCATAATATTCGATCGCCTTGCGCGTCTCGCCCAAAGCGGTGTAAGCTAAACCTAAGTTGCCCAGCACGCTCTCTTCTCCGCGACGATCTCCGATCTCACGGGTAATGATCAATGCTTGCTCATAATACTCAATCGCCTTGCGCGTCTCACCCAATGCAGCATTGGCATTGCCCAAATTACCTAGAGCCTTCCCTTCTCCACGTCGATCTCCTATCTCGCGCGCAATAATCAGTCGCTGATTATAAAATTCGACTGCCTTGCGCATTTCGCCCAAATCGGCATAGACAAGTCCAAGATTGCCTAATCCTGAGCTTTCGTTACGCCGATCTCCAATCTCGCGGGCAATGATCAATGCTTGCTCGTGATACTCAATCGCTTTACGCGTCTCACCCAAATTCGCATAAGCAATACCAAGATTGCTTAGCCAATTCCCTTCATTGCGCCTATCTCCGATCTCGCGCGCAATAATCAACGCGCTCCCATAAAACTCAATTGCATTGTATATCTCACCCAAATCAACATAAGCCAATCCCAAATTACCTAACGCATTTGCTTCTCCACGCCGATCTCCGATCTCTCTAACAATTTTCAACTGCTGCTCATGAAATTCAATCGCCTTGCGTGTCTCGCCCAAAGCGGTGTAAGCTAAACCTAAATTACCAAGAGCGTTACCTTCCCCACGCCGATCTCCGATCTCATGAACGATGTTTAACTGTTGTTCATAAAACTTAATTGCCTTATGCGTCTCACCCAAATCTGCGTAGGCTAAACCCAAGTTGCCAAGATGGATTCCTTCTCCATAACGATCTTTTAACTGCCTTGCCGCGTTCAGCGCATCTTCTATCCAGCGAATCTGTTGGCGAGGGTGTAGGCGCAATTGAATCACATACGCGCCTGCATTCGGGTAATCGTTGCACACTTGTGCCACGGTGTCGTTCTTAGCATTCGCACTTGCCCACGCTTGCCCGCGCTCAATATTCAGTCGCTCAAGATCAAAGAGAGCTAGACCATTTGTGATCGAGTCGCCACCTTTAAAGTAAAGTTGCTGTGCCGTTTTTAACGTTTCAAGATAATGTTGAGCATGGTGCAATTGGACGGCGTAACGCTCATCATCGGGTAAGCGGTGTGAGGCAAAGAGGCGAGTGAGGTAGTGCAACTTATAACGCGTAGTCTTGTCGCTGTAATCTGCCAAACTACGTTTCACCAATTCGCTTAAACTCTTTTGTCCCTCATCATCGCAAATTATTTCGGCAGCATGTGAGTCAAAATCATCGGGGAAGACGGAGAGACGTTGCAAGGTGCGTTGTGTGTTTGCGCTTAAGCGAGCGTAGCTCAAGTTGAGTGAGGCTTCAACGCTGATCTCGCCTGTTGTGGCGGTAACACCTTTGAGCCCTAATCGTTTTTTTTCATTGCGCAATTGTTTGGCGTAATCGGCAGGGTCGAGATCGATCTTTTCGGCAAGGGTGCTGGCGGCGGCGCGCAGGGCGAGAGGTAAGTAAGCGCACAAAGAGGTGAGTTCATTCGTAATGCGTATTTCGTATTGCGTAAGGCGTGGGGCGATCTTGATCAAAAGGTCATAGGCGTCGTCGGGCGACATGACTTCGAGATTCTGGGCGTGAAGCCCGGGCAACGTAAAATGCTGGCGCGAGGTGACTATGAGGCAACAGGTGTGGGGCGGAATCAACGGCAACACCTGATCTTTGTCTTTAGCATTGTCCATCAACAGCAATGCTTTTTGATCGTGCAAGACCGATTGATAGATCGCTTTCAATTGTCCTTCATCATCGGGCAAACGTTGCTCAGGGTAATAAGCGCGAATGACGTGTGACATCGCTTCGGCGGGTGTGAGCGGCGAGTCGCTCACGCCGCGCAGGTCGAGGAAAAATTGCGCGGCGGGGTAAAGAGGTAAAAGCTTTTGCACGAGTTGCAGGGCGAGCGCGGTCTTGCCAATACCGCCTTGTCCTTGCAAGCCAAAGATCGTCACGCCGCGATCAACAGCGTGAATTAATTCATCCAGTTCAGTTTTGCGTCCGGTGAAATCGTGTGGCGGGGCAGGGAGTTGGTGGAGATATGATTCGCGCGCAAGAGATTGATTGACTAGAGCGTCGCCAACGATAATGTTGCCGCCAACGTTACTCCCAGTAGAAACGCCACCGCTATTGATGTTGATGCCGCCAGAAATCGAAGTAGTTCTACTCATACCATCTCTCCATTTGCATACTATGATACAACAAATTCAAAGCGTTACGTCCGTTGAAGACGCTTTACCGATTCATCTCCACCGCGATCCTCGCCGCAACCCGTGCATTATTTTCTAACAGCGCGATGTTCGCTTTCAAGCTCTCGCCTTTTGTGGCTTCGCTCAACTTGGCTAACAAAAACGGCGTGAGCTGTTTGCCGCTAATGCCGTTCACTTGCGAATCGGTGATCGCGCGAGAAATCGCTATACCCATCTTCGCCTGATCCAACGAATCTTTTTCCGGGATCGGGTTGACGATCAACACGCCGCCCTCTAAACCCATCTGCCATTTTGCTTTGACCATCTGCGCCGCTTCACTCGCGTTGTCGGCGCGGGCTTCAAGTTTGAGCCCACTACTGCGCGAGTAGAAGGCGGGGAACTCATCCGTTTGATAGCCGATGACCGGCACGCCTGCGGTCTCTAACCATTCGAGGGTCGCCGGTAGATCGAGGATGGATTTTGCGCCCGCGCACACCACGGCAACAGAGGTGCGACTCAGTTCGGGGAGATCGGCGGAGATGTCGGTGCCGTCACCGTGATGGACGCCGCCGATGCCACCTGTGGCAAAAACTTTAATGCCGGCCCATGCGGCGACGATCATCGTGCCTGCTACCGTTGTCGCGCCATCTTGTTTGCGCGTGGCAACAATTGGAAAATCACGGCGGCTCACTTTGACAACGTGATCGGCATTCGCTAAATAATTTAATTCGTCGCTTGTCAAACCAACTTTGATCTGACCGTTGAGGATGGCAATCGTCGCTGGAGTCGCGCCACACTCGCGCACTAATTCTTCCATGCGTTGCGCGAGATTTAAGTTGTGAGGTCGGGGCAGCCCGTGCGCGATGACGGTGGATTCGAGGGCGACTAGCGGTTGGCGGCGTCCAATGGCGTCGGCGACTTCGGGGGAGAAAAAAAGCGGGGGAGGCATCAAAGGTTATGGCGTGGAGGCGGCGTCATCTGATCCATCGCTGATCAACTTCACATCGCCACTGCTCGCGGCGCTGCTCAGCATCTGACGCAAGAGACCCAATGTGCCGAGTTCTTCGCCGCGATCTTCTTTTGAGGAGCGGAATGATTTGCCGGAGCGGGTATTCAACACTTCGGCAATTTGAATCAGAATCAGATCCACCGGCATCGCCGTGTCGCGCGAGAGCGGCACGCCTTTGGTAAATTTTTCCAGCAGTTCAATGCGCGCCAAGCCGCGCACGTATTCCATCAAGCGCACTTTGTTGGCTTCGCCCGACGCCAGTTCCACCCGCTCCTGTTTCATCCACGCTGCGCGCCAAGCGTTGAGGCGTTGATCGATCACGTCCTTCGGCGTTTCGATGTGACCGATGCTGACCCACAACAAGTCCACGCCCATGTTTAAAAATGCGTCGCGCGTTTTCTTCTCGGCGAAGATCGCTTTGATTTTGTCGCGCGGGTCAGGCGAATCGGGGGTGGGCTTGGCGACGATGTCATCCAGAACGTTGTCGGCGATGAAGCCGGTAATGCGCTTTACTACCGCGCCCGTCATGCCGTCTGTCCATACCGATGGTCCCGACGCGCTAACAGTTTTGGTATAGGCGATGCGGCGCACAGCGCCGATTGAGAATGGATACACTTCTTGTTCGGTGCGCCCGCGACTCTGGGTATGGATGCGGAAAGCAACTTCCACGTTTCGCACGCTCACTTGAATCCCGTCTTTGGTATAGACCTTGACGCCGTCCTTCTTGCGAAATTGATCGCGCAGATCGATCACTTCGCGCAAATGCTCAAAGCGGCGGATGAAATGTTCTCCCGATCCGGCTACTTTAGAGGGACCGCCGACTCGCTCGAAGACCGCCACATAGCCCGTGCCGACGTTGACGAATCCCGGACCGCCAATTTTTGGAATCGGATTCGTGTCTTTCTCATCGTCCGCTTCATAGCCATTGCCGCCGATCTTGATCGTGGGGTAATCCCAGCCAAAGATCGACGCCTGCAAGTAATGGCGGGCGGTGGTGAGGTCGGCGATCTCAAATAGATCGCGCACGTAGTTCGAGGCTAAACGGATCGCCAAGTAAGAACCGACGAGTGGCGGCAGAATGTGGCGCAGCGTTTGCGGATGCGCCAGCGAGGCAAGGAAACTCACAACGAAGCGCAACGCTTCGGGCATCTCAGCCAGAGTCGGCGCCAAAAATTCAAAGGGCGCAATTTGTTCCGTCGCCCGACTCATCAACATAAACGCCGCCCCCATCAGGATCAACAAAAAGAGTCGTCGCTCAGCCCATTCGTGATCACCCTCAAGCAGTTTATAGAAAAAATCGAGGACGCGCCACGTCACGCCTTTACGCACTTCGTTAATTCGCGGCGACATCGGAGGAGGTTTCATTCTATCTCCTCAGTAACTGGGGTAGGGGCAAGCCTTGCGCTTGCCCAACGGGGCGACCGCAAGGGTGCGCCCCTACATTTTGAGGAGACACGTTTCATTCTATCTTCTCCTCGCCAGAAGTTGGCGGAGTCGGCGGCAGCTCAACTTCAATCGGCGTGACGCTTGCGGCAACTTCCGACAAATCTTCTGAAGTGTTCACCGGCGGCTGCCCTTCGTTCAACTGCAACATTCTCTCCTCGTCCACGTCGGGCAAGCCGACCCAATGGCGCAAGTTGGCGATCTGCCGCATGGTGTCACCCGGCAGCAAAATATGAGTCGTGGGATCAGACGCTAAGCGATGCAAACCATCTACCAATTTTTTGGCGATCATTTTCTTGGTGTCGGGGTCGCCGTTGTCGTTAAGAATCTCGGCGCGATACTCGCGGATGTGCTTATACATTTCGTTTTGCGCTTCGGCTTTCGCCAGTTCTTTAATGCGCTCCACTTCCACGTCGCTCTCGCCCTGCGCCACCACCACCTCTTTGCGCCAGCGCACCGACCACGAGCGTTTGCGTTGTTCGTTCACCGCCTCGGGCAGTTCGGCAATGCTCATCCCCGCCGAATAAATTTTGATCCCGCGATCTTTCAACAAGAGCGCGTTCTGCACATCGGATGTCAGCCGACTCTGGATCACGCTCGTCATCGGTTGTCCGCCGTCACGCCCCAAAAACATATCATCCAAATTGACGCGGCTGACGTGATCGCGCACGTACTCCGTCGCTACCACAATGGGCAGCTCCATCCATTTGATCTGTGTGTCTTTGTCTATCACGGCGAAACCGTAGTACGCCTTGAACGCACTCTCGGCATTGAATTGAGTCGCCGGCGTGATCTTGGCGTCGCCCAAAATATCTTTTGCCTCTTTCTCCTTCTCCTCTTTCTTTGCCGGAGTCGGATCGAGCGAGAACGTCACCGAAACATTCAACTTAATTTCAATGCCGTCTTTCATCAGCACTTGCGTTTGCTGCGAGCGTGACTGTTTGCGTAGATCAAACGTCGCCGCCACAGACTCGCCGCGATGCGTAAACACAAGACCGGGACCCGCCGCGCGCGAATACCGCCCACCTTTCTCTAACAACACCGCGCTAAAACCATCCACCAGAATCACGCCCTCGCCTTTGCGCTTCAACTCTTCCACGTTCCCCACCATCTGACCATCGCGCACAAACACAATCGGTCCATGCCCACCCGAGACGTAACCGAACATGCGATTCATCGCCTCGATACGTTCCTGCATCGAGCGCACCGGCAAAACAAATTGCGACGCCAGCGCCAGCGTGAGCGCCAACGCCATGCCAAACGCCAACACATCCATTACGAAGGGCATGATGTTCGCCGCAGGCCACCACCAATACAACCCAAAATACAGGCCCAGAAGAAACACGGCTGGCACGCCGATCTTGAACCACGGCTGTTGATAAAACGGCAATTGCTTAGAGGGATCGTCCATCGTCAAAGATTTTACTTCAAATCATGGCGCGAGGGTAATCGCCCCCAAATCCACTTCGCCGATTCGATTTCCGCTTTCATCCACCATGCCCGCCACCAGCGTATAACTTCCGGGCGGCGCATTCAACGTCCGCGCATCGATCACGATCTCATCTTTCACCCAACTCGTCGTCGGGCGAGTCCAGTTAACGGGTTCACCATCCGACTGGGCGATCACATTTCCACTCGCCTCGCGCAAATGCAAAAACACGCGATACGATTGACTCATCTCACCCCTCGCCTTCCAAATTAGATCGATCACCGCCTGCCCTTTTGATGAAGTGAGATTGAAACCGATCAACGTGATCGACTCACCCACATCTTCACGCCGCGCAACCATCATCGTCGGTTCAACGAACAACCGCGCAGGAGCCGCCACGCGGATCGTCAGTGGCGCGTTGTACGTTCCATTGAGCCGCCAACGGTATTCACCCGATTCAAGTGAGGCAGGCAAACGCATAATGAACGATTGAATCAATAGATCACCATACTTCCACTTTGAAGGCAGATAGCTCGGCGTGATCACCGCCTCACGCGAATACACCACTTCATCTTTTGTGCTCACTAGATCAATCTTTATTCTTTGATCTTCGATCTTTTCTGCCCCCGCCTGCCACTTCAACGATAACCGATACGGCGATCCTACGCTGGCTTGCTCACGATCTCCCGAAACGCTTAACAGACTCGCGCCTCCAAACGTAGTCAACGGATTTCCTAACCGCACATTCGTCGGGCGGCTTAGCACAAACTCGCCAATGCGCTGCTGATAAATTGCCTGACGATCTGCTTTACGATAAACGATCACTTCGATTTGATATTTATTCGGCGGCGCGGCACTGATCGTCTTCAATACATAACTGTCGTAATAAAACTGATCAGGCGACCATTGATCGGTGCCCGGTCTAAAACGCCAGTTACGCGGCTCTTCTGGAGACTCATCTTGCCACTGCAACCCATTCTCATCCACTAACCGAATCGTAATCCCGTAATCCACGCCGAGCGGGTGCTGCGCTTGCCACAACAGAGTCAACGTCGCCTTGTTCGTCTCGTTATACTGCAAATTGTATCCATGCAGAGTCATCTCCCCCGCCACGTCAAAATTAATAAACTGGTGTTGCATCACGGGAGCGCCACGTTTCAAAATCACTGATGGTGCAATGAGCAATGAAGCAATAAGTAAAATCCCAAATCCCAAAATCCCAAAATCCCAACTTCCAACTTCCAACTTCCAACTTCTAACTTCTAACTTCCATCCCCCCATCCCCAACAACCCTACCCCGCCCAACACCAACATCGTCGCCAGCGCCAAACCTGCGGTAACTTCTCTGACTCGCGTGTCACCAAAATAAATCTCTAACGTGTGAACACCTGCGGGAACATCAAACGAGATCAAGCCCTGCGGTTGAGTCGGTTGAAGTTGAATCCGTTTGCCATCGAGAGTCGCTTCCCAGCCGGGAAAGTAGAAGACGCGATAGGTTGCAGTGGCGGCTTCCGCACCGGCAATTCGGTAGACCTCACGAGTCGGCTGCGCGGCGATCCGTTCCACCTTCCATTCCCTAATCTCCAATTTTTCGATCTCATTTCCATTGATCAGCGCTTCTTGATTCTTTTTAAAATCTGGAAACTCTTTAACCCACGTCGGTGTGTATTCGCCCGTCGTCGTCGTGCCGAGCAAGAGTGGCGGAATTTCGTATTGCGCCAGATCGGCAAGTGATGGATTTTCAAGGGCCGGCTCGCGCGGCGGGAAAAGCATGGGGAGAGAAAATGTGAAAAGTAATAGCGTGACGAGTGATGCGTGAAGCGTGATGCGTGATCGCTGAAGACTGAGCGCAGAGGCGGCTAACGCGAAGAACAATGAAGCGGGTCCGAGAAATCGCCAGGGGAACGTCGAGCGTTGTAGAAGCGGAATTAAATCCCAAATAAGTTTCGACCAATCAATGACGAGAAAGGAAGCAATGAGGGAAAGAGCAAGAAAAAAATAAAATGTCCTGCTGGGCTCACGCAGAAGTTCGCGCAGAAGTCCGCGTAGGCGGACTTTGCTTTGTGTTGCCGCGATTTCAATCGCGCCCCGTAGCGAAGCGGAGAGGGTAATCGCCGCAATGACCACCGCCACTATCGGCAGCGACCTGACCAATGGCGGATTAACCAGATCGGCATACACCGGAAAGTTGGGGAGCGTGAACAGTTCATTCCAAAAGAAAAATTGACTTCGATAATTTAAATTGGCGTTAGCAAACGCCGACTCGAACTGCACGTAAGGCAATTCGGTCACGGCTGGCACCCAGACGGCTGAGGTCAGACTCAAGGCGAGCGCAAAGATAATGAAGAGCAAGCCTGCGCCCCAAATCCAGCTCCCCAAGCGACGCGCGGTGGTGAGCGGTTGAGTGACGATCACAAAAATTCCAAAGGCGGCGATGAACGGCAGTTGTTGAATCGTCATGCCGATGTGCGAGACGATGATCGCCGCGATGGTGAGCGGGGCGATGATGATAAATTTGCTGTCCCCGATTAGAGCGCGGCGCACCGCCCACAACGCGAGAGGGAAAGATGCGAGAGCAAGATTTTCTGGAAGACCGCCGCGCACATGTGCCGTGTAAAGAATGTAAGGGCTGTAGGTGTAAGCAACGGCGGCGATGATACCCGCCCAGACTTCCGAAGTCTCGCAGACTTCGGAAGTCTTTGAGCTTCCCGCCTCTGTGCGGTTAAAATTTTCTTCGCCCCAAACATCTCGCGCCAGCAAGTACGCGCCCACGCCCGACAACACGAGCGCAAAAATATAAGCAAGGCGCAACGACCACAACAACGATATTCCAGTGAAGTGGAAGAGGACGATGAGATAGTGTGAGCCGTAAGCGAAGTAGTTGAAGATGGGGTAGCCGTATCCCAGCGCGAGATCGGGCGCCCATCGCGGAAAAAAGATTCCACTGCGGACGAGTCGATCTAATTCCACTGCGCGATAGAAATGCGCCAGCGAATCATTGCTGCGTGGAATATCGCCGCCGAAATATGGAAGCGCGGCGGGCAGACAAATTAATACGATGAAGAGGAGAGGGAAGAAACGACGCAAGAAAGAAAGATCAATGATTAAAGATTAAAGATTGTGCGCCAATCATTAATCTTCAATCTTTAATCACACGCTGTTCGCTTTTCGATACTCGGCGATCTCGCCTAACACTTTGGCGCGATCATCTATCGCTCCACGCACAGGCAAGTGCAGGTCGCGCAAATAAATATC